>Ga0209931_1001165_pt1 | contig 14778 bp, 18 predicted proteins | sample SalPonR1_B_D1_MG_FD_185697 | JGI IMG/M metagenome (GOLD analysis project Ga0209931, IMG submission 185697) | Salt pond soil microbial communities from South San Francisco under conditions of wetland restoration - Salt Pond MetaG R1_B_D1_MG... ...
GGTAAAATGATCGGATATGGATACTAAAGCTTTCTGGTAATAATAAAGTGCTTTATCAAAATCAATATTTTTATGATAAAAATAGCCGATATGATTATAGCTTTCGGAAGTTTGTGGATTTTTTTCGCCAAAATTCTTTAGATTAATAGCCAGGGCTTTTTGAAAATAAGATAAAGCCTCCTCGTTGCGGTTTTGTTGGGCTAAAAATTGGGCGTAATTGTCATAATGTAACCCTAACCATAAATTGGTGTCGCTAAAATTGTGTTGGATGGTATGGATAGCTTTTAAATAATACTGCTCTGCTTTATCGAACTTGCTGAGATTTTCGTAGCAAAAACCAAGATTGGCATATGTAGATTCAGAAGTGAGCTTGTATTCCTTCAACTGTAAACTCCTGAAATAGTATATTATAGCCTTTTCAAATTCTTTATTGGTTCTTAAGATATTTCCCAGGTTATTATAGTTAGAAGCAAGTTGTTGTTTATATTTTTTAGGATTTTCTTTGAAAATTGAAGCCGCTCTTAAAAAATAAATTTGTGCTTTGGTATAATCCTGTTGAATAAAATAGATGTTGGCTTTATTGCCATAAATATAAGCCAGTAATCCGGTTTTATTTTGCCGTCGATAGATTTGTTCGGCCCGGTTATAATAAGAGAGGGAAGAGTCGTATTTGCCTGATATTTTGTAAATGATTCCCATGCTTTGGTAGGCATGAGCCAGTGAAATGGAATTTTCGATATGAGTTTCTTCAAACAGTTTAATGGCTTTTTGGGTATGCCACAGGGCGCTATCTAATATGCCCTGCCTGCCATATATTACACCATGGGTATAGTGTTTCTTTGCCTTTTTTTCTAATTCCAGACTGTCGTTACCAAATGCAACTGTTGGCTGAGTTAATACGAAACTTCCCCAAAGGAAAAATACAAATAGTACAATTTTTTTTAACATACCCATTAAATTCTATTCCTATATACTAAAAATTTTGAAAAAAGTTTAAAATTTTTACAAATGTAACTTTCAGATTTTTAGCAAGATAAAAAAATAAATTAAAAAAAGTGAAAAAAAGTTGAAAATTGATGATCACAAATTGTCGTTTTTCGGAACATATAAGTGAGAGGACATTAAAAATGAATTTTTGTAAAACCTAAATCAATTAAATCAATAAAATTATGAAAACATTAAAAAACTTATTCCACAAAGAGAACAATCAAAAATCAATCAATCATTTCTCTAATCCGTTAAATACAAATGCTTTACTCATGATTAAAGGAGGAGGAGTTCCTGATGATGATTATTGGCCTCCTATTGATGAGGACGATCTTGATGATGGTGGTGATGATAGTGGAGATGAAACTCAAGGTTAATTGTAAAAACTGATTCATCAGTTTTTTAACCCAAGGATGTGCAGGGTTGGTTTTATACTATTTTGTAACAAAAATTGAAAACTAGTTTTAAAGCTACATTTAACGTTGATTAAGCATTGTTAGAAAGTTCTTCTTTTATGTTTACTGTTTTAACAATTTCAACCCTGGAGACTACACCTTTAACTATAAAACAGGAATGGTCTATAATATTAAGTCTTAAAAATAAAAATCATGAAATATTTAATTTATTCAATAACAATCATCATGGGATTATTTGCATGCGATAATGATAAAAATGATGATATTCACTATAATTTGGATACAAAAGCATTAGTCTAACAGTAGTTAACGAAAATGGAATTGATTTGCTTAATCCTGAAAATACAGATGCCTTTCTTGAAGAAAATATAAAAATCTATTATTTAATTGATGGTGAAATGGAAGAGGTTTTTGATCCTAATATGGATAATCCTAGGAACTTTAGTATTAATGAACCTGAAGTAACCGGAGATAAATATTGGATGGAGTTGTCTCTCAATATTGCTTCTGATTCTATCGAATTGTATGGCACTACATATATTAAATGGAATGATGTTGATACAGATACTATACAATGTGATTATAAATCTGGAAGTGAATATACTATCATTACCAAGGTATTGTTCAATAAAAAAATTGTGTGGGAAGGTGATGGATTAAACGGAAGATACTTTGAAATAGTAAAATAACCACACTTTGAACTATAGTAACATGCAATATAGCAAAAAGCTGGTGAAATGCAAGTTTGAAGCCGGGTAATTCCGTTCCAAACTTATCACAAATTGATGCTGAATCGCTCGTATTGCGTTTTATGCCATATTGCCATCCGATAGAAGTAAAATAGTAAAAAAAGAACAGATGTTGAACTAAAAAAATATTCGAATGAAGACCAATATGGAAATTATAGACAAATACCTTTATGGTGAGATGGACGATCAGGAATTAAAAGATTTTAATCGTTTGTTGGCTGCTGATGAGGAGGTTCAGGAGGAACTGGAGCTTCATAAAGCAATAGATGACGCCATAATAGAAGAGGACATCATGAGTTTTCGCGATACCATGCAAATGATCTACGACGAAGACAAAAAGGTAAAACGGGTACCTTCCGGGTTTTCCCGAAGAAAACTATACTATGCCGCCGCAACCCTTGCTCTTTTACTGGCAACCGGTGGTATTGTCAGGCAATTGACACAACCTGATTACGATAATCAGGAAATTTTTGATAAATTCTATCAACCCTACGAGGTAACCGTTACCTATCGGTCGGGAAATACCGAAACCGACCGCTTGCTGTTAACGGCCCTCCAAAAGTATGAAGACGGAAACTACGAACAGGCATTGGTACTTTTCGAGCAACTGCTCGAAAAAAGAAAAGATGACATGGCCATTAACCTGTATTCCGGAATTTCATATATGGAGGTAGCAAAATATCAAAAAGCAACCCATTCTTTTCAAACCATTATTACCGATAACAACAACCTTTTTATTGAACAGGCCGAGTGGTATTTAGCCATGTGTTATTTAAAAACCGAAGAGAATACGAAGGCCAAAGAAATGTTAGATCAACTCATTAAAAAGGAGAGTTATTATAAGGAGATGGCTAAAAAAATTAAGAATGAGTTGTATCAGTAATTCAATGTAAGCGATTCTAAAATGCGAACAAGTAATATGAAACATTCTCATGTGAAAGAAATAAATGTTGATTTGGATACTTCCGAAAGAATTAGTTTTCTTTCGCATATATCTCATGGCATACGGACACCATTAAATTCAATCATGGGATTTTCAAAATTAATGGCTCAAAGGCATCTGGAAGAAGATAAACAGCAAGATTATATCAAAGAAATTTTAAACGGGAGTGAGTTATTACTTCAGTTTGTTGATAATATTATTGATCTTTCTCAATTTCAAGCCGAAAACTATGCTTTAAAAATGGAGAAATATATTATTAGCGATGAGTTAAAGGATTTTGCCAAAGAATTTAATGCACAAAAAAAGGAGTATCTTATTGAAGATATTACCTTGTATTTCCCCGAGGAAGATGAATGTAGCCAGGAATTTTTTATCACCGACATTTTTTTGTTTAGAAAAGCGCTTTTGCGATTAATTAACCTGGTAAGTACAAAATTTAAAACAAAGGAGTATGAACTAAGGTATAAAATTCTGGCTGATGAATGGATTCATTTTTTTATCACACCCTTAAAAATCCCTAAAAAAGAAAAAGCATTACAAAATAAAAATGGATTTGATTTAGGGTTAAATGGCAACTCTTTTGATTATTTTAACTTTCAGGTATTGAAAAAATCTGTTGAAGTGTTACATGGGAAACTTTTGCTTGATACTTTCAACCATGGGTTTTCATTTAAAATTCCAATTGATATCCGGGAATATAATCATAAAAATATTTTTAAAAACCAATAAAGATGAACACCTATACGATATACATGCCGACGGAAAATGGGAAAATGGGTATTAATGCGCAACATATCATTTATGTTGAGGCATTAAAAGATTTTTCCCGGATTATTTTAAATAATAATGAATCTCTGAATCTGTTATTAACCATTGATGAGGTTGAACAGCTATTGTTCGACCAGGGATTCTTCAGGTTTAATTACAAGTATTTGGTCAATCTCCGTTATGTACAGATGATTTTTCCACGCGATGCTTCAAAAGTTATTCTTGAAAACGGGAAAGAGATTTTTGTAAGTCAAAGCCGCAAAGAGAATCTTTTTAAAAACCTTAGGAAAGTTTTTGATTTACAGGAGAGTATTTAATAAGTTTTTTTCATAGAGCTTATATACAAATAGTTAAGAAAGTTTGTTGTTGTTTAAGTTTGTATTGATTTCAAAGCTATTCTTCGGGTAGGTAAAATTACCCGGGGAATTTGCTATTGAAAAAACAAAAACCCAAATACCAAAAACCCAAAATAATGAACCCCGATAAAACACTCATTTTAACCGATAAAAAGAAAAGCGAATTAAGTCTGAAAAGCCTGAAAGAAATTGTTTATTTCGAAACTGCCGGATGCAGCACACACTATTATTGCTGCAAAGGCAATAAGTATATTCTGGATAAAAGAATAAGCCAGGTTGAAGAAAAACTGCCCGGGGAAGACTTTTTCAGGATACATAATTCATTGATTATAAATACAGCTTATATTAAAAAGGTTAGTATAAGCGAACGAAAAGTGATGCTGTTAAATGGTAATAAACAAATTACTTTAGATATTGCGCACCGCAGGTTAAAAAAATTTATGGATTTTATGTATAACAGGTTTAATATACTTGAAAAAAGATGATTAAAATTAAAATATCTTTTTTAATCACCTCCATCATTACCATTAATAATGCATTGTTTATAAATGTATTAGATATAATGGATCACCGGCTTCCAGCCGGTTTGTGGTTGAATTGACGCTGGGAAAAAAAGCGGATTATTTTTAACATGTTGTATAACATAAAACCGTTCGTCAAAAAATAGGGTACGAAAAGTGCGAAATTTGATACGAAAAGTTGCGATTTTGATACGAAAAAAATCTTTATCCCATTTTCAGAGGCTTTCCCGAAGTTTGCAAATACGAGGGTTTGTTTTTACTTTTATTTTCAATTACAAATCGAGCTCGTAGGCGGAAACCGAAAAGCCTTAAATAGAGTAGGGAAAAATTAAATAAAATGAATTATGAAAAAATATAAATTAATTATTACACTAATGGTAGTATTTGTGGCTATTGCATTTATGAGTTGCGATAAGACACAGGAAACCCTAAAAGAACCAGATTATAGAGAAGTTCGTATTCCTGAAAATTTCGGAATAACCGATTTTCAAAAATCTAATAATGCTATAGTTATTATACCTGAAGAGGAAAGGATTGTAGAAAAAGAGTTTTATCTCCAATTGCCAAATAAAGAAATATTTGGAACCCAGGTAATTGAGCTTGATGAAAAAGGAAATATGATAAATCTTAAAATATCTGATAATGTTTTTATAGAAACAGGATTAGATACGGATTTTTTACTTGATTACATTGAAAAAAATCCAAATGGGGACTTGTCAAAGGGAATAGGTTCATGCTTAAAAGCATGTGGTGATGAGAGTATTGAACATCCAGGGTGGTGTAAAGCAGGTTGCTGGGCAGAACTTGCTATTCAAGTTGCTGCAGTGGTTATTGCAGCTGCAGCGCTATAAGTTAAATTTTATTAAATAAAAAAATACATTAATAAGAGGGGGTCCACAAAGTATAAAATACAAAGAAACTACTTATTTTTTAATTAGAGAAACTATAAGTCTTCTTTGTGAAACTTTGTTTAATAATACTTAACAATTATACCACAAGGTTACCTAAAGTAAGCACGAACTTACCTGCTGCAAGCAGGGTTCCACAAAAGCTTTTTAGACACCCTCTTATTTGAATTTATATGAAATACTTAATTATGAAATATTTAATATTATCTTTATTTTTATTTGCTTTTTTGAATACCACGCCACAAAATATTATTGAAATAAGAGGTGTAGTTAGAGACTCAGCAAATAATGAACCAATAGGGTTAACCAATATTTATTTATTAAACAATAGTAGTATAGGTGTTATTTCTAATCAAGAAGGATATTTTAACCTAAAAATAAATGATACTGATACTATTGTCTTTTCGCATATTGGTTACACAACTGCTACTATTTATCCTTTAGAATCAAAGGCCTTTATAGAAATAAAACTAGCTAAAAAACCAATCAAATTAAGTGAGGTAATAATTAAACCTATTGAAGCAACTTCAATTATGAATAAAGTTAGCTCCAACTTAAAAAATAATCACTATCTTAAACCTGAATATTATAAATCATTTGTAAGGGTATGGGAAACAACAAATAACAAACTTGATATCGTAGAAGAGTATATTCTACATTTATACCTAAAATTTCCACTCCCAAAATTCAAAATTATTAAAGGTAGAGCAAAACCATTTTCAGAAAAAGCAACTAAAGAATTTAAAGAAAGAAAACTGTATAATATTATTGATGTTTATGAGGATTACCATATTTTGTTCTTATCGGATTTTTTAAAACAAAATAAGTTTGAAAATTTCAATTACACTTATCTTGAGTTAGTTGAAATAGACAGTTATACATGTTATCATTTATTATGTGAAAGCAAGAAGTCCAATGAAGTTATACATTTATACATTGAAAAAAACAATTATGGTTTAGCCAGAATTGAAATTTTATCCAAAAATGAAAAATACATTGCTGAAAGTACAACCTTAGTGAACTTTATTAAAATTGATAAACAATGGCATTTAAAAAGTTCTAGTTATTTGTATATACCCAAAAACCAACTAAATAAGAAAATTGAGAGAATATGTATGTATGCTGTAATTGATAACGAGTCAAAAAATGATTATCAGAATTTAAGAAAAACAGCTAAAACTCAATTAAATCTTTATAAATCAGAATTCGATGATGATTTTTGGGAGAATAATAACTTTGTACCTATTCCGAAATACATAAAAGAACAAATGGAATAAAGTTTTATAACTGAGGTGCAAAATTTGTTTTACATACATTACCTTTTGGCAGAAAGGTAATCCTTAATTTTCAAAGATATATCGTTGTAATGTTGAGGCAGTAAAAAATTTTTCCCGGATTATTTAGCTAATAATGAACATCTGAATCTGTTATTAACCATTGATGAGATTGAACAACTATTGTTCGGACAGGGATTCTCCGCTAGCGCCTGCTTGACTGCCGTCAGACAGGAATGCTGTGGGGACTACAATCAATGAAAATCAAAAATTTATAAAAGAGCCATGTTATGTTTAACAAAAGAAGTCATGAGCGTAACATTTAAGCTCGTTTTTTAAATATAATCGCATGTGAACATTTAATAAAAATTCAAAGTTTTAAAGTCTGGCAGGATGCCTGCCAGTAAGGCTTGAAAATCAAGCAAAAGAGATTTACAGTATGTCATTTTTGTATGAAAAGTTAGAATACCTGCCCGTCCGGCAGGCGGGTATTCATAATAATCCGGTTCATGATTTAATAGTAAAAAAACCAGAAGATTATTTATATAGTTCTGCCAGGAATTATGCAGGATTAGATAGCTTTTTAGATGTATTTATACTTGAACATAAACCATTAATTAAAAATTGGAAATGAAAAGAACGGATATCACGGACGTGGACGTCCGCGCTAGCGAGGCCCAAAATAAACCATCATTGGAAGAATGTAATATTAATAAAATTACTAATATTGCTTATTTGAAGTTATTTCAAAAAATTAAAAACTTTTATCCTGACTTAATTGATAGAATTGCAAATCATAAGTTAACCTATGAAAATCTTTAATAAATTATGGTTTATAGCAGCATTGTTATTAATTAATAACTTATATGGTCAAGGCTTAATAACAAACTACAAGATTCATTTTAATAAAATGAATCAATCAGAAAATATAATGCAGATAAATTGTGCATTTGATATTGTTTTCGAAGATAAAGAATGCCTACCCGATACTTTGGATATGAATTTCGGAGGACAACTTAAAGAACATGCAATTCAGGATTTGGAAGTTAGCTTAACACCTGATATAGACTATGTTTTTAATGCAGAGGATAAAAAAATTAGCTTCATCTTTGATGGGAGTAATGCTATAGATACAGTTCATGTTAACATGAATTATGTTTATATGAATATCTCAACAGCTTTTAATTATAGATCAGCAAATGAATTTTGGGAAACTTCTTATCAGGAATTTTATTATCCTTTTATTTTTGGACAAAAAATAAATTTTAAGGTTAAAGTGACTGTTCCGGATTCTATTATCGTTATCGGAAATTACACAAGTTTAAAAGAATGTAAGAATGATAGCAGTACTATTTATCGTTTTGCTACTAAATCGCCTGTAGTATCCCATTCATTGATTTTAGCGTTATTGCCTATTGATGATTATAAGATTTTTTCTGTTACAGTGGATGATTTCAGGATTAATTATTATGTTTTAAGGTCTATTGAAATCTCTGAAAAAAGAATCACAGAGTTAGAAAATTTAACCGTTGCTTCTATTGACTTTTTTTCTAGAATTTTTGATGATAATTATAGAAACTGTTTAACCGGGAATGATTTATCCTTTGTTTTTCATAAAAACCCTTATTCAAATAGAAATAATGGAAGTTTTATTATTGCCTCGCAAGAAAAATTTGCCACAAAACCGCATATTTTACCAATGGTTCATGAGATTGGGCATCGTTGGCTAGGTGAATGGACGTTATTAATTGATGATGGCAAACCAGGAGCTTATTTTATAAAAGAATCTTTAAATGAATATATGACATTATTATTTGCTAAACATTATTATGGAGATCTGTTTTATGATTCTTTACTTCAGGATGAATATATTTCAGCATACCAAAAAATCAGAGGGACATCTAAAGATACTTCTTTATTTAGTATGAAATATAACAATAACAATACGGTAGTTTATAGAAAAGGTATAATTATAATCCATAAAATTGTAGAAATAATTGGCGAAGATCAATGGCTGGATTTTATGGGAAAATTTTATTCTAAATATAAATATGATCCGGAGCTAGATTATCAAAAATTTATCGATTTATTGAGTCAGATTGATTTTAATGCAGCTAAGTTGTTGGATGGTTATGTCAGGTCTTCTTTAGGCATTAATCAATAAGATTTGTATTGTAAATTTATTGTTTATTTATATCTTTAAACAAAAATGCCATTTCCCTTTTATAAACAATTAGACGCAATGCCTGCCTGCCTGACAAGGCAGGTTTACCTGCCGTTAGGAATGGTAAGCCGAAAAGGCAGGGATTGCGGCCCTTCATGCGTTCGCATGATAGCCAAATACTATGGTAAAAACTATACGCTGCAAACACTGTACGATAAAAGTTAAAATCAGCAGGTAAAGTATCCATATCCGTTACTTATAAGATTTTTTAAATTTTCGGGAGTTAAAGCCTTGGAAAACAGTCTTTAAAATTGGTTTCTAATCTCCTTTATACAAAACATGTTGTATAACATAAAACCGTTCGTCAAAAAATATGGTACGAAAAGTGCGAAATTTGATACGAAAAGTTGCGATTTTGATACGAAAAAAATCTTTCTCCCATTTTCAGAGGCTTACCCGAAGTTTGCAAATACGAGGGTTTGTTTTTACTTTTATTTTCAATTACAAATCGAGCTCGTAGGCGGAAACCGAAAAGCCTTAAGCTAATATTTTTATTAGCCAGAGTAGGTATTAACAATTAAAAAATAATATTATGAAACGTAAAGATCAAAAAGTAAAAATTGAAAGACTTAACAATGAAGATCTCCAAAATATTAAAGGAGGAGAAGGGGATACAGCAAAAATAGAACCAATACCACCAAAAAAATTGGAAGAAGTTGCGCCACCTGACTCCTTGCATATCCCTCAATAAATCAATTGTCTAAATTATTTGGTGTAGGGAGGTAATTCTCTCTACATCAAATTTAATACATATATACAATTATGAATAATAATATAAATAAGTTACAATTACAAAAAAAATACAAAGCAAAGGATCCTAAGCAGACAATAATAGAAATAAAAAATATTTTACATAATATTGGAATATTTATAAAAGAGGAACATTCTTCAGTTGAAGAAGGGCTTCACACTTCTCATGTTAAAATTGCTAATGAAGAATTCGGTGATACAAATATTTTAACTAATGGAAAAGGTTTAACATTAAGTTATTCATTTGCTAGTGCTTATGGTGAATTTATGGAAAGATTGCAAAATGGGGTTCTATTTAAAAATATTGAGTTTGCATTAAAATCAAAACTTGATCTTATTGATTTTTGTAATTTAGGGAAAAAGCTTAAAGAAGAAAATCTGGGATTAGATTTTTTATATGACCCAGATGAAATTATTATGGATACAAAAAATTTAATTATTGAACAATATGAATTTATATCTAACTTGTTTGATATTAATAATAAAGATGATTTAGATTTTATTATTTCAAATAAATTACAAAAAGAGAAATCATTTTGTATTCCATATTTTGATTATCAAAATAATAAGGTTGTATATCTTCCACAAGATTTAATTTTTCGAGCAAGTACATCAAATGGTATGTGTGCTGGAAATACGCCAGAGGAAGCATTAATACAAGGAATATGTGAAATTTTTGAACGTTATGCTTTAAGAAAGATATATTATTCTAAAATCACTCCACCCACAATACCATACAGTTATTTTAAAGGTACAAGAGTATATGAATTGTTAAATAACATTAAGAATAAATATGGCTATAAGATACAAATAAAGGATTGTTCATTAAATATGAAATTACCAGTAATAGGTATTCTAATAGTTGATCCTAAGAACTATTCCTATAATTTTAAACTAGCAGCAGATCCTTGGCCTGTTACAGCTGTAGAAAGATGTCTTACTGAACTGTATCAGAATCAGGGAGGTATGTTAAAAAAGGTTGAGGTTGATTATTTTGATGAAGTTAATAAATCTTATAATAAAGTTTCGAATAAAGAATCGGATTATATTAATTTTGAGAATGTTACCTGCTATGGTACAGGGAAATGGCCAAAATCAATTTTCTCAAATCAGTATTCTTATGAATTTGAAGGATTAGAAATAGAAACAGGATTGAGTGATAAAACAGATCTTTTTGATTTAATTAATTTAGTAGAAAAATTAGGTTATAATTTATATGTCCGGGATGTTTCATTTTTAAATTTTCCTGCATATCAAATTGTTATTCCAGGATTAAGCCAAACTGTTAATAATAAGGAAGGAATTGATTTTTTTGGAAATTTTCCAATGAACTGGTGCAATTTTCTTAGAATAAAGGAGCTTAATGAACATGAATTAAAAAAATTGGTAGATGCTATAAGTGAAATATATCCTAAATTAAAATTAAGTAAAAAAAATTTATCCAGATTTTTTTTGCTTAACGATCATCCAGAACTAAAAGATTTCGATATTGAATTATTTTTATCAATGGCTTACTACAAATTAAGAGAGTATAAAGAATCATTTTTTTATATAAATAAATTTTTAAAAGAAACAAAATCAAATCATTATATCTATTATTATTGTATTAGAGATTATTTGAAACTAAAGATGAATAATTCGAATAATATAAAAGAAATTTTATCTAATATCTATAATTCAGATTTAGTTTATGAAGTAATTAACGATTTGAGGTATCCTGAAAACATATTCAATTATCATAATTTTCCGACATGTTTTGGTAATATGGAATGTGAAATAAAAAAGAATTGTCGTTTTATTGAAATGCTTAAATTAGTAAAAAGAATACAAAACATTCAAAAGCAAAACAAAATAGATCAGAATAGATTATCTAATGTTTTATATGATTTAGTTATTGAGGAGGTTGAATAATTATTATTAACAAGAACGTTAAATTTTAACATTTTAATTTTTTTTATGATATCAAATTACCTACTTTCTTTTTACAGGCATTACTTTAAAAATAAAGCTAATTTTTTTATTATTTTGCTGGAACTAGTTATTGGATTGTTCTTTTTTATTCTTATCTATTCATATTTATATTATGAATACTCTTACGATAAGTACTTAAATAATATTGACCGTGTATATAGATTAAAAACTAACTACAGTTTTTCTGAGTCTAATAAATTAAATACTATTTTTACAAGTCCTGCAATAGCACCAGTAATGAAAAATGAGGTGCCTGAAATAAAATACTATACCAGATTATTACCTACAAATCAAATGGTAGAGTCAGAGCATCAAAAGCAATTAGAACTAAATGTTTTTTGGGTTGATTCATCATTTTTTGATGTGTTTAAATTTAATTTTGTTTCAGGAGATGCCAAAACAGCTCTTAATAAGCCCAATACAGTTGTTATTACAGAAAATATAAGTAAAAAATATTTTAAAAATAGGAATCCGATAGGACAAATTATTAAAATAGGAAATAACCATCAGAAAGATTATATTGTTACTGCAATAATTGAAGATGTTAAACCGAATACTCACCTCAATTTTGAGTTTATATTATCAAATCAATCTTTACAATTGTTTAATAGTAGGAGTCCCTCAGACTTGCAGGTATTATCGTATGTAATGTTAAATAAACAAAGTAATCCTGTTAAAGTAAAAGATAAATTTGATGCAGTTATTGATAGTTGGGGAATCCCCAATTTTAACAGTGAAAAGTACAATATACAATTACAGGCTGTAACTGATATACATTTGGAAGCTGAAGAACAAAATGATGAGATTGCTAAAACAGGGAATGTTAAACAGTTATTGTTTTTAGGTGTTATAGCGTTTCTTATACTTCTTCTGGCATGTTTAAACTATGTTAATTTAATTGCTATGGACGGCGAGCACCGCTCAAAAGAATTTTGTTTACGTAAAATAAATGGAGCAACAAGACAGAATCTTATTTTTCATTTATTGTCAGAATCTGTATTATTTGTTTTTATTGCTGTATTAATTACATTGTTATTGTTATATTTTGGGGTTCCTGTTTTTAATGAACTAACAGGATTGAAATTATATTTATCGCCAATTTTTTTACTATTTACTGTAATAGGTTTAATTGTTTTAATTGGCATTATATCTGCTTTATATCCTGCATTTATGTTATCCGGATTAAAGCCGGCTTTTATACTCAATGGGGCATCAGGTGGATTTAAACAGAGATTTTTATACCGCAGGGTTATTATGGTTTTTCAATTTTGTATAATTTTAATTGTTGCAGTTTGTTCAATTATTATTTTAAAACAAATGAACCTGATAAAACATGCAAACCATGGATATAAAAAAGATGATATATACATTGCGCGTATGGTTTTTAATGGCGGGAAAGATGAACAAAATATCAATCATCAGTCGATAAAACAAGAGTTAATGAAAAAAAGTGGTGTTGAAAAGGTTAGCTGCTGCGATGCATTGCCAGAGCTAGGCGGTTTTAGCCAAATACCTCTTAAGAAAAAAGCAGTAACAAGCGAAAGGTTTTTAGCATATTTTTTTGAATCTGATTGTGATTACATTGAAACCCTTGGGATAAAAGTGCTTAAAGGAAGGAATTTCTCAAAAACACATATTGCTGATGTTGATAATAGCGTGCTTATTAATGAAACAGCAGTAAAAAGATTTGGGTTTGATGATCCGATTGGTCAGGAGATAATTGATGTGTCATCAAATCAGGTTTTAAAGGTTATAGGTGTAATTGGTGATTATAATTTTCGTTCCTTATATTATGAAATTGAACCACTTGTAATTGGTTTAAAAGCTAATGATTTTAATTTTATTGCAGTTAAAACTAAAAGTAAAAGGGAAAATATTTCATCATTAATAAAAAATGTAATACTTGAATTTGAACCGGGTTATTATTTCACGCCCTTTTCTTTAGCTAATCGGTGGAAGACAGAATATAAAAAAGAAGAAATGTTATCTCGTGGTTTCAATATATTATTCTTTATTGTTTTTATAATTGCAGGCGTGGGAGTGTATGTATTTTCCAACTATATAGCAAAAAAGTGGGAAAAAAGTATTGCCGTAAGAAAAATTTTGGGTGCTTCAAGGCTATCAATTATTAAATTATTCCTTAAAGAATATTTTGTTTTAATTTTTATTGCTGTTATTGTGGGGATGTTTTTTTCTTATTACCTGATAAATTTATGGTTACAGAATTTTGCTGAAAAAATTGATTTAACCCTGATTATCTTTTTAGCTCCTTCTGTTATAATTATAGTTTCAACACTGTCAATAATGATGATAAGTATTTTTAAAAGTATACATGCTAACCCTGTACATAGTCTGTCACAGGAGTCATAGTTTAAAAGAAAAAGATAAATTAATGCAATATCTGCTAATAGTTACGTTCCGCTAGCGCCTGCTTGACTGCCGTCAGACAGGAATGCTGTGGGGACTACAATCAATGAAAATTAAAAATTTATGTTTGTATAACCATCTATAAAAAAGTCCGATTAATAGGGGGCTAAACCAGTAATTAATAATATTGAAGATATATTAATATTTAATGATAATAATTCTTTAATTTCTATAAAAGTTGATTTTCCTATAGAAGAAGGTACCATTCGTCATATTAAAACTATATTAAAACAACAAAAAATTAATCATAATTGGCATTTTTTAATCTCATCAACAGATGATTATAAAGAGTATGAAAAAATGTGTTCAGCATTTGGATTAGATAATAGTGAAATATTCCCTATTTTTAATAATTTTAATCATTAGTGTCCGATAAAAATACAAAATTAATTATATAATTTCCTAATTAATATATTTACAGAGAGTTAAGATTTGTAGTTTTTAAATTTTAAAAAGTAAGCCTCCCTAAAATAAAGATGGCTGC
>Ga0209931_1001167_pt1 | contig 14768 bp, 10 predicted proteins | sample SalPonR1_B_D1_MG_FD_185697 | JGI IMG/M metagenome (GOLD analysis project Ga0209931, IMG submission 185697) | Salt pond soil microbial communities from South San Francisco under conditions of wetland restoration - Salt Pond MetaG R1_B_D1_MG... ...
TATTACTTCTGCAGATTCGTCTAATCTTCTTACTCTTGCTGCAACAGAAGCTCCACCTGCAACTCCACCTACTATTAATACTTTTTTACTCATATAAATATCCTCCTATTTATTTTATAAGTTACTTAAACTTAATTTTAACAAATTAATTATTAACTATTTTATTGAATTTACTTCCCATTACTCCTCCAACAACCATAGCTGCTAAGAATAACCATCCTGATAAAGAGAAGTTTGCTATAGGAGTATAAAGAGCTCCAACGTTACATCCATTCGCAAATCTCGTTCCAAGACCCATTGTAATACCACCTAATGCAAAAAGTATCATATCTTTAGGTTTAAATGATATTTCTGAAGTAAATGTTTCCTTTAAAATTCCTGCTGTAAGGAAATATATTGCTGTTCCCATTATAATTCCAAAGTTTTGTACAGATATCTGATCTTGGAAAAATGGTCTTTCAAACATTGATACAGACATCTTAGTAAATTCTGATAAAGCTTCAGATGAAATTCCAAATGCCATTAATATTTTACCAAACCATATTCCATAAGGAGTAGATGCTCCCCATCCAGAACCTGTATATGCCATTAATGCTAAGAATAATAAACTTATTACTACCAATCCCTGCTTCATTGTCCAAGCATTAGCGAATAAATAGTCATATGTATCTTTGCTAAAGACTTTAAAATTCTTTGAATCAATTGGAGCAACAGATTCCTGCATTTTCTCTGCTGGCACTCCAGTATAAGTATTACAATTTTTACATTTCTTTTCATATAAGTAAGATAATCCTACTACTATCAAGCAAAATACTCCTAATAAAACTAGTGCTCCTAGATATCCATCTAATCCGTCAAATTTAAACCAATCTGGTAAAAATACTCCTTTTTGAAATTGTTCACCTATTGGTGATGTTATCCAAGAATCATTAATCCAACTTGCAGTTCTTTGAACAGGGAATCCTAAAAATACTCCCATCATAAAGAAAATCAAGGTAATAAATGCTCTTGGAAATCCTGCAAGTAAATCTGTAAGAACCCCTGATGCACAACAAACAGAAAATGCCATTCCAAATCCAAAGAAAATTCCACCTACTATTACTCCTAAATTAATTGGTCTGATCCAAAGTCCAAAAGTTGTTGGGTCTTTTCCTATTAATAATCCCGCTGTTAAAACTGCTGTAATAAAAAACATAAACATTAATGTTCTCATTAATTTTGTAGATCCTGTATTTATAGCTCTGTTAACGCTTCCAGCAAAGCCAGCAAATGATCTTGTTAATGCATACCCAAGTCCTGTTCCTATTACGAGTCTGAAAAATAATAGTTCCGATTGAAGCTGAGATTTACCTAAGACTAAAACTAATATAATGATGATAAATCCTAAAATATTTTCTAGTTTTCTCATATACTTTCCTCCAAATTTATATTTTTTGTAGTTTTATACTAATAATTTCAGTATTTTAAATATAATGTAAGTTTAGGAAGGCTTAATTTGTTGAATTTTTAACAATGTAAGTCGTGTTTTCCTAATTACAACTTGTATTATATAATAAATTTCACCTTTTTAACCATAGCAATAGCTTATAAGGGTATATCTATTTGTTATATATATAACATACTTTTCATAAAATAGGCATATTCTTTATATTTTCTGTATCTTAATTAATTTCTGTCATAACTTTTAAGACTAACAAATTAAAAACAAACCTTTATAATTTACAAGGTTTGTTTTAAGACTATTTTTTCATTATTGTAATTCCTATAAGTCCAGGACCCGTATGTACTCCAGCCACAGGGCTTATATCACTTAATCCTTCCATTATTACATTAGGTATAGTTTTAACTTTCTCATAAAGATCCATAGCTTCCTCTTTAGCTCCTCCATGAAGAACCCAAGCTTTTCCTCCCTTACCTTCTAATGTTTCCTTCATAATTTCATGAAGTTTATTTATACTTTTTTTTCTTCCTCTGACCTTTGTATAAGTATAGTATATTCCTTCATTGTCTATAGATATAATAGGTTTTAAATTTAAAAGTTGTCCTATGCTCCCAGATACTTTTCCTATACGTCCACCCTTCATTAAATATTTAAGAGTATCTAACACATAAAAAACTTTAATCTTTTCTCTGAGCATTGGCATTTGTTTAACTATGTATTCAAAATCCTTGCCTTCTTCTATCATTTTTCCACATTCCATTACTATTGCTCCCGCTCCAAGGGATAATGCTTTTGAGTCAAATATTTCATAAGTCATTTCTGGATGCTTTTTACTCACTAATCTTAAGCTGTTATTCGTTCCTGAAAGACCTGTTGATATAGTAACTGCGATAAGGTGAGTGTATCCTTCTTCCTTCAATTTCAAGAATAATCTATCTATCTCTTCCATCGAAGGAAGAGATGTTGTTGGTACTTCATTTTTCATATTATCATAAACTTCTTGAGGCGTTATATCTACTCGATCTGTATATTCTCTATCCTTATAGACTATTTTCAATGGTAGTATATGAACGTTATTCTTTTTAATTTCTTCCTTGTTTAAATCACAAGTACTATCTGCTACTAAAGCTATTTTTTGCATTTTTCCTCCAATCCATTAATTCAATAATTTATTTATTATATCATATTTAGTTAGATTTTTCTTCTTATAAGAGTATTTATCTATATCAAATTTTATTTCTTTATCAAAATTTTTTCTCTGGATTTATTTTTATATTTGCAAACATTTCTTTATTATATATATAAGCTTCTTATAACTAAAAAAATACGTACTAAATAATTAGAACGTATTTTAAGTTATTTCTTAACTTAGATGGTCCATTGGTTGTGAATAATACCTACTAGCTTCCAATTCCCTTCATATTCTTCAAACACTAATCTTAAGCTTTCCCAAGCATTGTAAAATTCTTCGCCGGGAACATAGTATTCAACTATTATAGGATTATCGTAAACTTCGAATTGATTTTCTAACATATTTCCACTGCTCAATACTTCATTGTATCCTACTTGTTCAGTTGTTAAAAAATCCTTTGTATATATAAATTCTTCATAATACTCTTCTGGAGTAAGTTTAATCTCATCGCCTTTACCATCGTAGTGTCCCCAAATATATTCTTCATCTGTATCAAAATTCTTTAACTTTTCAATACTAAGAACTACATCTTCCTCTTTATTCACTGTCGTATGAGAGGTGAATCTAAGTCCTTTTTCCGGATGAACATAATTTGCCAAGGTTTCAATATCTTTTACTTTTAAATTTTTCATAACTTTTGTAGCTTTATCTTTTATAATTTTCTTCGATGATTCTGTAGTTATTCTTCCATCCTCATCCAATTCGTACAAAGTAAAATATATAGTTTTAGTTAATTGCCCTTTGTCTATTTTTCCATCTTTTGATTCAGGGTATTTTGCTAAAATTTCTATCTCAGCTGTGTATTTTCCTGATTCTAAATACTTGTCTTCTTTATCTTTTCTATCCCATTTATTAGTCCATTCCAAAGATTTTCCAGGCCCTATAGTCTCATATACCAATGCCATTGTAAAGGCTTTTCCTTCAGAATATCTATAGACTTCTTCACCAGCTTCATTTTCTATAGTTATTTCAAACTGCTGTCCTGAATTAAACATAATGTCTCTATTCCTTTCAAAATGACTAAAAAGTTGAAAATCAAACTCTACATTTTCATTTGTCACCTTGTAGTTAGCTCTTGTTTCAAATTTACCTTCTACTATCGATTCATTATTTTCAAATTCTTTTTCTACAGCATTATCTGTGTTCACAACAAGGGTAGCTGCTTCTCCATAGCTTAGTTCTGTATTAGGATCGAAAATCCTTTCCCCTTTACCTTTTGCTATATCTTTCATATAGGCAACTGTAACAGAATGGTTGTATTTTGGATCAATTTCTGTAGTGTCTTCATAAATCAACATTTTAATTGTTGCTATATTATCTAAATCTTTTTCAGTTTTTTCAGCCCATATTTTTGTAAATTCGTATACTGCTCTTTCTCTGCTTACTTTTTCTTCCGCATATTCAAAATCTTTTTTTAAAGTTTTTTGAATTAAATTTTCAAAATCTGCAGGTGAAATACTAGAATTTAAATCTTTGTCTTTAAAAAAGTCTTGCATCCCATATTCATTATTAACTTGTTCTACATATTTATCCGCCCAATGATTCAATTCCATACTTATTGGCATGATTGATATATTTGTATTCCCATATGCCAATCCAGGCAAAACAAACAAGGTTAACATTAGAATTACAATTATATTTTTTATTATTTTATTCTTCATTTAAATTTACCTCCTGTTTTTTTATTCTTCTTTACTAAATTAGACGCGAAGTATCTATTATTGTTCCTAAAAAATTATTAATTATATTTTATAATAGCTGAAAAATCAAAAAAAATTCCATATCCTATTTATGTTATTCAGGACATGGAAATAAATTCATTCGTTTCTGATTTTCTTTTACTAACAAATTATGCTAAAGTTAATCTATTTTGATTCTAAAATTAGATTAACAAATTTAATACTCATACACTTTTGTATAGTTTGATCTCTTTTTACTGAAATTATAATTTACATTAGCTTTATTATAGGCTGCATCAGATGTTGTATCTACAACTATCCACTCACCGTTAATCAAGACTTCATTCCAAGCATGATATCCATCTACATGGGTTGAATATCCCTTTACAAGCTTTATAGGTATTTCTTCACTTCTTTTCATTGCAGCAAATAAAGAAGAATAATCATAGCATATCCCTTTGAGCTCATCTATAGTTTTATCTGGATAAGGTATATAATTCGGAGTAAGATATTTTACTTTATCGTAATCATAACTTATATTGTTTATAATAAAATCGTATACTAAATCTATTTTTTTAGCAGAATTTGATTCATCTCCTACAATATCATTGTTTTTTATTACGGCCTTACTTCTTGGATTCCAACTTATTAGCTGTATAGAATTTAAATAAACTGAATTTTGATTTGTGATATTAACATCTAAGGTTTTTGTATCTAAATAAGCATATCTATTATCTGTAACATTAGTTAATACACTAACTTTATACTCTCCATTTCCCATTTGAAGGGGAAATCCAACTATTTTACCATCAGGCACCAAAGGATAAACGTATCTTTCTCCATCCTTTTCTATCATAACCTTAACTTTCTCTGTTGACTTGCCTGCATATCCTATTTTTACTAAGCCACTATCTCTATCATCTGAATCTATAGACAAACCTTTTTGAACATATTCTTCTTCTATATCTTCTTTTACAGCTTTGTCTTTAAAATTGACATAAGTTCTTTTTAATAAAACTATAGCCTGCTCTCTTGTCGTATTATCTAGAGGTAGGATTTTATCCCCACTTCCATTCATAATATTGTTTTGATAAGCAAATTCAACAGAATTAAAAGCCCAAAATGCAATATCCTTAGTATCTGAAAAAGGGAAATTTGCAGCCTCAGAGATAGTAGTTTCAACTCCAGAAATTTCTAAAGCTCTGAAAATCATCACGCATATTTCCTGTCTGGTAATATAGTCATTAGGTGCAAAAATTTTACTACTTTTACCCCTTACTATTCCTAAATTATATGCCTTTAATACTTCCCTGTTGTTTGTATCTGTAAAAGGGTTGGATTCTACTTCAGCTTTATCTCCTGTTAAACTTTCATAAAGATTAACTACTAAGTTGCTAAATTCTTCTCTTGTAATATTTTTTTTGAAACCTTTCATTATTTCTGGATAAGTTAAATTATATTCATAAGCTTCTTTAAGTTCAGATTCGAACCATGAACTTTGACTTCCGTCAAATTGGAGCTCATTTGCTTCAACTTCGACAGATTGAACTCCCAAGAGTAGAAAAATCAGCAAAACTGCTATATATAATTTTTTAATTATTATATTATTATCCATATTTCACCTCTCATCTTAGAATTTAACTACGTTAAGATAAGTAGTTTCCATTATATCATATAGTATGTACCTTTGCATTTAATAGGTTTCATTTGATAGTGTTAATTTAGTGTAGAAAAAATAGACTATCCTTTCTTAATAAATAATAGATAAGATATGTATTTAGCATTTTATCATATTTTTTCACTATACTATTTTATTCTATGCTTTTGATTTTCTTTTTTCTGATTTGTTTTTAACTAATTAAACTAACTTTTTAACAAAATAAAAATAGCCCTATCAATTGATAAGACTACCTTTTCTCACTAATATCCAAAATCGAATCACAAAATGTTTAGAATATACCTTAAAAATATATTCTAAAATAATTTAATTTATAATGTCATATAGATAATTTTCATATTATCTTTTTTTATAATATCTAAATCAAATTTGAATTTCCAAGGTCTTTTTCTTGAATTCTATAAAATTACAAAGCTAAAAGTTTACGTGGAACATCTATTAACATAATTCTAATATCCTTCTCAGACAATAAATGTTTTTTTAATGCTAAAGCAATAAATCTTCTAAGGGTTTCTGGTGATGAAGGTCTCCTAGGATCTCCTGCATCAGTTGTAAGTAAGCATTTTTCAACTCCTATTTCTTTAATTCCCTTTACGAATTCTTCTATAGAAATATTTCCCCAATTTTCATGTAAAGCAAGGGTACATTTTTCAACAATACCTCCCATTGCAGCAAATTCCTTCTGTATTTCAATATTTCCTTGGTTAATATTCAAATCCGGGTGACCGTAAATTAATGATCCTTCGCCTCCAATTTTATGATAAGCCTTAGCTACTATCATAGATTCACTTGGAGAAAGATGTCCTGTTGATAGTATTATTCCTCTATTTTTTACTAGTGTGAAAATATCAAACATTTCCGATATCATTTTACCATCTTCACTCAATACACTAATTCCTTTACCTGCGTTATATTTAAAACTACCACCTAGAAAACCACTATCCTTTTTACTGTAATGTTCAACATGCTTTTTAGCTGAAAGAGTTGGTAGCCAAACTATACGTCCACCCATTTTTATTGATGCTTCGACTGCAGCGGGATTAATGCCTCCTACATAATGATTTAAAGTAATTGCTCCATATGCTTTACATGATGGTATAATACCTTCAAGCATTTTTGCCCTGGGAGCTGTATCACCTTCGTGAGTTTTTAAACCAACTCCTGCCATTCCTGCAGAAGCAGCCTCTTTTAAGATTTCTAAATCATTTGCTCTTCTCGGAAATATACTTGGTCCGTTGTGAATATGCAAATCATATGTGCCTTTTAGAAGGCTTTCAGCTTCTTGCCAAGCTGAAGATGAAAAATTTATTTTATACATAATAATTCCTTCCTTTCTAATATATACTGTCATAAGCAAAACTATATATTTTTTAAACTTTTTTTCTATAGATAATTTTATTGTATCAATAAATTACTCTTTCTTTTTTCTGATTTTTCGCTTTTAATACAAATATTTCTTGCATAGTTAATTATTCAATATCATTTTAATAAAATAATTGAGGTATGAAAAGTGTAACCGCAGGAATATATGTAATCATCATTAATACAATTAACATGGCAAACAAGAATGGCCATACGGCATTACTTACCTGTTCAATGCTTAAATTTGAAATTGAAGCACCTACAAAAAGAGAATATCCAATTGGTGGGGTGACCATTCCGATAGCAAAGTTAATTACTACAACTGCTCCGAAATGAACGGGATCAATACCAATTTGAGCAGCAACAGAGGTTAAAACTCCTGATAGAATAACCATGGCAGCAATATTGTCCATAAGACAACCTATCATTAATAAAATAACATTAAGCATTAACATTACGATAATTTTATTAGTAGAAATACCCAAAAGCATTGCTACAATCTTCGGAGCTATTTGCTCAGCAGCCATAATCCAACCAAAAAGTGAAGCCACTGATATTACAAATATTACAATTGTAGATGTCTTTACTGTATTAATAAAAATTTTTGGTAGATCTTTAATCTTCAGATCTCCATATATATACAAACCAACTATAAGACCATAAACTACTGCTACTGCTGCTGCCTCCGTAGGAGTAAAAATTCCACCGTAAATTCCTCCTAAAATAATCACGGGTGTCAAAAGAGCCCAAAATCCCTCTTTTAAGGTGTTCCAAACTTCAGATATATCCGACTTATTTTCTTTACCCATGTATCCCTTTTTTCTTGCAATTATATAACTAGTTAGCATCAATGCAAAAGCCATTAGAACACCTGGTATTATACCAGCCAAGAATAACTGACTTATAGAAACATCAGCCATTACAGCCCAAATAACCATTGGTATACTTGGTGGAATCATCTGTCCAATGGGTCCAGCTGCTGAAGAAAGTGCTGCTCCAAAATCACGTGGGTAACCACTTTTTTCCATTTCAGGTACCATTATTGAACCTATAGAGGCTGTCGTCGCAGGAGCCGAACCTGATATTGCAGCAAAAAAAGTAGCTGATAGAACAGTAACCATTGCTACTCCTCCCGTAATATGTCCTATCAAAGTATTTGCGAATCCTATCAATCTAGATGATAAGCCTCCTCTCTGCATTATTTCCCCTGCTAAAATAAATAAAGGAACCGCTAAAAGACTGAAAGAATCTGTACCTACAATTAATCTTTGTGGTAGTAAAATAAAATCTAAATCACCAACCCACAAAGCTGCAAGGGATGAAAGTCCTATAGAGAAAGGAATTGGCATTCCGCCAAATAGAAAAATTAAAAAAGTTATTACTAGTACTGCACCCATTTATAATACTCCTTTCTCCCCTGAAATCAGGGATTTAATATCTTTTTCTAGATGTTCCAATAGGTGAACAATTATTAAAACTCCAGAAACTGGTACACTTAAGTATATCCAGTACATGGAAATCCTAATTGCTGGTGAAAGTTGGATAGCTACTTGATTAGTTAAGTCATATCCATATATTATCATTACCAAAGCCATTACTCCTAGTAGTAAAGAAAATATAATATTACTTACGATACGAGGGGCTCTAGGTAATCTCTTTATTATAATAGTTACAGCTACATGAAAATTCTCTTTTACACCTACTGACACACCGAGCATAATAATCCAGATGAAAAGATATCTGGCAGCTTCCTCGGACCATGAAAGTGATGAACCTAAGATATATCTAAAAAAAACTTGTAAGACAATAATAAATGTCATAATAGCTAATTGAATAAATGCTGTATATTTGACAACCGTATTTACCTTGTCACTAACTGTCTTTAGTAGCATAATTCTCACTCCTCCAGTTTATTCTTTTTATCTTGTCGATGACTGTTTTTAGTAACATAATTTCTACTCCTCTAGTTTATATATTAAAGGATGATATTGATATCATCCTTTAATAATTATTATCAGTTATTAATAGCTTGAAAAAGATTGTTCATTACTTCTTCACCAATTTCTTCTTCAAATTCATCATATACAGGTTTTACAGCTTCACGAAATACTTCTGGATTTTCTACTTGATTAACAACCATTCCTTGTTCCTTAAGATCTTCAAGCAATCTATTAACATTACTAGCATTTTGTTCTCTTTGAAGAGGAATAGCTTCTTCTACAGACTCTTGTATAGCCTGTTGGATATCTTCTGGTAATTTATTCCAAGTCTTCATTGATATCATAAATACCAATGGTGAATAGGTATGATTTGTAAGGGAAAGATATTCTGTAACTTCTTGATATTTGCTCTGATGAATTACAGGTATTGGAATTTCTAGACCATCAATGGTCTTTTGTTGTACTGACGTAAACGTTTCACCCCAAGCCATAGGTGTTGCATTAGAACCAAGTGCTTTAAACATTGCTATATATATAGGGTTTTCCATAACTCTAAATTTAACCCCTTCTGTATCTTCCGGTTCATTTATAGGTCTTATGTTATTAATCATATGTCTAAATCCACCCTCTGCAAATCCTAAACCTTTAATATTTCTATCTTCTAATCTAGTTAGTAAATCTTCTCCAAAATCCCCATCTAAGACCTTGAAAGCTTCTTCATTACTGCTAAATACAAAAGGTAAATCTAAAGCTTGAAATTCAGGAACAAATCCACTTATAGGAGCATTTGTTATTAAACCCATTTCAATAGTTCCTAATGAAATACCTTCAATAACGTCACGTTCTGAACCTAGTTGATTACTTGGATATAATTTAACTTGAACTTTTCCATTAGTTTTCTCTTCTACCAGTTGAATAAAGGTATTCGCCCCAATTGCATATGGATCATCTTCTCCATCAGGTTGACAAATTGATAGCTTAAAAGTTATTTCCTCATCTTCAGATACTTCACTCTCATTTTCCTGATTACTATTACAAGCAGTTAGAACTGTGAAACTTAAAACTAAAATTAGTACTGCTAATACTATTGACGAAAAACGTTTTCTTTTTAACATTTCTTAATTCCTCCTTATATTTTCATAACACCTAAAAAATTGTTTTGTGAAATGTCCTCCTTCCTTACTTCTGCTTAACAAATTTGCAAGTAGCGTGCCAATGTCTCTAATTTTAAAAGAATAATATAATATTCAACTAAACTCCAAGTCTTATTAATATAGCTCTCTTAACTTTCATAGCCTTTAGATATTAACTATGAAAAAAAATATAAAATAATCTCTCTATCAGAGTAAAAAAATAGAACCTCTCATTTTTACTCTGATAATCTTTAAATTATCAAATACATAAGTAATTTGAGTGAATACAGCTTTTATTTTTTTAATTTTTTTTAAAAAAAAGTCCTAAAATAAAAGAATCTAGATTAATTCTTTTATTTAGAAATATCTAATAAGTAATAATAATTATTATGTGAGTTATTATTTATTTGATTTCTTTATAAAATAAAATTTTTTGAAAGAATTGATAAGTTCAAAATTTCTAACTTTATCTAAGAATGACCATAATGGTCCGGAGAGTGTGCCGATTGGAACAAAGTGTGCATATCGGCACAGGTTATTTAATCATTTTTAATATGTTTAAGATAGGTATAAAGTGATTTTCGTGAGATATTTAGAAATCTTGCAGTTTCTGTTTTGTTTCCATCATGCCTTTCTAATGCCTTGTATACAATCTGGTTGATAAAGTCATCTAAAACAAAACTTTCCTTAGGAAGCAAAAAATCATCTGTATTTATTCTATTTGCTCCCTCTTCATCAGGATTAAGAATATTAACCTTGCTATCTGTTATTATTCCTAGGTGTGAAGGTTTTATTTCAATATCATTGTACATAAATATTACCCATTCAATAACATTACGTAATTCCCTTACATTACCAGGCCAATCATATTCTAAAAGAACTTTAGCAGCATCCTGACTAATACGGTTAAATTTTTTCCCTTTTTGTTTAGCAAAATCTTGCAGAAACATGTTGGCCAAAGGTAAGATATCTTCATTACGATTACGCAATTCAGGAATAAGCAGATGTCCCACCTTAAGTCTGTAATATAAATCCTTACGAAAAAGACCTTCACTAACTTTTTGTTCCAAGTCTACATTAGTAGCACAGATAATTCTTACATCTGTTTTTATTTTTTTAAGACCTCCTACCCGAAAATATTCTTTTTCTTGAATTACACGCAAAAATTTACCCTGAAGTTCTATAGGTAATTCTCCAATTTCGTCCAAAAATAGAGTCCCTCCCTTGGCAAGATCAAGTTTTCCTTTTTGTCCTTTAGTTAATCCCCCTGTAAAAGATCCTGGTTCATACCCAAATAATTCACTTTCGAATAAGCTGGCTGTTAAAGCTGCACAATTAATATCTATAAAGGGGCTTATTTCACTCATATCACCATAATGAATAGACTTGGCTATAATCTCCTTTCCGCTACCAGTTTCCCCTTGTATCAAAACTGGAATAGAACGATCAGTATGGTACTTCTGAGCTACCTCAAATATTTTGTGCATGCTTTCGGAGAATATGCCTACAGTTTTAATACCTAATTGTTCAGCTAATTTTTCTTTTATTCTAGCCAGTTCTTGTTCCTTTTCTGCTGTCACAACCTTTATTTGTTCATCGAAATGCTTACTTAATAACCTATTCTGTCTTTTAAGAAATTGATGTTCTGCTATTCTTTCCGTTATTATAGCTAACTCCTCAATATTAAGAGGTTTAATTAGATAATCGTATGCTCCTAATCTTAGAGCTTCAATAGCTGTATCAATATTACCATATCCGGTAAAGAGAACAACCTCTGTCCCTTCTACTTTTGGCAAATTTTTCAATGTTCTTAATAATTCAATTCCATCAATTTTAGGCATGTTAATATCAGTTATAACCATCGGAAATTCTCCATTTTTATAACTTTCAAGTGCATCTTCACCATCTTCACATTCAGTAACATGATGACCAATTTTTTCAAGGAATCTTTTTATACTTCTCCTACTATCTCTGTCATCGTCAACAAGCAGAATATTCATTTTTTCACTTGCTCCCTTCAATTAAATTATTAGAAAGAGGAAATCTTAATTTTACTGTTGCTCCTCCGATTTCATTATCATAAAATTTAATAGTACCATTATATGATTTTACGATACTTTGAACTATACATAGACCCAATCCCATGTTATCATTATTTGATTTGCTTGTGAAAAAGGGTTCAAATAGCCTTTGTTTATTCTCATCACTTATACCAGGTCCATTATCCTTAATTTCTAAAAAAATATCTTTATGAATATATGTTTTACAAACAATTTTTTTGTTGTTTCTATCAACCCTATCGTGGGCTTGAATGGCATTAAGAATAAGATTCATAATTACTTCTTCCAGTTGAAGAATTTTTGCTTCAAATGAAGGTAAGTTGCTATGCAAATCAAGAACAATTTGTATATTGTGTGAGTAAATCTGATTTGAAAGCAGTTCTACACAACTTTTAACAACAGAGTTAATACTGCAAGACTCTTTTTTATCCCTTACATTCCGTTGTATAAGTGAACGCATGTTTTTAATAATAATATCAATACGTCTAGCTTGTTTTGAGATATCTTCAAAGTTAGATATAACTTCATCCATCTCTATCGATTTTTCTCTTTTATATAGATATAACATACTATCCGACGTAACTTTTAAAGAATTCAAAGGCTGATTAATTTCATGAGCTATACCAGCAGCCATGGTTCCTAAAGATGCCATTCGTTCAGCCCACACAAGCTTTTCTCTAGATTTTTGCAAAGCCTGTTCAGCTTTCTTTCTCTCTGTAATATCACGAGCTATACCTTCAATCGCAATAACTTTATTAGTTTTAGATTCATATATAGGCACACTATTATATTCTATCCAAACCAAAGTACCATCTTTATGCTTACATCTTAATATATTTGTTTGAGTTTCTGGATTTTTTAATAAACTGAATAAAAATTTTCGGTCATCTCGATATATCCTGCGAAGCATTTTTTTTTGATTTTTCAGAATCTCGTCTAAAGTATAACCTAAAATGGACTGAACGGATGGACTTATATACTCAACAGACTTAGTTGGTTTCATAGCTATTCGATAGATAATATCGTGTGCATTTTCTGCTAGAAGTCTAAATCGTTCTTCATTTCTAATCAATTCCATTCTCATCCTGTTAAAGAATGCAAGCAGAATACCAATAGATACTGAAAATGTCATTATTATGGAAATAAGAAATCCCCAAGGAGCCAACCAAGATATAAGATAGCCCCAAGGAGCTAACCAACTTTCTTGTCCAAGAAAAGGTAAAGCAAACTTATAAGCTCCCCAAATTACAAAAGATAATGCTGTAAGATATTTGCCTAGACCTCTAAAAACCTTAGATTGAAATATAACTCTTCCTGTCCATAAATAAACTCCAGCTAAAAATATATAAGTAGGCGTTGTTAATAATCTAATGGAAAAATCCGATATAACAGCAAAAATAATCCAAGATATTCCAACTATATTAGTGTACCACCACCAACTTTGAAGTTTTATTTTAATAAACTCATAAGTCCCCCATAAAAGAAATATTCCACTAGATAGAAGAAGTATCTGATTAATTGCAATCAAAGTATTGGATCTCATTTGAGTTGCAAACCAAAAAGCAAAAACATAACTTAGGGAATATGAAAGCCAACTTATAGCCCATATAAGCATGTATCTTTCCTTATAATAGTGATAAAGATAAAAGTAAATAAATGTTAATAGAAAAACTCCCGACATAAGAGCAATGAGTGTAGAAATTGACCAAAGCAAAATATCACTTCCAAATATAATTATTTAACTTCTTAAAATTATTATAAATAGTTATTTTTAAAAAGTCATTATTTAATTTGTAAATATTATGGATCTTAAATCAAGGTGAATTTTAAAAAACTTTATTTATTTGATAGTTAAAAAAATAAATTATTTTTTATATGTTAACATCTAACAAATTTCCTTTCAAGATAATTATTTTAAGTATAATTTATTCTATTGATGGCTAAATATATTTAAATAAAATCAAATAATAAATTTATCATTTAAAGATAACATTTGTTTGGTATAGAAAAAAGAAGAATAAGCTTCTTTGATTAATTTTGTTCTTTTGTTTTTTTTGACTTCATTTATGTACTTTGATTTTCAATAATTCTAATAATATGAAAATTTAAATATAATATATTAAAAAAAGTAATATTTTGTTTTTACATATTAATATGGTAAAATATTAATAATTAAAAATCAATTCAATGTCTAAAATTCAAGAATTGTATTAATATAAATTCACTTCTCCAGGGGGAAATTATGAGTGAAATAAAAAACAAAAATATATCTATAAAAAAATT
>Ga0209931_1001168_pt1 | contig 14766 bp, 16 predicted proteins | sample SalPonR1_B_D1_MG_FD_185697 | JGI IMG/M metagenome (GOLD analysis project Ga0209931, IMG submission 185697) | Salt pond soil microbial communities from South San Francisco under conditions of wetland restoration - Salt Pond MetaG R1_B_D1_MG... ...
CGCCGCAATGCACAGGTATTTGTACTGGCCAAGGTAGTATTTGACCATCTTGCAGGCGGCTTTCATGACCTCAGCGGAGACCGTTTCGGCGGCTCCGTCCTCGAAGAGCGCCATGATCGCGGCGAGGCGGCATGCGTGTTCCGGCGCTTTAGAAGCAAACCCGGAGATGTCCGCAGCCCATCCGCCTCGGCCAAGTTCTATCTCGATCTCGTCGTGGAATTCGATACAGATGGCCAGGGCATCCTCCGACAGGGCCAGAAACCGCTGGGTCGGATCCGCCAGCGTGGCTATCAGAGCATCCTCGACTTCGTCATGGAAGCGACCTGCGGCGGCCTCGTCCTCTTCGGTCGGCCGCCGATATTTGCGGTTCCCCATGGCGCTCTCCGGCCAGCAGGGCAGCATCCGGGCGAGAAGGCCCTGACCAATCAGGAATTCGTCGCCGTATGTGTCACGGATGAGCGTCGGCTGGAACATGAGGTTAATTGTGGTAGCGGTGGGCGGCACATAGCCATCGCCATCCTGTCCGACGCGCGGCCGGAAAAAGTAATCGCCATCCCAGAATTTCGACACGATGCCGCTTGTCTTCAAGCGCTGGTCTTTCGACATGGAATGGCCTCCCCAGAAGCTGGCCGCTTCGTCGGTGAACCAACCCAGAAACCCGCATCCGGAAGATATTGCCTTGAAGGCGCCTTCGACCGTGGGTTCCGTCACGAGGAAGCTCGGGCAAACGGGGGCTGTGGGTTTCTCCTCTCCGCGCCCGATGCTTGCGAGTTCCGCCTTATGGCGCGCCATGGCGACTTCGTGTTCCTTCCGGAGACGCATGATTACCCGGTCGATACCGGTTTTAGCTAACTTGTCTGCGGCGCTCTTGCGCTCGCCCGACAACGCGATCGTGACGAAAGCTGCGGTCGCGGTCGAAGGCGATCCGAGGGTCTGGACCTTCGCCCGGCTCCCCGCGACAAGCGATGCCACGGACAGGACAGATTGCGCCGCAAGGGCGGCTGGACCCTGGGTTTTCCGCACGATCGCGTCTGCGGCGCTGCGCAGCTTCGGAGTCAGGCATTCCAGCGGGAAGCCGGCGGTTGACGGTTCTGCATGGGGCAGCGGCGTGGGTTCCCGGGGCGGAGGTGTCGTCTCCCCGGACGGGACTGAAAAGTTCGGCTTTGACGTGGTCGCGTCATTCCTGCCGACAAGGGATTTGATGCGGGCAAGCATTCCTGATCTCCGTGGCTGCTCGGTGTGATCAGGAAATCGGTTGCTCTGTTTTCCGGCGGAAACGGCAGGAAGCGGAATCTTACGGCGATGGACGGTTTTTTCGCGACGCCGACGACACCGAATTCGAGAGAATGGACGGCAATCTGCTATCTCTGCCGCCATGCGGGAAGCCCAGGTGTGGCGTCCCGGGCATGCATGCCGAACGGTCCTCGGGCGCGCCTTCCCATGGACATTGCCGGTCAGATGCGCTCGCCGGGCGCATCTGACCCTTCAGCCAGGTGCGGCGAATACGATGATCTTACCATCGGCAGGATGTTCTCGGAGGTCGCGATATGGACTGCGCACCCGGGAAATGTCGATCTCGAGCCTATCGACCCATTCCTTGTATTCCTCTATCGGCGAGCCTTCTGGGTCGTAGTGTTCTTCCGTGATATCGCGCAGCTTGTGGCCGAGAAGTCGCTTGCGGATCTCGAGAGGGCACTTCTTCCGCTTCAGTTCAACATTGAAATGCGTGCGAAGCGAGTGGAAGTCCCGGCGCGGATCGTAGACGCCTTCCTTGATGCGAAAATGGCCAAAGGTCTTCGTGAAGGTGCCCGAAAGGCGTCCTTTGGCGGCGCACCTATCAATCTCGGGGAATAGCCACTCCTGGCCCTTGCGACGGCATTCCTGGACATGCCTGAGGAGGCCGAGTTCGATCAGGTTCTTGTGGAGCGGCACGATGCGGTGACGTGTGCCGCTCTTGATATGCTGACCTTCTCCGCACTGGATACGGAAGATCGGAATCCCTGCGATTGTGTCGAAGTCGTCGGTCTTCAGCTGCAGGGCTTCCTCTTCCCGCATTCCGGAATGAACGGCGATCAGCGTCGGCCAGAACACGTCATGCATCTGCGCTCCGGGCTGGACGGGTGCGGTGAAAGCCGTCGTATTCAGGAGATCGGCAAGCTTGTCTCCCCAGGCGAGACGTTTCATGTCCTTTTCCTCGGCCTTCAACCTGTCCAGCTGTTTCGTCGTCCAGATGACGCCCTTCATGGCGTTCACGGGTGCTGCGCCGTGATCGGCCGCGAGGCGGAAGACGAACTGGATCGCCTGCATGTGGCGGTAGACGGTCGCGACGCGGACCCGCTGGACCCGTGCCCGCGCACGACGCTGCTCGGCATCGCCGCGATTGAGGCCGTGTTCCGCGATCTCGTTCTCGGCGATGATCATGTTGCGCGCTTCCTCGGCCTCGGCCTCGTCGATGATCGTGTAGAGACCGGGCGAGTCGCTGCTCTTGTGGTGGTTCTTCGGCATGGCGCAGAGGAGGGCGCGGAACTCGAGCAGCCTCTCCTTGGTATAGAAGGACATCGGCCGGTCCCCGTGGGCTTCGATGAAGAGTTTCCTCGTCGAGCGCCAGTTGCCGAGGTTGTTGACACGCCATCCGGGGCTTTCTTCCTCCTTCAGGGCCATGGCGTCTTCGAACCACTCGCTGAACTTCTTCTCCGCGGCCGGTGGCGCCTCGGGCGCCACCGGTGGCTCCGCTTGCTGCTGCGGTGCGGCGCGATACGGAACCGGCTCGCGTTCCGGAACGTGGCGCGCGCGGGACGTGTTCTCCGGAGCGGACGCGGCTTGCGTCGTCGAGCAGACCGGTCGCATCACCGGTTCGGCAACGGTCCCGTCGAGGGGGTCGTTTCCGGACGAGCGATGACTGGGATTCGCGATCGTTCCGGAGGCCGAGCCTGACGTCCGCATGGAATAGGACGCGGTGGGCGGGGCGGGCGGCAAGCCAAACTGCGTCGCCACTATCGGCGCGCGACCTCCGGGATCCGCCGCGCAGCCTATGCTGGATGCGAGACGCGAGTCCGTGCGGTAGATTCCCTGTTCACGGTGGATGTTCTCGTCGGCGACCTCGATCAGGGCGCGGGCCGCACGCCGCGCCGCGCGCGACCAGTCCTCGCCCCCGGTTTCGACAGGCAGCCCGAGGCGGTCGAGTGTTCGTCCCAAAGGCGCCGAGACGGCCGTATAGTCATTGTAGACGAGGGCGGCCCGCATGGTTTCGCGGGTGGCTTCATGCAGCCGGACGGCGGCGGCGACAGCGTCCGGGCCGCGCGGACCGCAGGTCTCCCGGAGCGCTTCGGTGGCTGCCACCTCGAAGCGCATCAGGTCGTCGACCATGCAGTCCAGCTGTCTTTCGTCGAGCATGTCCGCTCCGCACATCTCTATCAGTCCGATGAGATCGTCGGTGAAGCGGGCTGCTATCGCCGCCCGTCGCCGCGCCTCGGAGATGAAGTGCGTTCGAAGCGAAAAACAAAAAAACGGTTTCGAGTAGAAATTTGCAGCGATGGCAGGGACACGGCGGCGGAACACGAGAGTCGCGCCTCTGCGAATGATGTAGGTTGGGTGTGCGGCCATGTGTGCGACCCTTTCGCGACTTGTGTGTCGCAGGATGTGTCGCACAAAGATTATCGACCAATTCTGTGGTCAAACACTTTGATTTCGTTTGACTTTTTGCGAATTGGCTCCGGCGGTAGGGATCGAACCTACGACCAATTGATTAACAGTCAACTGCTCTACCGCTGAGCTACGCCGGACCACGCCGGGCATATAGCAACAGGTTTCCGGCGCGTCCAGAGGGGCATTTGAGTTTTTTGACACCGCGGTTCGGGTGCCTGGCCGTTGGGTTATCGGTCGGCCGTGGCGAAGCGGGCATGGGCTGTCACGGGGCCCTCGGGGCGGGCCCGGCCCTGCCTGCACAGGTCGATCAGTTGGGCCAGGACGTTGCGTTCCGCGGCGGGCAGCAAGGCGGGTGGGACGTCGGTGTAGACCCGGCGCGCGATCTCGGAGGCGGTGCCGGGGTCCGCCGCCAGCGCGGTATGGATCTGGGCCGCGCGGCCCTCACGGTGGGCGGTCAGCGCTGCAATGCGGGCCGGGGCGTCCTCGACCGGGGGGCCGTGGCCGGGCCAGAGATGCCGCGCGCGGGTCCCGGCCAGCCGCGCGAGCGAGGCCATGAAATCGGTCAGGTCGCCGTCGGGCGGCGAGACCAGCGACGGGGCCCAGTCCATGACGTGGTCACCGCTGAAGGCCGTGTCGCCCCACAGCAGGCACAGATGGTTGCCCATGTGCCCGGGCGTGTGCAGCGCGCGCAGGGACCAGCCGTCGCCGGCGACGGTGTCACCGTCGGCCAGGCTGCGGTCGGGGGCAAACCCCGCGTCCACCCCTTCGCCACCGCCCAGCGGCCCGGCGCGGGCCAGGTCCTGCATCACGGCGCTTCGGCCCGCGCGGGCATCGCCGTAGGCCAGCACCGGCGCGCCGGTTTCGCGTGACAACGGCGCGGCCAGCGGGGAATGGTCATGGTGTGCATGGGTGACCAGGATATGGCTGACCGGGCGCCCATTGATGGCCGCGCGTAGCGCTGCAAGGTGGTGGGGATCGTCGGGCCCCGGGTCGATCACGGCAAGGCTGTCCGCGCCCAGCAGGTAGGTGTTGGTGCCCCAGTGGGTCATGGGCGACGGGTTTGGCGCCAGTACCCGCACGAGCTGCGGCGCCAGCGGGACTGGCCGGCCCGGCACGGGGGCCTCTCGGGGGTGGTGCATCGTGCATTTCCTTCGCGGCGTGGCGGGGATAACCTTAGCTCATGATGTTCCAGTGGCTCAAACGATACATGCCCCGCAGCCTCTATGGCCGGGCGGCGCTGATCCTGATCCTGCCGGTGATCACCCTTCAGCTGGCGATCTCGGTCGCTTTCATCCAGCGCCATTTCGAGGACGTGACCGAACAGATGACCCGTTCGGTTCTCTATGATCTGACCTACGTGACCGATCTGGTGAATGCCGCCCCGGACGCCGATGCCGCCCGGGCCGCCATTTCGGAAACGGCCGAGGCGCTGGCTTTGGACGTGCAATTGCCCGACACGGATGTTCCGGGGGCCGACAGGCGGCGCTGGTATGACTTCTCGGGGCTGGTTCTGCGGCGGGTGTTGCGCGCCGGACTGCCGCAGATGGGGCCGATCCTGCTGCCCGATGACCGGCGGGTTAAATTGTGGATCGAGACCGACCACGGGCCGATGTCTGTGGGCTTCGAGCGGCAGCGGGTGTCGGCCTCGAACCCGCACCAGCTGCTGGTGTTCATGGTGCTGCTGGGCATCCTGATGACGGTCATCGCCTATATCTACCTGCGCAACCAGTTGCGCCCGATCGAGCGGCTGGCCATTGCTTCGTCCGAATACGGTCGCGGGCGGGTGATCCCCTACAGCCCCGCCGGGGCGACCGAGGTGCGCGCCGCCGGTCATGCCTTCCTAGACATGCGCGCCCGGCTGGAACGTCAGACCCAGACGCGCACGCTCATGCTGTCGGGAATATCGCATGACCTGCGCACGCCGCTGACGCGGCTCAAGCTGGGACTGGACATGATGGACCCGGAGGAGGTCGAGCCGCTGGTCCGCGACGTCGGCGACATGGAACGTCTGCTGGATGCCTTTCTCGATTACGCGCGCGGAGCGGCCGAAGACGAACGTGCCTCGGTGGACCCCGTGGCGCTGGCCCGCAAGGTGATCGCGGACGCGGCGCGCATGGACCAGGCGGTGGAGCAGGGCGCCATTGTCGGCGAAAGGGTCGAGGTGCAACTGCGACCTCTGGCTCTGCGCCGGGCGCTGGAAAACCTGATCGGCAACGCGCTGCGCTTCGGCAGCCGGGCGCGGCTGGGGGTGCAGGTCAGCCCCCGCGCGGTGCGATTCTCTGTCGAGGATAACGGCCCGGGCATCCCGCCCGAGGCGCGCGAGGACGCGGTCCGCCCGTTCACGAGGCTGGACCCGTCGCGCAACCAGGACCAGGGCCCGGGCGTTGGGCTGGGGCTCGCCATCGTGGCCGACATCGCGCGCAGCCATGGCGGCACCTTGCGGCTGGAGGACAGCGAGGATCTTGGCGGCCTGCGGGTGGATATCGTTCTGCCGCGGTAAGATGGGGAGCACCCGTCCAGGGCTGGCCCACCGCGCGTCGCGCCGCGAGAGGTGCCGCAGCGCATTTGCCCGCGCCAAGCGCGCTTCGCGCAGGCCCCCGAAAATCGTCTTCGCGGTGTCGACGGTGGTAGGCCCGGAGGCCTTCGAACCCCCCGAGGAATTCGCAGCAGAAACAGCGTGCTACGCGATTACCAGAAAGTCCGTTCCCACATTCTTTCCCACACCTCGGCAGGGTGTCAGCTCGCCCGGCGGCGGCGTTTCGTCGTCGCGAAGGTCGGGGCCTTGTCGCCCAGCAGCGCGGCCGCGTTCATCAGCACGGCCAGCGCCTCGTCCTCGGAAAGGCCCCACCGGGCGGCGGCGGTCTGCCAGGCGGTCAGCTCGTCGCGGCCGACCTCGAGGCCGCGATGCCCCAGCAGCCAGCCGACGCCGGCCGCCTCAAACTTTCCAGGGCGCGGTCCGCCGCGGTTGGCCAGGAACTTCCAGCCCAAGCTGGCGTTGAGTGCGTGCGGCGCGTCGATCTTCGCCGCCCCCCGCTTCACCAGGTCGCCGTCCTCGCGCATCTGCCGCACCCTGCGCGCGGTGATGCCCAGCGCCGCGGCCAGCTCGGCCACGCCAAGCGCGGTCACATCTTCACCTGCCATCGCTTTCCCCTATCGGTGCAGGTGCGCGCAGGGCGGAACCGGAACCGGCCATTTCCGCGCGCACGCACAAGTAAAGCATTGCGGTGTCCTGTTACCCGCATGGCCCCGGCCCGCAGAAGGACCCAAGCGAAAACCCGCGGCCGCTCACCAATCCCGGCCGTATTGGCCGTAGTCGGTCGGGCCATCGAACAGGGCGCGCTGGCTGGCTTCCCGCTGCAGGTCTTCGAGGGCTTGCACCAGCTCGGCCCTTGTCATGCCTGCGGCATTCACGTTGTTCGTGATGTTCTGCGTCACCTGCGTAGCGCGCTGGGCCGTCTCGGCCGCGCCGTCTCGCACCTGCCCGGCCAGCCCGGCCAAACGTTCCAGCGCCCGATGGTGGGCAATGAACCCGCCTTGGCTTTCATAGCGCAACTCCGGCCCACGCTCACCGACCAGCAAAGGCCCGCGCCCGAAGGCTCCGCCAATTGCCCGCGCGGTCATTTGCCCGCCCCTCATAAAGGTGTCATTCGTGCCTCTCCCCACGGCCGCCCCGGGGGCGACAGCCCCGCCCCGGCCTCCGCCGGGCGTCATGCCCTCGAGGCCGTAGGCCTGCATAGGGTTGTCCAGGGTCGAGTTGGGCGCTTGGCCGGTCAGGCGGTAGCGCAGCTGCGCCGCGCCGCGCATCGCGTGCCCCACAACGGGCAGGTCCAGGGCGCTGCCTTCTATGCCGCGCGCGTTGCCTTCCTGGTTGCGGTGCCCGACGATCGGCAGACCGGTTTCGGGATCCGTGCGGTCTCCGGTTTCAGAGTTTGCCAACATGAACGCGCCCTGCGCGCCGTATAGCAACCCGCTGATGTTGACGCGGCTGATGGCCCGCCCCATGCGCCCCGTTGCGGCCTCGGTCTTCGTCGCGGCGACACCCATGGCCGGCCCGATGGCCTTGATAGATGCGAGCGCCGTGCCCAGCGACCAGACCAGCCCGCCGACCGCCCAGACCATGCGCCCGACACCCAGCAGAACCTTCGCGGCCACGGCCCCGGCAACGATCTTCCCTAAATTCTCCCAGCCGCCGACCAAATCCTTGACCTCGCCGATGGCCCGGCCCGTTGCGCCGATCACGTCGCCGACGCCCGAAAGCAGCGCCTTGCCCACCGGGATCGCATCCCGGATCGCATCGCCCAGCGCGCGCCCGAAGCGTTTCGCGTCACCTTTGCCGTCGATCAGGTCTTCGGAAAGGTCGTTCAAAACCTCGGTCAGCACCGGGTGCAGCTCCGCCCCGACCGTCCGTTTGATGCTATCGAAAACCGTTCCGACGCGCCGATAGCTGCGCTCGAATGCCCTTGCCGCGCGGCCTTGTTCCTCCGTGACCACCGCCCCGGCCCGGCGGGCTTCCTCGCGCAGCTCGGCCAACTCCTGTCGCGTCACGGCCAGCAGCTCGACCAGCTGCTCACCGCCCTGGCCGCCGAACATCTCGTCAGCGAGCCGCTGGCGCGCGGCGGCGTCCTCCACCTCGGCGATGCGGCTCTGCACCAAGTCGAACAGGTCCTGCGCATCGCCCTTTGCCTCAGCGATCTGGTCGCGCGACAGGCCCAGCCGCTGGAAGGCCTCCGCGCCCCCGCCTTTTCCGGTCGTCGCGAACTCGTCAGCGCGGATCTGCAATTCCTTGAGGCCGTCGATCATGGCTCCTGAATCCACCCCGAACTGCCGCGCGGCATACGTCATGGCCGAAAGCTGCTCCGGATCCATATCCAGGCGCTTCGCCGCGTCGTTGATCTGGCTCACACTGTCCGACGCGGACACGGCCACGCCCGCGATGGCCCCGCCGACGGCACCGATGCCCACCGCTGCCGTGCGGCCGATGCGCCCGATGGTTTGCGTGGTGCGCCGGAACTCGCGGCCCACGCGGTTCGCCGACCGCTGGGCGCGTTCGAACCGCTCTTGCTTGCGGCGCAGGTCGTCGAGGGTGCGTCCCAGGTCCTCGTATTCGCGATCCAGCTCTTCGACCGACCGGCCCTGGCGCTCGAGGACGCGGCGCTGCTTGCTCAACTCTTTCTGCCGGTCGGTGACCTTCTTGATCTCGCCGTTGATGCCCTCGAGGCCACCACGGATGACGTTGAGATTGCGCCCCACGGATCGGTCCAGGGCGCTGCCGATGGTGATGGTGGCGTCCAGGCGCTGATTTCTAGCCATGCGTCCAGCCCTTTCGTTCAACGTGATCGAGGCCCAGGCGGATAAGCATTGCGACAGCGGTGGATCGGCTCGCTTTCAATCCGACCTCCGACGCCATGCGATCGCGCGCGGCCTCGATTTCATCCGCCAGCCAAGGCTCTGCCAGCACCGTGATCTTCGTCGTCTCGCGGCTCATTCTTGCCACGCCCACACCCACGAATGCCGACGCCGCCGGCCGCGCCTGCGCCCCGCGTGATCCAGCGCGGCCAGCTCGGCCGCCAGCAGCTGGGCGGCGCGCTGGGCGGCGCGGTCGCTGATCTCGGGCCAGGCCCGCGCGATCCGGTCGGCCGCCGGGTCGAGGCCCGACCACGGGAACATGCCGATTCCGACGACGCGAACAACCTGCCTTTCTTCGCCGGTTTCGGGGTCGGGGTCGTTTCGCTTTATGACGCTAGCGGTCTGCACCGCCTGCACGAGGTCCGGAGGCAGTTGGTTCGTGCGAACCGGCGACGGCGCGGGCAGGTCGGGCGGCGTGCGGCGGAACAGGCGCATCATGCCAGCGGGTCCGCCCCGATTTCCTCGAAATATGACGCATCAGGCACCAGCGCCTGCGCGTCACACCACGCGGTCACGACGAGCTTGCCCGAGGCGTCGCGGCGCTCGATCAGCACTTCGATTTCGGGCGAGGCGGCGATTGCGCAGCGGTCCCACGCGCCGACGATCGTGTGTGGCGCGCCCGCGCTATGTTCCGCGTGGATGCCGCTGACGTGCAGCGTAGTGCCGTGCGTTTCCGGGGCCCACGAATTTTGGCCGACGATGCACGCCAACTCCGCCCACCGCAGCCCAGCACGACCGCAGATTTCGTGAACCACGGTGGGCGGGTCCCCGCTCGCGTCGGCCGTCGCAGCCGACAGGGCGCGGAGCATCAAGCCGTCGAGCGCGACGCCGAGGCCCGCCGGGATGGCGCGCAGCAACTGGCTTTCGATCCGATCGGGGCCATTGGTGCGCAGGGTTGAGCGCAATATCTCGAACCGGACGGCCAGCTGTTCGGTTGCGGCGCGGTCGATCTGCGCGCGGGCAATGGGGCTGTCGCTCAGCGCGACCTCGCCCTCGTCGCCGGTCAGCTCGACGGGCGCGAAGGGCGCGGGCCGGATCAGGTCGAACCCGGCAAGTTGGTCGTCGAGGACCGGCTTGCCGTCCACCATATCCACGAGCTCGCCCTCGGGAATCTCGAGAAGGTGCGTGCCAGCGGCCAGGCAGGCGCTGGACCGGATCGTGGCCGTCCGCAGGGTCGCGGTTTCATCGGTCCTTGTCACCTGCGGCGTCCCGCTCGGCCGGCCGTCCGCGCCGATAAGGTCCGGCAACGCCGTGCGCCAGCCGATGGGCGCGTTGATGCCGGCGAAGGGGTGCCGGCGGCCGTCGGCGACGTAATCTTCCTCGCCCCGATGATGCCCGCCCTTGTGCGTGGCGATCTGCGCGGCGCGCAGCGCATCGGCGAGGACGCCACCCCCGGCCCCGGGGGCGCGTTCGAAGTATTGGCCCGCGATGCTGCGGCGCTTGCGGTCTCTCGGGGGCCGGGCTTCTCGGCCGAGGGTCGGTGCTACCATGTCATCCTCCGGTTTTCGCCACGGTTGCACAGTTCGGAATTGGCAATCATTGGCGCTTTTCCCCAGCCGCTATTCAGCCGGCACACGCCGCAGGGCCGGGAAATGCCGCTCAACGAGCGCCTGCATCCGCGCCCGGCTCTCGGGCGTCGTCGGCTCGTGCTCTGCCTCGTCGTCGGTGCAGACCGCCGCCCAGCGCAGGGCGTTGAGCCAGACCCGGCGCGGCGCGGTGGCCTTGTCCAGCTCATCGGCAAGCTCGCCCCAGCTCGGCCAGAACGTGCCACGCCAGCCGCGCAGCACCTCGCGCACCAGGTCGCCGGGATAGGCGCGCAGGTTCTCGAGGTAGGCAGCCAATTGCAGCTCGGCCAGATCCTCGTCTCGCGCCGCGCCCTTGGTCATCAACGACAGGCGCACCAGGTCTGCAGTCGTCTCATCCTCGGTCGCCGGGGCCATGGCCGCCTCGATGTCGCGGGTCAGGGCGGCGATGCCGGCTCGGGGGCCACGTGCGACCAGCCGTGCCTCATCCCTGGCCATCACGACGCCGTGCGACCGCGCCTGCGATGCCACCCATGCCCGTCGATCCGCTCCTGCCGGCCAAGGGGCCATGGCGGCGAAATTTGACCGCGTTGGCGCACCATTTTCGCCAGGCCGCGTCCCAGTCTCGAAACACGCTGCCTTTTGCATGGTGGTGATCTCTGAATTGATGTGCCTCATTTTCGATCTCCGGCTGTTTCAGGCCCTTGAAGAGGGCGTCCTCGATATTCTTCGCGTTCGGCACCCACCCCTCGGGCAATTCGACCTCGGGCTTTCGGGGTTTGCGCCGCTTCCTTTGGGAATCCTCGATAGAGGATTCCTTTCTTCTGGCTTCTGGACTCTGGCTGGCATCGGCCACGCATTGCGGCGGCATTGCGCCCGCATCGTTCCCCTGTTGATTTCCTTTGGTTTTTTGCCGCTGTGCGCTCCACTTTTGATGCGCCGCATGGGTCGCGTTTTGTGTTCGATTTGTGCGGTCCATGAGGGCTTTTTCGGCGCGCCGATTGGACAGCATGCCGTCCGTCTCGGTGATCTTGCCTTGGTCCAGCAGGGCCTCGAGCATCCGCCGAAAAGCCGCCTTCGGCGCGCCGCAGCGGCGCGACAGGCGCGCGTCATCTCGGGGTATCGGCTGGCCCGCCTCGTAGATGAGGCAAAGCAGCGTGATATACGTGCCGCGCTCGGCCGGAGACAGGCCGCCGACGCCGCCGAGAAAGTCGGAAGGGTAGAATTTGATGAACGGCGTGTCGCCCATTTTGACCTCATTCGGCCCGGGCGGGTGATTTCCTCTTGCCGGGAAATCGGGGACACGGTATTGTCCTCCTAGACCTGCCAGGGTTCTTCGATACTTCGATCTTCTGACCGCGCCCGTGCTTGCCTCGCCGGGCGCGGTCTTCTTTTCAGGCCACCTTGCGCGCGGCCTTGGCTTCCTCGATGAAGTCCTCGATCTCGCTTTCAAGCCAGCGGACCGTCCGGGGGCCGAAGCGCAGCGGCGCGGGATACGTGCCCTGGCGACAGCCCTCCCATAGCGCGGTCTTGCTGATCCCCAAGCGGGCGCGGACCTGTGCGCCGGTCAGCATCCTGTCATCCTTGGTCATGTCGATCTCCTATGTTCTCTCGGGTCACGTTGTCCGGTGCGCCCTTCGCGTTCCAGTGGCGCTTTTCCCCTACGTGCCGCCCTGCGCCCGCCAGGCGTCATCCTTGGCCGCGCGGGCGCTCTCGGTGGCACGCTCGGCCAGCTCGACCATCTCGGTCAGCGCCTCGGCCTCGGGCGTAACCTCGATCTCATGCGCCAGGCGGTGGGCGACGAACAGGATTTGCTTCAACCTGTTCAGCTCCTCATCGAGGTGTTCGGACGCTTCGCGGAATTCCGGGGTGATGCCATTGTAGCCGCCGGCCGCGGCCGTCTCACGATCAGCCATCATCCTCGGCCGCCTCCAAGTCTTTCCGGAGTTGTTTCTGGGTCCGCTTGAAGACGACGTGGCGCGTCCTGGCGTCGTCGATCATATCGGTCAGGAGGCTTTTGAGCGCCTGCCGGTCGCCCGAATCCAGCATCTTTTTGGCTTGCGACAGATTTTCGATCAGCCGGCCATATTCCTCGATGCGCTCCTCGCGAACTTGCATAACGGAAGCGATCAGCTCGCTCACGCTACTCTCGAAATCTTCAACGGGCGGCATTTCAGTGTCCTTTGTCATGGTCGTGATTTCCTTCGGGGTTGGGGGTTTCATTCGTCGTCAGGGCGATTTTGCGTTCGCGGATGCAGCGGACGATCTCGCTATTCTGCGAGCTGACATTCTTCGCGGCCTGTTCCGCGATGAAGGCCTTCAGGTCCTCCGGTATCCGGAGCTGGAATGGCTTGAGCATGTGGGTCTCCATATAGTGTCCATATGCTATTAATGGCCAATGGACAGCATTGTGTCAACCGACAATCTCTGTCCATTTGACACTATGACGGAATCCGAACATCGCGCGCTCTCTGACAAGTTCATGCTGCGCATGCCGGACGGCATGCGGGACCGGATCAAGCGCGCGGCCGAGGCCAGCGGGCGGTCCATGAACTCTGAAATCCTGGCGGTCCTGCATGAAAAATATCCCGAACCCTTGCCGGGAACGGACCTCGAGGACAGGCTCAAGACGCTGGCGCAACGCATCGCCGAAGAAACGGACCCGGACGAGCGCCAGGCCAAGTTGGTGCAATTCCGCAAAGAGCTGGACGAAACCTTGGGCCTGAAGGTCGGCGCGGTGCTCGACATGCACGAGGCCAAGCTGCGCCGCTAACGCATGTTCACCACCGTCGCCCCGGCCGTGCCGGTGACATGCGCCGCCCAGCGCTCGATCAGGACGCGGCGGCGATCCAGGATGGCGGACCTCTGGTAGGACTGTTCCACGGCATTCCCGATCCGGTGACCGAGGCTCAACTCGGCAATCTCTCGATCCGCGCCGTGGTCTGCCGCCCAGCTGCGAAACGATGTGCGGAACCCATGGCTCGTGATGCCCTCGCGCCGCATGCGGCCCAGCAGGCGCTCGATTGCGGCCGAGGTCATGGGCCGGGTGCCGTCGCCGCTCTGCGGGCTGGGGAACACCAAGGCAGGCGACAGGCCGCGCATCCCCTCGAGGATGGCCAGCGCGTCCGGTGACAGTGGGACCTCGTGCGGCCGGCGCGCCTTCATCCGCCGGGCCGGGATCGTCCACAGCCCGGCCTCGAGGTCGATCTCGTCCCAGGTCGCGCCCCGGGCCTCACCACCGCGACAGGCAGTCAGGATGATGAAGCGCAGGCACCGCGCCGCGATGGCGTCACGCTCGACCAGCTCCGCGTAGAACTCGGGCAACAGGTGCCAGTCCATCGCGCCGAAGTGTTCGACTTCTGGCCGGACCCGAGGCAGGACGCGCAGCAGCCCGGTCGTCGGGTTGGGGCCAGTGTGGGTCCCGCTGGCGATGGCGCTTTCGTAGACCGCCACGAGGCGTTGCAACAGGCGGCGCGCGGTGTCGTTCTTCTCGGTCCAGACCGGGCTAAGGGCGGTCACAAGATCGGCGGCCTCGATCTCGCCCAGGGGCCGGTCACCGATCTTGTCGAACACGTGCCGCTCCAGCTGGCCCCACCAGCGGACCGCATGACCATGCGACCAGCTCGCCCGGTGCGCGGCGTGAAACTCGGCCGCCGCGCTGCGCAGCGTCATGCCGTCGCGCCGCTCGACCTCTCGGGGGTCCTTGCCGTCCCACGCCAGCGCCCGCCACCTGCGGGCCTTGTCTCGCGCATCGGCCAGGCTTAGCGCATGGACAGGACCGAGGCCGAGGTCGACGCGACGGCCGCGCAACGTGGTGCGCAGTATCCAGGACTTCGCGCCGGTCCGCTGCACGACAAGGTAGAGCCCCGCGCCGTCGCCGTGACGGCCGGGGGCCTTGATCGACTCGACCTGGCGCGCGTTGAGTCTACCCACCCGCGCCGCCTATCCGGCTACCGCCGCGAAAATCGTTCCCACATTCTTTCCCACACCTGAACAGAACTGCACCGAACATATAGACCCCTGCCGTTTCGCGATAGCCTTGAAAACAAGGGGTTACCGACTCGGGCGAACTGGCGTGAAACATAATCTGGTAGGCCCGGAGGGACTCGAACCCCCAACCAAAGCGTTATGAGCGCTCTGCTCTAACCAATTGAGCTACAGGCCCGCCAACCCTTCCGCTACTCAGAAAGGG
>Ga0209931_1001171_pt1 | contig 14728 bp, 17 predicted proteins | sample SalPonR1_B_D1_MG_FD_185697 | JGI IMG/M metagenome (GOLD analysis project Ga0209931, IMG submission 185697) | Salt pond soil microbial communities from South San Francisco under conditions of wetland restoration - Salt Pond MetaG R1_B_D1_MG... ...
AAGCACCGAAAAATCCCAGATAGTATCAAGTCCTGTTCCTGAAACTTTTGGTATGCCTACACCTATGCTTGTCCGTAGGTAGGTTGTTCCTTCTTCTTCGTAAGTTTGATTATAGACAATTACCTGAAGACCTTGTCTAGGAAATAAATTTAATGCTCTATTTTTAAATAAACTATTACCTAATCCTAATTCCATATTGTCTTATTTTTTATAAGCTATAACATATCCTGAACCTGTTGTTGTAATAGAAGTAAATTCAATAGGTATATATTGACCTTCTACAACAAAAGGAGCTACATCATCATCTGTTTGTAAATAAGTAGAGTTCATTTCATACATAGAACCTGGTACAGTTAAAACTATACTATCAGGCTTCATAGAACCTATAGATAATCCATTAAAATTACCACTAATAGTTGTTGCACCACTAATAAAAACAATTCCTGAAGTAGCTTGAGATTGTTTAAAATAGTTTGTTATTTTTTCTAAAAATTTTAATATTTTATTCATCATTGTCTTAAAGTTATTTTTTGTAAAGTTAATAAATAATTTTTAATTAAAAAAGAGCAGGAGTGATTTATTTTTAAAATCTCCTGCTCTTTACTATTAAACTTAAAAAATAATCACTCTAATTCTTATGAGATAGCAAATACAGTTTCAAGTTTACCAGCTCCTGTTGCATTTGGAGTTGCAATTACTACAGTAGCATAAGATTTAGGAGTATCTCCTAAAAGTGGCTTGAAATCATCATCATAAAAATCAATAATTACTTGATATAATGGATAATCAGCACTTGCTATTTGATCTGCTTGAGATCTGTATGAAATAGTAGGATATGCTTGTACCCAAGCTTTACCTTCATTCATAGCAGCTTGTCTTTCAAGACTAGCAATTTGTCCATAAGTACCATTTCCTTCTGAAGGATCTGTATCATAAGTTACAGTAGTATCAATAGTAAAATCTCCCATAATACCTAACTCAAAACGTACTTTTTCATAGTTTCTTGTTTCAGCATCAGTTGGAAGAGCTATACCTGTAAATTTAATACCTACATCTCCAATATCAGCTGCAGGAATAACCTCAATATCAGAATCAGTAGCAGTATAAGTACCAGATGCATTATTAATAGGTCTATCTACAGTAATAGTAGCTTCAGCAGTACCTACTCCAGATATAGCAGTAACCTTATACACATTATCTGTTAATGCAGTACCTTCTCCAACTGCACCAATACGTACAAAATCACCAACAGCAATTTCTGTATCAGTAGCATATACACCACCATCATCTTCAGCAACTGATTCAGCTACAGTAAAAGCTTTTAAACCTTTAACTACGATAGCATCTCCTAAGAAATCATTGCTTGCATCAACAGCGGTAGAAGTTACAGCATCAGCTTTTAAAACTTTTTCAGCAAATCTTTTGCGCCATTTATTAAAACTTTCTATTAATCCAGCTGCAATAGCATACTGAGATGTACTTGCTCCTGATTTATAAGACCAGTGAGTAATAAAGGGTGTACCGTTATAAACAGTTTTAACGTTCTCAATAATACCTTTAATAATATAATCAGATTCAGTATCTGCATCTAAAGACCCAGATGAACCATTATAACCTACATAACTTACTTGTTCTGTAGCAGCTACACCACTAACAGATACCTTACGTCTAATTTTTTCAACATCAATGAAAGGGGAATAAATTAATTCATCACCTACTCTCTGAACTACACGAACTTTACCCGAAGTTTGTTCAGTAGTAACAGTTTCATTTGTTTCGTCTACAATAGCTAAAACACCTTCTGTTAAATCATCAGGACCACCTATAACTGTTCCACTAGCCATAATGTCCTCATTATTAACACCAAGCATTAAATACTTTACATTCTTTTGATTCATAATAATAGAATTTTAAATTCAACTTATATTTAATTTTGTATATTTTCTTTTTCTTCTAATTGTCTTATCTGATAACCTAATTGATCTTTATCTGCAGCAAAAGCTATTTTAACAGCTTCTTCAACAATATTTCTATGAATAGAAGTACCAAGAATACAACTAAGACTAGAGCCAGAGGTTGTATAATCACTAAAATTTTCTCCATCAATACTACCGTATGTTTCATCATAATCAGCATCTTCAATAATTATAGGAGTTGGTTTAGTAACTGACACAAACATATATTTACTAACATCAGCTATATCATCTAAATCAGTTATAATAACATGAGATTTACTTGAATCAACTAATTCATCAAATCTCCAATAAACTTTTGTTTTATCTGGTTTTTTATAAGGATTTTTTAAATTACTTAAATAATAATCATGACTAATAGGTTTAATTTTTACAATTTTACCTGAATCTAAATAAACTCTTTCTAAAGTTACTTGATTAATATCATCATCAATATTTACAACTAAAGATTTTGGTATTACTGTACTATTATCAATTAAATCTGTATCAGATTTTTCTACAGGGATTAGTATAGGAGAAAGAGCTTTTTTAGCTCTTTCATTCCTATCTAATCCATTATCAATAATACGTTGAACAACTTCTTCTTGAGCCATTGTTAAAATATGAGACCATTCTTTATTATCATATCCAGGTGCATCAGCACTAGCAATACTCTCATATAATAATTCTGCCTCATATTTCATTTCTAATGGAGTCATATCAATTATTCTTTATCGTTAGTAGTTTTATTTCCTTCTAAATAAGCATCAACTTGTTCTTTAATACTTAAATATTCATCTTCAGTATTTCTTTTAAGAATAGAAATATAATTAACTAAAGATAAGTAGTCATAATCTACACCATCACCTTTAATATTATATTTATTTCTACCTTTCTTAATAATAGCTCCAGCTTTTACACCATTAATAATAAGTGCTTTTATATCATAGTTATCATCTTCGATAGTCTCTAATATAAAATCGGGATCATTTTCAATTATTTTATGAAGTTCACCTTGCATCCATTCTTTTGTAGCATTAGGATCTACTACATTAGACTTATTCTTTTGAGCATAATATACTGAAATAAGATCTGACATTTTACTTCTGGATCCTTGAATAGTTCCAAAAAACATCCAAATTTTTTGAGTTTTTTCAGCTTCTTTAGATTTATAGATATTTTCATCTTCAGCTTCAGCAAAATACCAAATGTATACTGGAGACATATCTCTTTTTTTATAATCTTCAGCTACTTCTCTATTAGCTTTTAAAACTCTATATTCCAAGTTTTCCCAAGGTTTAGATAAATCAAAAGGTTTACCTGTAGTCATAAGACTTTCACTTTTTTCAATTCTTACAGAAAATTTATCCCAAAAATTATCTTTTTGTTTTGTAAATGATAAATCCTCTTGTAACATTTCACTAAAAGCTTCCATCTCTTTACTATTTAATATTTTTTTATATGATCCTGTTCTACGATCTCTAGGTAAAGGATATGATTTAAAAGCTCCATCAAACATAAAATATCCTATATGTTTTGGATCTCTAATCATCTTACTTGGTTTTGGAATAGGTTTTAAATATACAATTTTGTTTTCTAAGATTCCTTCTTTGATTGCTTGTTCTTCAGTCATACTTTTAAAATTTTTATTTTTTATTAAGTTATTAATTTATAAAAAGATGTAGGGTAATTTAATACCCCACATCTTATTGTTTAAATTAGGCTACTAATTCAGATGGTAAATAACGGAAAGTTTTAAGTGGATTTTTAACTTGCATTCCACCAATAAACATGCCATATACTTCATAACCATCTACAGATGATACAATATCTCTTGGTTTAGTAAGATTATTATAAGGACTAAAAGGATCTCTTAAACCTCGTCTATAACCATAAATTTCTTCATCTCCTTTGATAGCTACACGTTGAATATTAGCTTCACCATTAGTTGTACCAAAATCAAGTAATTCATAAGTTAAAGAACTTAATAATCTACCTTTACTATCTTTTTTCTTATTTCGGATAGGATTATCTTTAGTAGGATCAATTAAGATTTTAAACTTAATACCATTTACAGATTCATATTCTGCAAATTGTCCTCCAATAAGCTTCATTTTACCATTAGACATCTTGATACGGCTAGTATCTTGAATGTAAGTAATCTTTGAAGCTTTTTGCTCAGCAGCTTTATGGAATTCATAAGCTCCATATTCACCTGTAGCAAGAACAAATACACGTTCATCTTCAGGAACTTTTCCTACTGAAATATCAAGAGCAAAGTCTGTAAGTGTATCAATATCAAATGTATTGTAATAACCTACATTAGCTCCTTCAAGTTGTTCATAAAGACCATATCCTGCACGAATAGTATTTTGACTTTCACCTTTATTGGCATAAGTACCATCACTCTTCATGTTAGATTTACCATAAAGTAATAGTCGTGCAATATCTCTACGGAATTGGATCATAAAGTTCCAACCAATAGCATCAATCCATCTTTTATGCATATTGCCTTTACTGTCAATAAATGCAAAAGCCATTGGTTTATTACGACCTTTAGATAACATGTTACCAGGTACCTCATAATTCTTACGAATGTAAGAAAGAGTATTTTGCATCATAAAATGAGATGCAATACTAACTTCATTACCTCGTTTTGATAAGGTTGGTTCTACAAGACCATATTCTTCACTCCAACGTGTATTTCCTTGTAGATCTTCATAAGGAACAAATAATTCATTATCACCTGTAACAAGTTCAACTTCATGACACCAAAGATCACCATATTCTTGTGGATCACTTACTACACGTAAAGCATAGTCATCAGGATTTTCTCCAACAATAACAGATGTTGCAGAAAAAGCTCTTTCACTAAACCACATGTAGAATCTTCCAAATCCTACACCTGGCTTATCTGTAGCAGATACTTCTGTAGTACCTTCCCTGTCTACAGTTGCTTTAATTAAAGGGAAATTTCTTTCATCAGGACCTTGTAACATCCATTGATAAGGTACATCATCATCAATGTAACGTTTAGGATACTGATTGATGAAGCTGATAAAATCATCTCCACCATAAGTAACTTTGTAAACCTTCTCAACGGTTTTACTAATTAACTCAGGTCTTTGAGCACCAATATACCCAAGGTGTTGTTCTGTCATCAACCCTTTAGCATATCGAGGATCTACTGTTTGTAATTTGCTAATTTTCATATTTTATTATATTTAATTGTTTATTATTCATCTAAAAATTCTTCCATAGCTTCAATATTACCTTCAAGTGAATTATCAACATCACTATAATTAGGTGAACCTGTAGAAAATTTACCACCTTTTAATTTATTCTCTAAATCTTTTAAGGCTTTAGTTTTACCATCTTTTATTAATGTATCAGTTTTACCATCAAATAAACCCATATTCATAAAGTAAGCAAGTTTAATGTCAAAATCAATAGGATTTTCACTTCTTTTTTTCCAAATAGAATTTAAAGCTCTTCCTTGTTTATCCTCACCTACTGGTAAAAGAATTGAATTTATAATTTTATCCTTAGTTTGTTTATTAATTTTTTTATCCTTAAGTATTTCATCCAAGTTATTAACATTCTCTTTAACAGTAGATATATACTTATTTTTGTCTTCTTCTTGTTTTTCTATTAATTTTTGATGGTTTTGTTGTTGAACTTTAATAGCTCTATCATAATAATTTTGTAATAAAGGAAGAGATTTTTTTGAACGATCTGATAATTTATCTAAATCTTTTAAATTTTGTATCTCATCTTTAATTTCCTCATCTGTAAAATTTCTTAATCTTAAAACTTCTGCAACAACATCTTCCTGTAAACTTTCATCTTCTACTAAAGATTCTTCTTTAATATTATCAATTATTTCTTTATTTGCAACTAAAGAACCTGCTTCATCACTAGACATTCCTGTCTCTTTCAATTTCATGTATTCTTGTGAATACTTATCAATATTTTCTTTATAAGATTCTGTTCTTTTTTCAACTTCATTTTGAAGAAGTTCTACAAAAGCTGCAGCTTCACCTTTTTCTTCTACAGTTTTTTGATAATCTTCTTCATTAAAATCAGAAAGACTATCCATCTCACTGAGAGTTTTTGCAAAAGCAATCGTCAAGGAACCAGAATCAGCATCTTTATTAGCATCATCTTTATTAGTACCATTATCATCTGATTCACTTTCATCTTTACTTTTTTTCTCAGTTGAGGATAGCCCTTCTGAAGTATTCTTCTCATCATTATCATTTAATATCTTTTTATTATCTTCTTCCATTTTTGCAAATTCTGCGTTGATATCAACATCAAAATTATCATCTGCATCAGGATTATTATTATCTTCATTATTTTCTACATTCTCATTAGATTGTTCTGGTATATTCTCTACACCTTCCTCTCCTAATTCATCAAAAGTAGAATCTAATTCCAGAGTTTCATCATCTATCATTTCTAATGAAATCCCTAAATCATCATTTTGCTGTTCTGAAAATTCCTTTTTTGCCATAATCTAAATTTTTTATAAAATTATTATTCTATTAGTTTAATTCCAAATTATTAGGTAACTTTTTAATTTCTCTATAACTATTTTTTAACATTCTGTTTCTTTTCTGTTACCTTATTATGTCTTACTGTCTCATTTAATTTTTCTTTCTCCAAATCTAATTTTCTTTTTTCTTTCTCCATTTTATCATTATGTTCTTTTATATCTAATTCTAATTTTTCTTCATCTAAATTTTCTGGATTAGACGTTATTAATTTAGTTTGATTATCTCTAATATTCATTTTATCTTTTAAATCTCTTTCAGCTTGTTCTGATTGAGCTTTTAACTGAGCTTCTCTATCTCTTTGTTTTAATGCTGCTTCATTTTGTTCAGCTTCTCTTTGAGCAATTTCTTGTTCTTTTTGTTCAATTTTACGCTGCATTGTAGAAAGATCGCCAGTTCTATAAATATCAATAATACTAGATACAGAAACATTGTTTTGAAGTAATACTTGCATACTACTTTCAAGAAGATTTTTAAGTTTAGTATCTTGTGTAGCATTATTTACCATTATACCATATTCAGCTTCATTAAATGTCTGACCATCAAATTCTAATAAAGCTTCTGTCATATCATCCATAAAGAATTTTCTTTTAAAAGATTGTTCTTTCCAAGCAGCTTTAGCAGTTTCTATTAAAACCTTATACACTCTTAATTTAACATGATCATGTAGACTAAACCATTTCTCTGTTCTATGAGAACTTTGAACTACAGCTCTTTCTGCGCCACCAACAGTCTCTCTATTTGAAATACTTCCTTTTCTTTGTGGAGTAATACCAGCTACCTCATTAGCTCTATCTTCAATATACTCCATCATGTATAAGTTTTGTTGAATTAAATTACCCTGACTTAAATCATAAGTATTTGGCCCTTGATTCATATTTCCTGCTAATTTTCCTCTTGCTGCACCTTCAGCACCTTCTTTCATTGGATCTTTAACAGCCCATTTATGAGTAATAGCATAATATAACCATTTATCCATATCCCACCCATCAGGTACTTGTGATATATCTAATGTTGCGATAGTACCATACGATGTCATAAATAATGTTTGCATTCTATAAGTAAATTCATCATAAAGATATTGTAAAGGTTTTAATGCAGATACAAACGATGTTACTTTTGAACTATTAACATTATTAATTATACCAACAATTCCAGGATGACATTTAGATAAATTTGTCATTTCTCTAAATTGTATAGGTCTTGGTTGCATTTTTACATAAATATCATTAGCCAGTTTAGTTCCTTCCCACCATTCTGATATCCAATGCCAATTAACTTCTTCACCTCTTTCTTTATCTGGTTCATATTGTTCTGGTACTAAAGCTCTAACCAAATCACCATTTTCATCAGTGAATTTTACAATACCTATTTTTCTCATAGATTTCCATAAAACTCTTGTTCTACGAATTCTACCATTTTCATCAAATCCACTAGATAAACTATAAGTACCAAATATGTTTGGTGTTGATAAAATTGAATCATCGTCTCCTGAATTAGCAATAAGATCATCAACAGAAAATTCAGGACTTAAGTTTTGATGAGTAAATAAAGAACTTTTTAAATTTTTATTTGCTGTACTACCTTGCTCTAATCTTTTAATATCTTTTTCTTTAAGAACATCATAATATTCATCAATAACTTGACCAACATTTAAATATCCATCTTCTATAATCATATCAGACTCTTCAGGATAAGGTGAATCACTTGATCTTACAAAAGTAAAATTTAAAGGATTTCCTTTTCTTATAATAGGTTCACCACCTACAATATCTGCAACATAAATTTGTTCTCCAACAGTTAATAAATTTTCAAAACCAGTATTAAATTGAAAATCTAAATCTAAATGCTGTCTTAAATAACTTAATAATTGATATCCCATTCTTTCACGAATATCTCTATAAGTATAATTAGCCCAATTACCAAGTTTTTCTAATTCTTTTTGTATTTCTTCTTCACTCTTTTGTGAATTTTGTACCTCACCTATTAGGAAAGCATCTAATTGTTGTCGAAGTTTTTCTTGCTTTTCACTAACAGCATCGTGATTAACGACAGATACACTAAAATTGTGTACTCTATTTCTTTCTTCACCTGTTAATACACTTAATAAAGGAGTAATTAAAGGATATGTTTGAGCAGTTCCTGGAAAGTCATAGCCTTGTAAATTTAAAGGATTAGTTATTTTTTTCTTATCTGAAGGATCTATAATACCATTAACAAGGTTATATAGAGTAACCATCTCCTTTTTACTTTTTCTTAAATCAGAATTATTTTCCCAATCAACAAGTTCAACACCAGCATCAACACAATTTTTCATCCAACTATCTGTCTTTTGAGCATCAGTCTTTTTTTGAGAAGGAAATACTTGAGGTACTCCCGAATTTATAGAATATATCATAACACAATATTTTTTGTAAATTTAACTAATATATTAGAATTTTTCTAATAAAATTTTTTTCTATATAACTTTTAATTGATTATTTTACCATATTCATCTAAAAAAGGTATTCTTCTATTTCGCATAACATCATTATGTCTATTAAAAAAAGGATCATCTGAAAGTCTTTTTCTCTTCTTATTAATATCTGTTTTATGTTTTAATTTTAATTCTCGTGATATCATTAATAAACCTAAACTTGATATTCTATCTGTATTTATTTTACCATCATAAAATAACATTTCTCGAAGAGCACCTAAAGATTTAAATATTTGTATATTAGTAACACCAGGTTCTCTATTATAAGCTTGTTTGTCTAAATAAGCCGGTAATAAATCTTGTTGCCCCCAGTAATTAATTTTATCTGTTGCATAAATACCTTTTCCTTTATTACCTACAGAAGAACCTTTTTGTAAATCAATATCTCTTAAAGCATGTGGTGTATCTTCTAAAAGATATAATGAATTTTTTTGATCAAAATGAGTAAAGATACCTTTCTTTTGATTTTCATAAAGTAATGTTGCATTATAATCTATTAACATTCTTCTAACCTGTTCATAATAATCTTTTGCAAATTTGGTTCTTCCTGTATATTCTGCCACAATTCTATCTGTTAATAAATTAATTATAAAAGTAGATTGTAATGAACTAGATACTTTATTGTTATCATCATCATCAACAGGGTCTAACGCAGCAGCATATATATTAGGAGGTACAAAACCTTCTGCATTTTTAATAGGTGTTTCAAATATTTCAATACAGCCTTCGATACTACCACTACCCTTTTTTAAAGGAAATTCTGTAACAGGTCTCGCATTCTTATCAATTCGAAATTTAGGTACACCACTTTCACCATCAATTTCATAATAACCTTTTAATGATAATTTTAATTCATTATTATTACCGCTTAATAAATCTTTTATTCTTACTTTAGTATCGTGTATATTGAATTTACTATTTGATTTACTAATAAACATTTCTGATGGTTTTAAAGGATAATTCATTAATTCACCATCTAGTGCTTTTTTAGAAGCAGCTTTCTTTTTATTTTTTCTTCTTTTTTCAAAATGTTTTAAAGCACTTTCTACAATTGTATTACCATTACCATCTTTAAATTTTCTTGCCATATAGGTAGCTGGTATAAACCAACATATTTTACCACCATCTTCCCAATCATTATCAAATTCTAAAAAATCAAATCCTTTAGGATCATTAAATATTAATTCAGCTTCAATAATTTTTTCCATATTACCAGCTGTACCTATATATAAAGAACTACCAAACTTCTCACCACCATCATTTTGAGCAGCATCATTAGATGCATGAATACTTAATATATTACCGACTAAACCTACTTCTTCTACAATTATAGTACCAGGTCTACCACCCGCAGCAGCTTCAGGATTTTCAGTAGTAAATACCCTATGTTTAATTTTAGAATTAGTACCAACATCTTTCCAGTCGCCACCAATCTTTTTTCTATACATATGATACCATTCCTTATTAGGACTTAAACTACCAGACATGTGTTTAAAGTAAGGAGATTTAATTTCTTCTGAAGTTCCTTTTTTCCAACCACCAGGTAATTCATCCATAGAAAGTTTAACTTTAGAGAGTAAATCTCTTGATTTATCTGATATACTAGCTCCTACTACAATTTCAGCAGAAGAATTTTGTAAAGGATTTGCTTTGTCATAATACCTTAGACCATCAAATATTAATTCATGTAAAATAGCTTGGTTAGCAACTAAGTAACTTTTACCTCCATCTCTGGTTCCAAGTATCATCAAATTTTTAGGAATATTCCCATAAATAGGTCTTCCCATAGGTTTATTAAAATATCTTCTTAAATATTCCCTTGCAGGAACATACTCCTTACGCTCACCATTAGATCTAAAATAATTACTCCACAATAAATCTATAATTTCTCCATTTTCGTCCATACAACGTCTTAATAGATCCTCATTTGTGTAATCTTTTTCCAATAAAAACCTATTACAAGAAAATCTATCGTCAAACTCAAATCCACTAAAACCACGAGCTTCAATCCAATTATACCCAAACTCCCATTCAATATCATCTAAATCAGGTCGTCCTATACGTTTTGCTCCAGAAGTTGTGCCTTTAATATTTTTATAAATATGACCATGATTTACATAAAAGTATGTATTAGGTGGTATCCATCTCCATTTATTACTTTTAATATTTTCATCAGGAGTTACTTCTTTAATATCTAAATTAATATTTTCATCATCAATAGACCATAAACCTTCAATACACCTTTTTTTATCCTCTTTCCACCAAGTAGTATATTTACGAGAATATGGATTTATAACAGGTACTTCTGATAATAAAAAATTCTTTCTATTATTAATCTTTATAAATTCCATTAAATTAAACCTTTTTCACCAGCTGATTCAATAATATCTCCTTTTGTTTTTGTATTTGATTCTTGTAAATTTACAAGTTTTTCCAAATTTTCTAATTCTTTTCTGACAGCTTCTGTTCCTTTAATCATCTTATCTAGAGTTTCTGCATTCTGTAAGGTATATTCCGTATCTTCTATAAGTTTACGCCTCTCTTCCATCTTTTCTAAATAAGAATAATAGGAACGTTCAATTTCTGTCATAAATAATTTCTTTGAAAACTCTAATAATTCTAAATAAGGTTCCCAATCAAAATTACCATCTTGCAATATATCTTCATTAATAACCTCAAGTCTTTCATCAGATTGCATATTTTTATAAGGATTCACAGCAGTTTTATCAAACATAAATATTAAGCTCCACATTATCTTACTAGACTTAGATTTACCTTTTGACTTATCATTTTTATACAAATCCTCATATAATTTTGGTTTCTTAAATGTTGGATATAATTTCCAAAAATTACTTCCCTCAGAATAATTTCCTAATAAACTTTCCATTATTTTATCTTTTTACCTATTAATATTAGTTTATAAGGTCTATCTACTTCAAATACTCTTTCAACAATTCTAATAATCCCACGTTGAGGTATATCAATCTTATCTCCAATCATAGGTATTAATTGTCCTTCATATTCATAAGGACGTTTACTTTCTTCATTTAATATGTAAAGTTTTATTTTTGTCATTTTGAATCTTTTTCTTTATTTTTTCTTTACGTGAATTTGATACAAAGAATATTCCTATACCCATTAATCTGACTACAGGAAAATATCCTTTGTATCTATCTGCACTTCGAATTACTTCTCGTACAAACTTGAACATTAAATAAACTAGTTCCTTAACTTGTTCTTTTTTTATACTATATTTTGAAGAAATCTTTCTTATTTCTTCTTGCATTTCTATACTGTGCATATTATCTTCCTAAACTTAAATTAGCAGTTACAACACCTCTTTTAACAGCCTTTCTTGATCTGTATAAAGCTCCACAAGATAAACATCTGTAAACTTGAAATTGCCCTACAGTTGTATAATAATAATCTTCTTCTTGTTTTTTGCTACTTCCACATGTTGGACATCTATTAGGATCTGAAACATCATCATATAAAGTTACATTCGGATGATTTTTAATATATCCTCTTAATCTTAAATAAACTTTTTCTAAAATATTAACATCTTCAATATTATAAATCTCCATTTTTTTAAGAGCTTCATCAGATCCATTAACACAATCTACCCAAAGTTGCATATCTGTTTTAATTTTATTAGGTATATTAAAATAGGTAGCTAAAGCATCCAGTTTATTACTACTAAAACCAAACTGTTTTGCTGCTACCTTTTTAGTATCTATTTGTTGATAAAAACTTGTTGGAGGAAGATTATTTATTATAAACCGACTATTAATTTTAGGTATATCAAACTTATCTCCATTATGAGCTATAACAATATCTGCATCATTAATAAGATCCCATAATTCTTTTACAATTCTTTCGTCATTTTCTTTTAAAGATTCTTCACCTGTCAATCTTGCTGACATTACTTTATCATCACCCAACCATTTTGCACTCCAAGTTAACATATACCATTCACTAATAGTTTGATCTAAATAAATATTCTGATTCCACCTACGCCAAACAAAAGCTTTTAAAGGAGCTGTTTCAATATCAAGTATTAATATGTTTGGTAAATGTATAAAATTAACCTTATCTCCATTATATATCTTTCTTCTTACTTCTATTATATCACCAGGTTTACAATTTAATTTTTTTGCTAATTTATCTTTTCCCCATTTGAGGTATCCTCTATTGTTTTCTAAAAACAATTGGATTTGATCTAATTTACTTGTTTTTATCATAATATTAATTTAAAATGAATTTTTTCCATGAAACAGCAGTAAGTTTAAAATCATTATTATCACTACTGTAATCTAATGTATTAATTAATGATGTATCTCCAGTTTCTTTATAAGCACTAAAACCCTCTTCAAATTCTTTTTTAATATCTAAAAATAAATCAATATCTTGTGTAACTAATTGACTATAAATTACAGAATTTGTTATCATCATTTTTTGTTCAATCTCTTCCATCTATTAAATTAAAAGTTATACTAAAATTATTTTTATAATACAAATTTATAAAAAATTTTGATAAATACCCATCTGTAAGTATCTTTTTATTTTTCAAGTGACTTTTATTATTATAAAAAGTTTGCATATCAATATCCATAGCTTCACAAATATCAATTAATGTTGACTTATGGAATACTAATTTTTCTCTTTCTTCAACATCTCTATCTTTATATTTATTATTATAATATAAAAGATAAGCTAATAGTTCTCTCTCCCTAGGTCTAAGCAAGGATACAGGTCTTGTATCAGATAGTATCATAAGGAGTTTTTTAAAAAAATCTAATTCATTATTTACTTTTATTTGTAATTTCATTGTTATATTATTTTATAAATAGACATCCTATCTAAATCTTTAGTTTTTAAAAATTCTTTTATTTTAAAGTTCTTTTTCATTTTATTAACAGTAACTTGAATTGAATCTGTAAATTTCATTAAATCAACATAATTAATATAATTTTTCCAAGATACAGATTCTTTTAATAAAACATAATATTCACCAACATGAACATATGTTTTAATTTCTAAATTATTTCCTATTTTACTTAAAAATAAATTAGGATATAAAGGAAGTACTTGTTCAGCTCTATCTCTGGTAATATAAATCATAATTATTCCCCTCTATAAATATTAGGGTTTCCTTTAGCTAATGTGGTTCTCGCAAATCCATCATTAGCCATTTCTCTTATTTCTCCACATTCAGGGCATGGAGCAGCTTTATCTCTAGTTTCGTGTTCTTTATATATAATATGAGTATTAGCAGTTACTACTTCATCATATTTCTTACATTTCTTATTTATACATTTATATTTTCCCATATAATTTTACTGCTTTAGTTAAACTTATTTGACCTAATTGTATTGCATGATTAATTAAATCTTTTTTAGTAGGTAATGGATATTTATCCCATTTACCATCATGACTAGCTAATAATTCTTCATAAGATTCATCAAACTCTTTCTTACTTAATTCTTTAAGTGGTTTATTTTTATTGTTCATCTTTTTTGTATGTAATTAACATTTAAATCAGTTATTCTTTGAGGTAAATATCCAATAGAATGAGAATAAATCACATTATCAGGTTCATATTTAATTGTGTAATCATTAATATCAGATACAAGTCCTGGGAATAATTCCTTTATCTCTTTATAAGTAATATCTTCTAAGAGAGTAATTGTTTTATTTGTTGTATCAATTTCTATTTTCATAACATAAAATTTAATATAAGTAAG
>Ga0209931_1001172_pt1 | contig 14713 bp, 13 predicted proteins | sample SalPonR1_B_D1_MG_FD_185697 | JGI IMG/M metagenome (GOLD analysis project Ga0209931, IMG submission 185697) | Salt pond soil microbial communities from South San Francisco under conditions of wetland restoration - Salt Pond MetaG R1_B_D1_MG... ...
TACAGTGACGTCCATTTGGGCAATTGTCGCACTTTCACTTCTTTCGATGTGATCTATCGGTATTTGCAGCATATTGGATATAAGGTGCGCTATGTTCGCAATATTACTGATGTGGGTCATTTGGAAGGTGATGCTGATTCCGGAGCAGAGGACAAGATATCCAAAAAAGCCCGCCTGGAGTCTTTAGAGCCGATGGAAATCGCTCAAAAGTACACTCTAGGTTTTCACGACATGATGCGCATTTTCAATAATCTCTCCCCGGATATTGAACCGCGCGCCACAGGACATATCCTGGAGCAGATTGAAATGGTCCAGAAAATCCTGGACAATGGCTATGGCTATGAAGTCAATGGCAGTGTGTATTTCGACACGGAGAAGTTTGCAAAGGAGGAAGACATTTATGGCAAATTGAGCGGACGAGTGGTAGAAGATTTGTTATCGGAAACCCGTGAGCTAAAAAACCAAAGTGAAAAACGCCATCCCTCGGACTTTGCCATTTGGATTAAAGCCGACCCGAGTCACCTGATGCAGTGGAACTCGCCCTGGTCCCGGGGCTTTCCCGGATGGCATTTGGAGTGCTCCGCCATGAGTACGAAATATTTGGGAGAGACCTTTGACATTCATGCCGGAGGAAGTGATTTGAAATTCCCCCATCACGAGAATGAAATCGCACAAAACTTCGGCGCCTGCAAATGTCAGCCCGCCAATTATTGGATACACGCCAATATGCTGCTCATGAACGGGCGAAAAATGTCAAAAAGTGATGGAAACTCCATTACCCCCATGCAGCTCTTCACCGGCGAGAACGAGAATATTTCCAAAGGGTACAGCCCCATGGTTATCCGCTTTTTCATGCTGCAGTCGCATTATCGAAGCACGCTGGATCTGACAGATGAAGCTCTGGGCGGCGCCGAGAAGGGGTATCGACGATTAATGGCTGCCTGCCAGTCTCTCGACCAGCTGCAGCCCCGAAAATCGGGACAGGACAGCGAGCACAATCAGGCCATCCTCACGGGGCTCGATCACATTTACCGAGAGATGAACGACGACTTTAACACTCCCCGGGCATTGGCTCGGATTTTCGAGTTAGTGCAAATTATCAATAAACTGCAGGGTGGGCAGATTCCCCTGGAGCAGATTGAAGCGAGCACCTTGGAACGATTGAAGAGCGAATTACCGGAATTTGTGTTTAACATCTTCGGCTTGAAGGACGAAACGACTGAAGAAGGGGAAGCTGAGATACTGGATCAGGTCATGCAGGTCGTTATAGAGATGCGTTCCAAGGCCCGCGCGGATAAAAATTATGAAATGTCTGATTTGATTCGGGACCGTTTACAAGAGCGCAAAATTATATTAAAGGATGGTAAAGAAGGCACACAATGGAGTATAGAAAATTAGGCCTCTGGGGGCTCGTATTATTGTCCGGCCTTTTTGTGGTAAGTTGTGCCGATGAGAAGGAGAGTGCATCAACCACACAAGAGCGAGCTGAGCCCATGCAGATCCCCGATTTTTCAGCGGACTCTGCTTATGCCTACATTCAGGCGCAGGTCGATTTAGGTGCGCGCGTTCCCGGCACAGAAGCTCATATCGCAGGTCGCGACTACCTGGTGAAGACCCTCAAGCGATTTGGTGCTCAGACCCAGGTTCAGTCGATTTGGTGCCCAGACCCAGGTTCAGTCTTTTACGACAAAGCGCTTTGATGGGGTAGCGCTGAAGGGGTACAACGTCATCGGCAGCTTTCGGCCTGACGCGCCCGACCGTATTTTGCTGTGCGCACATTGGGACAGCCGATTTCAGGCCGAGCAGGAAGATAAATCTCAGGTCGTTCCCGGAGCCAATGATGGCGCCAGTGGGGTGGGGGTCTGGTTAGAAGTAGCCCGACACCTTGCTGATTTCGATCCCGGAGTCGGCATTGATATCGTATTCTTTGATTTAGAAGATCAGGGTACTTCGATGGGGAATCAGCCCGAGAGTTGGGCATTGGGTGCTCAACACTGGTCGCGTCAGCCTCATTTACCGGCCTTTCGATTTCGAATGGGTATTTTGTTGGATATGGTGGGTGCAGAGCACGCCACCTTTTACAAAGAAGGATTTTCGCGTCGATATGCCGGCCCCTGGGTCGATCGCATCTGGGGCATCGCCGATCAGATGGGCTATGGAAATGTCTTTGTGGATCAATCCATGGGAGCGGTCACCGACGACCACTATTTCGTTAACACAATAGCGGGTATTCCGACCTTAGATATCATCCATAAAGAGCAGGGCAGTGCCACCGGCTTTTTTGAGCACTGGCATACTACGCAAGACGATATGGATATCATTGATCGGCAAACCTTAAAAGCCGTCGGCAGAGTTGTAACTCAGTCCATATTTGAAATCGCCCCCGAATGGCAATAATTTTGGTAAAAGCTTTGGCGAAATTGAAAAAGCGTATATATTTGCATTCGCAAAAACCACACGGGCGATTAACTCAGTTGGTTTAGAGTGCCACCCTTACAAGGTGGAAGTCGTAGGTTCGAGTCCTACATTGCCCACAACAGAGCCCATTGACACTCGTCGATGGGCTTTTTTTATGCACTTCCTGGCCGATATAGGGTCTAATTTTTTATATTTTTTGGGCGATCCCCTCCTTTTGCCTGACGGCGCAGTCGGGGCGTTACGTTGCGGGCTATCGGTACTCGCTGCGCTCGCACTGCCGCCGGTAGCGTCACCCTCCACATCACTATCGCATTCTTCTGTGTTAGCGCTAATATCTCTCAGCGTTTTATGGCACGCCTACAAATAATATAGATAGAAATCAATCCAATAGATGGATTTTCTCTAAATTAAAAAGATAGCCTTTGACTCTCTGAAATTTGCTGGAAAAGCAAAAACCAATTTTACTTCTCCAATTTCACTCCGGGATATTTGGAAGGTCGTTTTACCGTAGTCAATGGGCTTGACTTACTTAAATCATGGCCCGAAACGACTTGACCTATGTGAAGCGTATGATCTCCACATCGAACGCTATCTGATAATGTACAAGCGATAGTTGCCAGGGTGTCTTCAAATTCGATGCGATCGTCTTTTAGCGTATACGGCAATCCATTAATCTTACCTTCCGTAATTTCACTTTTCGTACTAAAAGCATCTATCCAATCTAGTTGATCATCAGATAAAATATGTAAAGTAAAGCTTTCGCTGTAATCAATCGTTTCATTTAAGTGACTATCAGTTTGGACAGAGACGCCCACTTGAAGGGGCTCGAAAGACAATTGACTTGCCCAATTTATGACGCCGGCGGCTATATAATCTTTGTCTCTGGTTTTTAATTCATCACCGGGCTTCACCGCTGTTAAAATATAATAACCATAAGTTAATTTCTGTAGTGCTTTATCTGTATCCATCATCTGATTTAGATATTTAATGGGTCAGAGCCCGCAAATGTTTAACCTTTCTCGATCAGATATGAAGATAGCGGAACAAATGAGGCTGAAATGCGACTTGCAATGCATGGTCAAATAGAATTTTGTTAAAGTGTATTCCATTGTATTGAGATTGTGGCTCAGATTGCAGAATCAAAAATCAATTTTGATGGATGAGAAAAAATGATGATTTTTACGAATAATCCGTTATTCAGGATTTTTCAAGAGAATATTAAAGGTACCTCCGGGGACTATTTTTTGATGAGAAAATGATAAAGTAAAGCATGACCAAGTCGCGAGGAAGGAGCATATCCTTGGCTCCGCTGTGACGAAAGAGCAGTGAGGCTTGAGTGCATATTTTACATGGAATCCATTTGAATAGAAATGGTTACTCACGGCGAAGGATAGTTTCCAGAGGAGCCCAGAGGAATAAGCAGCACATCAAAACCCCAATTATGGTCTTTGTAATCGCACAAGTATTAACCGCTTTAATCGCACTCGGACATCTGTACTTTTTGTGGATGGAAATGTTTGCCTGGGAAACGGTGGGAAAGAAGACATTCAGGGGCTTTCCGAAGGAGTTGTTCAAACCAACAAAAGGTATGGCAGCCAATCAAGGGCTCTATAATGGCTTTTTAGCAGCAGGACTTATTTGGTCATTTTTAATAAGTGACCCCCAGTGGGCAACAAATATCCGCTTGTTTTTTCTGGGCTGCGTTATCGTTGCCGGCCTTTTTGGCGCACTTACAGTCTCCAGAAAGATTTTTACGTTTCAAGCGCTGCCAGCGATTATCGCTCTTATTTTTGTGCTTTTCGCTTCGTGATTTCAGACTAAGTCGGTAGGTTTGAAACGACTTCGTAAAGGAGGGTAAGAAAAGGACTATTGATTTCAACGTTTTGTGTTTCACTTATTTCCCTCCCATTCCTCCAGCTCACGAAAATCTTGTACTTTAGCATCCATGCCAGAAGCAGAACGCATCAATGGAGTTATCGTCCGCTCGACGGGTTCACACTATGAAGTACAAACGGAAGACGAAGAGCGAATCCCCTGCCGGATAAGGGGTAAGTTTCGACTGGAGGGATGGAAGCTCACCAATCCGGTGGCGGTTGGTGATAAAGTGGTTATCGAAAAGCAAAAGCAAGATCCTATTGGTCAGATTGTAACGATCGAGAAGCGGCGCAATTACGTGGCCCGTCAGTCGCCCCGTCAAAAACATGGCTTGCACCTCATGGCCGCTAATATCGATCAGGCGGTTTTGGTCACTACTTTTGTGCAGCCTACCTTAAAGCCCGGTTTTATTGACCGTTTTTTGTTGATGACGCAAGGGCATGAAATTCCGGTGCTGATCTTTATAAATAAATGTGATCTGTTGACAGAAGATGAAGAAAAGCAGGTTCGTGGCCTGCAGAACATTTACGAGTCTATAGGCTATCAGACTATAGCGGGCTCAGCAGAATCGGACGTCGGAGTATCGGAGCTCAAGTCTTATCTGGATGGAAAAATTACGCTCTTCGCTGGGCAGTCCGGGGTAGGCAAATCCACTTTGCTGAATGCTCTGGAACCGGGCCTGGGTTTGCGAACTGCAGATATTTCCCAGCGGTCGGGCAAAGGACTGCATACGACCACAAACGCCGAAATGTTCCCCTGGGGAGATTCCGGGGCGGTCATCGATAGTCCGGGGATCAAAAACTTTTCCTTTAATCACTTTACGGCTCAGGACGTGGCACATAATTTCCGTGAATTTTTTGTCTTGAGTAAAGACTGTAAATTTGCAGACTGTACGCACCGTAATGAGCCCAAGTGTGCGGTAAAGAAGGCGTTGGAAGAGGGGCGGGTTTCTGCTTTGCGGTACCAACATTATTTACAAATCTTAGAGGAGGTGGAAGCTCAAAATGCATGGGACCGCCCCAACTTATAAAACGAGAAAATTATGGCACTGGAAGGAAAAATCAATGAGGATATCAAAGTAGCGATGAAAGCCAAAGATGCTGCAAAACTGAGAGGCCTTCGCGCAGTAAAAAATGCCATTCTCATGGCAAAAACGGATGGAAGTGGCGACGCAATGGATGAAGACCGGGAAATCCAAATACTGCAAAAGTTGGTCAAACAGAGAAAGGAATCCCTTTCAATTTATGAAAAACAAGATCGGGAGGACCTCGCTGTGAAAGAACGTGAGGAAATCGAAACCATTCAAGCCTACCTACCCAAACCGTTGTCCGATGAAGAGCTAAAAGCAAAATTGACGGCTATTGTAAATGATATGAATGCTGAGGGCATGAAAGATATGGGTAAGGTGATGGGGCGTGCACAAAAGGATCTCGCGGGTAAGGCAGACCCGGGCAAAATGGCACAGTTTGTCAAGGACTTATTATTGTAATTTTGCAGGCTCACCCACTTTTTGCCCCCGATCGACTGCTCTTAAGCTGTCTATCCTTAAGAGATTGGATATTGTTAGTTTGCAAAAGCGGTTCTGAAAGTAAGTAGTATGAATACAGATCTGTTGTTCGAAAATTTAACGAATCCGGCTTTGCTCTTTTTTATTTTGGGCATTCTGGCGGTAAGGGTCAAAAGTGACCTGGAGATTCCGAAGAGTTCTTCCCAGTTTATTGCTTTGTATTTATTGTTTTCCATTGGCTTTAAAGGGGGGCAGGAATTAGCTCATAGTGAGTTTTCGCTCGATATTGTTTCGGCCTTTATCATTGGGGTGACCTCTGCCATTGTCATTCCCATTATCACCTACTTTATCATGCGTCTGCAGCTATCAGTTGAAAATGCCGGTGCAGTGGCTGCCGCCTACGGATCTGTAAGCGCTGTTACCTTCGTTACCGCTGTCAGTTTTCTGGAAATGCAAAGTATCGCTTTTAGTGGACACATGGTGGCTGTTATGGCTTTCATGGAGGCACCTGCGATTATTGTTGGCGTCATTCTGATCCGGAGATTTTCGACGTCTGGAGGTCCCAAAAAATTAAGTCCCATTATTCACCATTCGATAACGAATGGAAGTGTCTTTTTGATTTTGGGTTCGCTGGTCATTGGCTGGTCAGCTAGTGACGCGCAAGCGGCGGGCATTGAACCTTTCACGACAGACATTTTCAAGGGATTCTTAGCTGTTTTTCTTTTAGATATGGGAATTACCAGCGGTAGAAAGCTGGGTGATTTCCTAAAATCGGGAAAATTTACAACCGCCTTTGCCATTCTTTTTCCCATTTTTAACGGTTGTGTTGTGTCCTTGCTCAGCGCTGGTTTTATCGCAGAAACAGGGGATCGTTTCATGCTGGCAGTATTAGCAGCCAGTGCATCCTATATTGCCGTTCCTGCGGCGATGAAAATCGCAGCGCCCAAAGCCAATCCGGGGATTTTTCTTCCCATGGCTTTGGCCGTAACCTTTCCTGTCAATATTACGATTGGACTACCGGTTTATTTATGGATGGTATCTTTATAATGACGGCGCTCTTTGAGCTAGCTTTTTTTGAGTACGAAAGTTTCGGAATGGAAGCGCGCAAGCAGTAAAAATTTGAGTGAGCGCTGGGAGGCCGGCCCCGAGCCGCAGAAGCCGTGGCTTCTGTGGACGAAGGGGAGATGCCGCAAGCCAGTGTCATTACCACTACATAAATATAGAAAAGTCGCAGTAGATTTTTGTTCGGATCAAGGCGCGATGAAGGAACAGAGCCCTAGCGCTATGACTGAAGAGCAAACGCAGAGCTGGACAAAAAGATCAAGACCTGGTCTGTTTGAATGTAGTGGTAATGACACTTAAGCTGTATGGCGCGCGGCAGCCGATCGAACAGAGAGCGGCCGACCATAGCGACCCCCAATTATTGGGGGTCACTCCCACCAAAAAATATTAATCTGCTTCTCGATCGAGCAAAAACTCATAAATCTCATCTTGCTCGTCGAAGGACTTATAGCCCACTTTCTCTTCCCCGGCGCCGCTTACAGCCCATCCTTGAATGCGGTCTTTTTGAGTGTGTTCCCAGAGGGTTTCGGAATCCTGATTTTGCATGTGTATATACAGGGGACAGGAGCAGCTCTGCCAGGGGTTGAGGGTCTCTGCAGTGATGGGCTTGTGAGTGAATAAGATGATGCCGAGCGGGCTAAAATGGTCAACCTGGCGGATGATTTCCGGGGAGGTGTCCAGCGGAAGTTCAAGAAAAAAGGGGATATCCAGGGGTTGTAAAGCGAGTTGCGATAGATAATGCTCGCCGGACAAAATCAGGCCTTCGGCAGGCAGGGTTTCCCACTGTTGAAGGATGTCTTCCAGGGGAGTCATTTCATAGCGTGCGGCTAATTTGGGCCCCTCGACCCACTCGGCCATTTGCATAGCGATCTGAGGTCGGACGGCGGCGGCACCGTCCAGGGGAAAGGACATCCAATCTATCAACCAGGCGGCAAAGTACCGGGCATCGGTCAAGTGGCTAATCTGCATAGCAATTACGGGAATGGGGAGCATATAAGTTTTTTTACAAACTTAAGCAAAGCCGCAGACTTTGCCTCCATGTGACCACAAGCCTTAAAAATTATTACTTTGGAGGTATGATTCGGTCGCTTGTACATTTTGTTATTGATCCGTCTACCTATCTGGTTTTAGCTTTTTTGTTGTTATGGGCTTTCGCATGGCAAAAAAGCAGCACTTCCGGACGCCGACTTTTATGGGTAGGCCTTATTCTACCGACGGTCTTGCTGGGCTTGCCTATCGTTGAATATTTGGTCCAGAATAAAGAACGTCAGTTTCCAGTGGTGGAGTTGTCGACGCTGGATACGGGGTCTTCGTATCTCATCGTTGTGTTGGGAGCGGGGAAAACTTCTGATCCGGACCTTTTACCCACGCAACAGATCAATCGAACAACGGCGGTTCGATTGATGGAGGGCTATCGACTGTGCCGTTCGATTGATGGAGGGCTATCGACTGTACAGGTCTTTACCGCAGGCTCGTCTGGCGCTCTCCGGGGGCTATTTTGGTAGTGAAGAATCTCAGGGTGAAGTGACGGCGAAGGCGGCCTTGGCATTGGGTGTGGATCCGAATGACACCTTGCAACTCCGAGAGGGCATACATACCCAATCTGAAATGAAACAAGTCGCGCAACGGATAGGAAAAGGAGAGAAACTGATCGTTGTAAGTTCAGCAATACATTTGCCACGTGCCCAATATTGGGCGCATGAAATGAAACAAGTCGCGCAACGGATAGGAAAAGGAGAGAAACTGATCGTCGTAAGTTCAGCAATACATTTGCCACGTGCCCAATATTGGGCGCAGGCAAACGGCATGTCAGCTACGATGGCACCGGCACATTTTTTGATTGCCACCGACCCGACCAAATCCGGAGGGCAATGGCAGAATTCACCGGCTCGACGGATCGCTCTATGGCGGACCTGGGCTCATGAAACCGTGGGCTTGATGCATGCGCGCTGGAAAGTCGAATAATAAAGACACTTTGTCGTATTTAGGCAGCCTTTTCATCAAAACCTTGAACTTGTAGGCCCTCAAAGAGCTTTCTTTTCCTATACTTGTGGTAACAAACTTTACGATTGAGTGAAAAACTCTAAAGTCATTTGTATCGTCGCTAATTCCTGTCAAATGGTCTTTACGCGTCGTCAAATACTCACCGAACTATTGGCCATAGGTAATAAAGTGGTTGTTTTAGCTCCGCTGGACCCTTACTTGAAAACCTTTAAGGATCTCAAGGGCTTGACTTTTTTTCACCTCAAACATCTTCAACCGGGACGTATGAACCCGGGCAGGGATTTTCTGTTTTATCGGGAGCTCAAACGTCATTTTGAAAGACATAGCCCCAGCCTCATTTTTACTTTTACGGTAAAGCCTAATATATACGGTGCTTACGCAGCATCTAGATTAGGTATTCGATGCATTCCGACGGTGACGGGTTTAGGGTATTCCTACCTGGCAGGCGGCCTCAAAAAGGAGTTTGTCTTTTTTCTATATAAGCGAGCGTTCAGAAGAATACATTCAGTATTTTTTCTCAATAGTGCGGATCAAGCCCTCTTTGAGTCCAGGGGTATAGTAAGTCATGATCAATGTCAAATTGTTCCCGGGGCCGGCGTCAACCTGAGTTTCTTTTCACCCCAGAAAAAGTCATCATCAGTTTTCAGGTTTCTGTTCGTAGGGCGCCTATTGGGACATAAAGGCCTTAGGGAATATGTAGAAGCTGCTGAAATACTAATCAGTCAGGGCGTAGAGGTGGAGGTGGATGTGGTAGGTCCATTGGATGCATACAATCCCTCAGTGATTGAGGCGGAAGAAGTCGCTCAGTGGATTACAAAAGGACTTGTGAATTACTACGGTGAAGCGCAAGACGTACGACCATTTTACCAAGAGTGCGATATTCTGGTTATGCCCTCTTACCGGGAGGGGATTTCCACTGTTATTTTAGAGGCTCTGGCCATGGAGCGGCCGGTCATCGCAGCTGACGTTCCGGGTTGTAGAGATGTAGTGAATTCGGCTTGCGGCTGGCTCGTTCCACCTAAAAACAGTGTGGACTTGGCTCGACAAATGCGAGCTTGTACTGAATTGAAAGCTGAGGTACTAAATGAAATGGGAAAAAGGGGGCGATCACGCGTAGAGCAACTTTTTTCAAAAGAAAAGGCAAGAGCCTCTTATATTGCGGCGGCTCAATTTGCTGAGGAGGTCTACCTCATGGCCTGAACGAGGCAAAATTGAGATGGACCTGGTAGGTGTGGATATTGGCTCACTCTCTTTCAAAGTGAAGAGGAGTTTCAGTGTTTGTTATTAAGGGGTTAATACAATTTGTCCAACCTTTTTCCCTGTGTAAAGGTTTCTATTCTAATTGAGCCTTCAAATGGGGGCTCTTTCCCTAAATCCGTTTTTAATTGATCCAGAAGGAAAATCATGGCCCGCTTATTTATAGTTAGTTATCAATTTCCACCAACACGCCTGGTGAGTTCCAAGCGAATGGGGCATTTCTTTATGGAGGCGAAAAGCTTCTTTGATGATATTTACGTTCTGACCAGTGAAAAGAATGCGGCATTCGAAACAGATTCACTTTTGGATTTCCCGATAGAACACAGAGAATGGATTTCGCATAGGGACTTTCGGTCAGATTTGCAACAGCGTTCGGGCAGCCCATCGAGATTGGTCCGACGGCTGAAGCAGCATTCGATAGGTCAAAAATTACTTCAGCTGCGGAAGCGATGGCCTTTGTTTTATTGGTTCGGCGATGGGGGGCGAGATTATATTCACAAAGCTGTGAAGCGAGCAGATGCAATGATTCGCAAACACCAGATTACGCATTTATTTACATCTTATGGTCCTTATGCCGATTTGATCATCGGTTATAAACTCAAAAAGCGGCACCCGCATTTGACATGGATTTCGGACTTTCGAGATATTTTTGAAAATAAGCCTTCGCTCGATCCTCAGCTGCGAAATCCCTTCTGGTACATGGGAAGAAAAGTAAAGATCGCCGACCTGGTCACAACGGTGTCTGAGGGCCTCGCCCAACCCTTAAGATTGTTACACCCAAGAGTGTCGGTTTTATATAATGGTATCGGTAAGTTTTCACAGCATCCTGAAATTGGACTTCGGCAGGCTGCTTTTACGATAAGCTATACGGGAACCCTATATGACCGCTGGCAGGCATTGGGTGTTTTCTTTCAGCTCCTGAGCCAGAGCCCTTCGCGTTTCGGCCATTTCGATGAGAGCGAACATATTCAATTTCGGTATTTTGGTCCGGATGCCATCGAATGTCAATCTAAGGCGCAGAACTTTAATGTGGATGCGTTCTGTACCATGCATGCATCAACCTCTATGACACAAGCCCTTTTGCATCAGAAAGAGAGCCATATCAATTTGTTGCTTAGTTGGTCTCACGCCAGGCAAAAGGGAGTGTTGAATGCGAAATTGTTTGAATATTTGGGTGCGCAGCGACCTATTTTTGCCATTGTCACCGGTCCACTTGATGAAGAGCTTCGGTATTGGGTAGAAACGGTGGGAAAGGGAAGGTGTTTTTTTACGGAGAAGCATAGCTTATCCGAAATGAGTGCGGGTCTGAATAGCCTCATGGAATCCATACATTCAGGTCGCTGGAAAGCGCCCACGAAATTACCTTCAGAAATGTTTTGGGCTCATCAGGCCCCGATTTTTTGGAATCGCATTCTGAATGAAGAGCAACTTTAGGCATATTCCAGAAGCCAGGACTCGGCTTTTTTGTCGCCCAGTTTGACAGCCTTTTTCCAATCGGATAAATATCCTTTCCGACCGGCTTTATATTTGGCCCATCCACGTGTGCGCAGGCGCTCCGCTAATCGCTTATCTTCAGAATCAGTATTGGACTCTTCTATTGCCTGATCCAGAGCTTTTGCAGCTTCGTCGTATTTTTCGAGGGCAATCAGAGTTTCACCGTATTTGGCAAAAGCGCGTGAACGTTCGGCATAATTCGGGTTTTCTTTATTGAAATCCCGATTGGTGAACAACTTGAGGTTAAATTCCGCCTTATCATATTTATTGACTCGCATGTAGCATTCTGCCAGATGTAAACGCGCTTTCCAGTAAATCGGCTGTAAGGCAATCGCATATTTTGCGGTGGACTCAAAATCCTCTATGGCCTTCTCGTAAGATTTTTGTCGAAGGTATACATGCCCCCGACCATAGTAGGCATCCGCATTAGTGTAGTCCAAATGAATGGACTTTGAAAAGTCGTGCAAAGCTTCCTCGGTGTTCTTTAAATGATAATTCAGATGTCCTCGTCGCTCATAAGCCTGCGAGTGTTTATTGTATTTTTTTATGGCTTTGTCCAGGGCTTTAATGGCATCTTCTTCCTTTCCGGATTTATCCACTAATTGCCGGCCTTTCTGAAAATGTCTGACGACCATTTTGTCACTATCGGGTTCAATCAGATGATAATCCAGAATATTTCCTTCCTCAAGCATCCAGGCGCAGATTTTACCGGCAACAGCAAACTGGGCTAAATAGCTCAAGATATCGATCGTATTTTTCCAATATTTGTCCGTGGTTTGAGTGACATTACGCTCAATGACAAGACTCAAGTCTTCACTGTTAAAAAGAGTTTCTTCCTCCTTAAACAGAATCTCCGTTTTATAATAATTTTCCAGACGATGTCTATACATCTTTAAGGCCTTGTCGAAGGCGCGCTGTTTTCCAAAATCTAGTCGACCTTGTATGATCGTTTTTTGCAGCATATAGTTTTTACTCGAGGTTAATAGTATATGAATAGAAAATATCGTACCAAATTCGATTTGAATGGACACGATTTATCCACAATGTCATTTAAAAGAAGAAATAAAGGTTTATAATCCTTTAAGAACTCACTTTTGCTTCACATGTGGAAGCGAAATTTTTTCTCGGCGATGGAGTAATTCTTCCAAAGACTTTAGAGAGGAGGTATCCAGAGGCTCATCTTTCCGATAGGCCTTATAGCGCCCTTTACCCATCTTCGTCCCGTTGAAACTGAGGTGTTTCCGAAGTTCTACCCGTTGTTCTGCGGGTAAAGCATTAAAGTCTGCACATTTTTGTGAGCAACAGTCGTCATATTTCTCAGCGCATTCCGAACACTGAATAAACAAGATATGACAGGCATCGTTAGCACAGTTCACGTGTGTATCGCAAGGGGTGCCGCACTGGTGACATTTAGCTATGACATCCTCAGAAATACGTTCCCCCAATCGCTCATCAAAAACAAAGTTCTTTCCCACGAACTTGTTTTCCAACCCTTTTTCTTCTACTTCCCGGGCATATTGGATGATTCCTCCATCTAGTTGGTAAACATGTTCAAAGCCGCGATGCTTCAAATATGCGCTCGCTTTTTCACAACGAATACCGCCAGTACAATACATCACAATATGCTTATCTTTCTTGTCCGACATAAGTTCTTCCACCTGAGGTAAACACTCGCGAAAGGTTTCTACATCGGGTAAAACAGCATCTTTAAAATGTCCGACCTCCCATTCGTAGTGGTTTCTCATATCCACTACGTAGGTATCCTCCTGAGCGCTCAATTGATTAAATGACAGCGCATCGAGATGCTTGCCGCGTTCAGTGACGTCAAAACTCTCATCGTTCAAACCGTCGGCGACGATTTTGGGGCGAACCTTAATTTTTAATTTGAAAAATGATTTACCATTATCATCAATTGCTATATTCAATCGGATATCCCGAAGAAATAGAATGGAGTGTAACACCTCTTCAAACTCTTCCCACCGATCTTTGGGAACGGAAATCTGACCATTGATCCCTTCTTGGGCCACATAAATACGCCCAAAAACCTCCAGCGGGTAAAGCTTTAAATACAAGTGATCTCTGAATAACTCCGGATTTCCCAGCTGATAGTAGCGATAAAATGAAAGTGTGATCCGACCATCATCGCTTTGCAGCATGCGTTGCTTCAACTCCTCGCCATTGACGCGGTTGTATAGTCTCATTTCTTGTAGATTTTGTTAACGAAAGTGGAACGATATTCCGGCAAGTTGCAGACTTGCTGTTTACGCCATCTCCTACAAAGGTATGGTTTTATCGATACAGATAGAAGAACAGGCAAATTTTATTTTGTTCCTGTCGGTTTGCAATCTCATGTCAACGCTGAATGATGACGGTCTTCTGGCCTAAAATCGTGCCTGCGCGGGATCTCCAAACGCCGACATGAGCGCCGGAAGGAATTGAGGAGGGTAAAACCTCTGATTGAGTATCAGCGCTGAGCTGAACCTCAAATAACTTCTGACCCTGGAGACTCCATAATTCCCAGTATCCCTGCTCTGTGCTTTCAATTTGAATTTGGTGTGCTGCCGGTTGAGGGTATACCCTGTTTTTCTGTGAGGGAATTGCTGAGATACGTCGGATAGGGGAATACGAAAAGGCACCATCTTTTTCCAGCGTCCGTAAGCGGACGTAAAAAGCAGCAGCTTGTGGGCGTTCAATGAGTCCGGACCAGGTATACGATCGCTGCGTAAACTTATCGGGCTGAATATGGGCCCAATCTTCAAAAGCGATTCCATCCGGTGACCATTGCACATCCACCCGATCCAAAATATAGGTCGTTTGAAAGTCTGTTTGTAACTCAAAAAACCTTTCATCCGTATAACTTGCGATAAACTCATGCCACTCTGCGGCCAGAAGCGACTGATCTAACTCCAAAACAAACAGGCCTTTCTTCATGTCTGATGCGATCACGAGTCCGCTAGGGAAATAAGGATAGGTTCCCCAGGCGCCGGAAAAACCACTATAAGTTGTGGGGTCCGTGTCTGTATCATAATAACCCACCCTGACCGGATTGGAGGGGTCGGATACATCCAAAACCTGAAGACCGTCGTGATAATAAGC
>Ga0209931_1001173_pt1 | contig 14710 bp, 14 predicted proteins | sample SalPonR1_B_D1_MG_FD_185697 | JGI IMG/M metagenome (GOLD analysis project Ga0209931, IMG submission 185697) | Salt pond soil microbial communities from South San Francisco under conditions of wetland restoration - Salt Pond MetaG R1_B_D1_MG... ...
GTGCACGCGCGGCCCATGTTCGGGGCGCTGGGCCGGGCGTTGGAGCGGTCTTCGGTCTCCTTTGTCAGCGGCGCGGCCCATGACGACGGGATCGGCGCCGCGCTCGGGCTGGCAAAGGACACCCTGCCGGTGTCGAACACCCGCAGCATCGGCAAGCGCGACATGATCCACAACAACCTGACACCCGAGGTCGAGGTCGACCCCGAGACCTACGAGGTGCGCGCCGATGGCGCGGTTCTGACCTGCGCGCCGGCCGAGGAGCTGCCGCTGGCGCAACGCTATTTCCTGTTCTGAGGAGGCCCCACCATGCCAGAGTCCGATCTGACCGAACTGCCCGTGGCGCGTGCGCTGCTGTCGGCGCCGGTGCCTGACGTGGCCGATACCGTTCTGCTGGATTATGACGGGCGGCTGTTGCGCCGCAAACGGCTGGTGGGGCAGGGCGGGCTTGCCTTCCTGGTGGACCTGCCCGACCTGACCAACCTGGACGATCACTGGGGCCTTGTGCTGGGCGATGGGCGGGCGGTGGCCGTCGCGGCGGCCCCCGAGGATCTGGTCGAGGTGCGCGGCGATCTGGCCCGTCTGGCCTGGCATATCGGGAACCGGCATACGCCATGCCAGATCGGCGTCGATCACCTGGTGATCCGCCGCGATCCGGTGATCGAGGCGATGCTGGCCCGGCTGGGGGCGGACCTGGGCCCCGTCACCGGCCCCTTTCGCCCGGAAGGCGGCGCATATGGCAAGGGTCGCACCATGGGGCACGACCATGGCCACACGCATGAACACGGACCTGGCTGATGCTGACGCCCGCGCACTTGAAAGTGGTGCAATGGCTTTCGCCGGCCTTCCCGGTCGGCAGCTACGCCTATTCGCACGGGCTGGAGGCCGCCATCGCGGCGGGCACGGTCGCCGATGCGCCCGCTTTGGAGGCCTGGCTGGGCAACCTGCTGGACTTTGGCGCTGGCTGGCAGGACGCGGTCCTGCTGGCGCACGCCCTGGCCGGCGCGGCCGAGCCGACGGACGATCTGGCGCGCGCGCTCCAGCCCTGTGCCGAACGCCTGCAAGAGACGCGAGAACAGGGCATGGCTTTTGCGCGGACGGTGGCCGGGATCACCGGGCGCGACATGCCCGCGCGGTTGCTGCCCGTGGCGGTCGGAGAGGCTGCCGCGCCGCTTGACGTGCCTGCCGAAGACGTGATCGCGCTTTATCTGCAGGCCTTCACCGGCAACCTGGTGACGATTGCGACGCGTCTTGTCCCGTTGGGCCAGACCGAAGGACAGGCGGTGTTGGACCGGCTTGCGCCGCGCTTGCCCGGGATCGCCGCGCGGGCTGCCGACGCCCCGCTCGAGGCGCTGGGCGGATGCGCGCTGGCCGGGGATCTGGCCGCGATGACCCATGAAACGCAAGAGGTGAGGATCTGCCGCACATGACCACATCATCCATGAATGGCCCGCTGCGCGTGGGCATCGGCGGCCCCGTGGGGGCTGGCAAGACGACCCTGACCGAGGGGTTGGCGCGAGCGTTGGCGCCACGCTGCTCCATGGCGGTGGTCACCAACGACATCTACACGCGCGAGGATGCCGAGGCGCTGATGCGCGCGCAGGTACTGCCCGGCGAGCGCATCCGGGGGGTCGAGACGGGCGGCTGCCCGCATACCGCGATCCGCGAGGATGCCTCGATCAACCTTGCCGCCGTGGCCGAATTGACCGAGGCCTTTCCGGATCTGGACCTTGTGCTGATCGAATCCGGGGGTGACAACCTGGCGGCCACCTTCAGCCCGGAACTGGCCGACCTGAGCATCTATGTCATCGACACCGCCGCAGGTCAGGACATTCCGCGCAAACGCGGACCGGGGCTGGTCAAATCGGACATGCTGGTGGTCAACAAGATCGACCTTGCGCCCCACGTGGGCGTCGATACCGACCGGCTGGAGGCCGACACACGGCGGGCGCGGCAGGGTCGGCCGCACGTGTTGGCCCAGCTGAACCGTGGTGTGGGGCTGGACCGCGTCGTCCGGTTCCTTGTCGCGGAAGGGGGCTTGCCAGTCGCCCTCGACAGGGCGTCCTGAGCGTGCGCGCCCCGCTGCCAGAACAGGCGCCGCACCCGGGCGCCTGGACCGAGACATGGCGTCCAGACCGGCGGCAGGAGGGCCGAATTGGGGGTGAAACGCAAAGCTGCTCGGCATTTGATCCAAGGAGAAATGCCTTCATGGACGCAATGACGCCGGAGAAAAGTGCATTTAAACATAAAAATTCAGGCCAAAAGCCGATAATCACGGTCTACGGCTGAGACAATCATCTAATCCGTTGCAATCCGGCCTCCGGATTGCTTTAGTCTGGAAACGCAAGTGCAGCGACAAGCTGCCAGGTAACAGGGAGACACGGCTTGGCCGATGGTGCATCCAACGATGCGTTCGTGGAATTCGAACGCGTGCAGAAAAGCTACGACGGCGAAATGCTCGTCGTCAAAGATCTCAACCTCGACATGCCACGTGGCGAATTCCTGACGATGCTCGGGCCGTCCGGCTCGGGCAAGACGACCTGCCTTATGATGCTTGCCGGCTTCGAGACCGCGACCCACGGCGATATCCGGCTGGGCGGCAAGTCGATCAACGACATCCCGCCGCACAAGCGCGGGATCGGCATGGTCTTCCAGAATTATGCGCTGTTCCCACACATGACGATCGCCGAGAACCTGTCCTTCCCGCTGGAAGTGCGTGGCATGGGCAAGTCCGACCGCGAGGAAAAGATCAAGCGCGCGCTCGACATGGTCGAGATGGGCGACTTCGGCGGCCGGCGCCCGGCGCAGTTGTCGGGTGGCCAGCAGCAGCGGGTCGCGCTGGCCCGCGCGCTGGTGTTCGAGCCCGAGCTTGTGTTGATGGACGAGCCGCTTGGCGCGCTCGACAAGCAGCTGCGAGAGAAGATGCAGTTCGAGATCACCCACCTGGCCCACAACCTCGGGATCACCACGGTGTACGTCACCCACGACCAGACCGAGGCGCTGACCATGTCTGACCGGGTAGCCGTTTTCGACGACGGCCGCATCCAGCAGCTGGCCCCGCCTGACGAGCTTTACGAGAGCCCGCAGAACAGCTTCGTCGCGCAGTTCATCGGCGAGAACAACACGCTCGAAGGTACCATCAAGGAAATCAAGGGCGAGACCTGCATCGTGGAACTCGACGATGGCGAGATCATCGATGCCAAACCCGTCAATGTCGACAAGGTCGGCGACAGGACACTCGTTTCGATCCGCCCCGAACGGGTCGAGATCGACCAGTCGCGCCTGCAGGAAGGCGCGCACACCCTCGATGCCGAGGTGCTGGAGTTCATCTACATGGGTGACATCTTCCGCACGCGGCTTCGGGTGGCCGGGCAGGATGATTTCATCATCAAGACCCGCAACGCCCCAGATCAGCAACGCCTTGAGCCGGGCCAGAACATCAAGATTGGCTGGCTGGCCGAGGACTGTCGTGCGCTCGACCTCTGAACGTGGTCGGGTGCATGTCAAGCGTGGAGCGGCCCAGACCCGGTTGCCGGTCCCGCAAACCCAATGAAACCGGGAGACATACGGGAGTATGAAATGAAACTTCTCAAGACACTTACCGCGACGACCGCGCTTTGCGCCGCTGGCTCCATGGCCGGCGCCGAAGCCCACATGGTCGACGACATGACACTCGTCAGCTGGGGCGGCGCCTACCAGAACTCGCAGATCGAGGCCTATGCCAAGCCCTACATGGAAATGAATCCCGACGTTTCGATCACCTGGGATGAATCCTCGAACGAGGCCGTGGCCAAGCTGCGCGCCATGAACGAGGCCGGCAACATCACCTGGGACCTGGTCGACGTGGTCGCCGCCGACGCGCTGCGCCTGTGCGACGAAGGCCTGGCGATGGAAGTGGACCACGATGAACTCCTGGCGCCCGCGCCCGATGGCACCGACGCCAGCGACGACTTCGGCGACCTGATCGTCAGCGACTGCTTCATCCCGCAAATCGTCTATTCGATCACCTTCGGCTATCGCTCGGACATGGTGCCCGAGGGCGTCGACGCCCCCGACGACATCTGCGACGTGTTCGATCTGGAGACCTATCCGGGCAAGCGGTCGCTTGAATCGCGTCCGATCAACACCATGGAATGGGCGCTGCTCTGCGATGGTGTGCCCAAGGACGAGATCTACGACGTGCTGGCCACCGAAGACGGCCAGGATCAGGCGCTCGCCAAGCTGGATACCATCAAGGACGACGTGATCTGGTGGTCCGCCGGCGCTGACACGCCGCAGCTGCTTGCCGATGGCGAGGTCTTCATGGGCTCGACCTACAACGGGCGCCTCTTCTCGGCGATCGAGGAGCAGGATCAGCCGATCGAGATGATGTGGGACGCGCAGGTCTTCGACCTTGACGGGTGGATCATCCCCACCGGCCTGTCCGACGAGCGGCTGGCCCGTGTGGAGGACTTCCTCTACTTCGCCACCGACACGCAGCGTTTGGCCGACCAGGCGGCCTACATCTCCTACGGTCCGGCCCGCGACTCCTCGGCGCCCTTGGTCGGCGACCATGCCGAACTGGGCATCCCGATGGGACCCCACATGCCGACTGCCCCGGCCAATAGCGAGAATGTCTTCGTGTTCAACTACGGCTTCTGGGCCGACTATCGCGACGACATCGACGCCAAGTTCCAGTCCTGGCTGGCCCAGTAAGGGCTTGCCTTTCGGAGGGGCCGGCAAGCCGGCCCCTCCACACTTCCAATTCGTTTGGACCTTTAAGAATACAGACCGGAAATCCGGCAGATCGACGGGGAAACGATGAGTGATAGCACAGATACCGGCCCGGTGCTGGCCGCCGACGGCTCGCCGCTCAAGCAAAGTCTGGCCAAGGCCCTACGGCGAGAGAAGTTGCGCGCCCTCGCGCTGATCGCGCCATTGCTGTTTTTCGTCGTGCTGACCTTCATCATCCCGATCCTGTCCATGCTGTTCCGTTCGGTCGAGAACCAGATCGTGTCGGACACTCTGCCCGGCACCGTCGCGGCGATCCAGGACTGGGACATCGACAGCGGTGAGGCGCCCGACGAACTGGTGTATCAACATCTCTTCATCGACCTTTTCAATGCCGAGGAGGCCAAGGAGCATACCAAGCTCGGCTCGCGCCTGAATTACGAACAGACCGGGCTGTCGTCGCTGTTCCGGAGTTCGGGCCGCAATGTCGATGACATCGGCGAGGCCTTTCAGGACCCGCTCGAAGAGATCGATCCGGCCTTCGAGGAGGCGGATTTCTGGTATGACATGATGAACGGCGCGGGCGGCGAGGGCCTTTTGGAGGAACGCCGCGGCATGTGGGAGGCGCAGGAAGGCGACCCCCTGGAAGGTGACGTCGGTTTCGTGCCCTCGCAGGCCATGATCGACCTGCTGCCCTGGACGACCACCGCCTATACCGACTTCGCCATCTGGACGGCCCTCGTGGACGAGGATGTCGTGGCCGAGGAGGAGCCCTGGGAAGCGGTCTACGGTGCCCTGGGCATGGACCTGCGCAATCCCGAAACCGTCGCCGCCATTGCCGATTACGACGGTCCCGGCGCCGCGCAACTTCAAGCGGTGGTCGCCAATCTAGACAGGTTGCCCGAGACGACCTTTCGCGAAGCCTTCGCCGAATTGGACGAGGATTGGCTTGACCCCGAGGTCTGGGGGACGATTTCCGTCTACTCGCCCAACTACACGCCGGGGTATTTCCTCACCGCCATCGACATGAAGCTCGGGACCGACGGGGTCGAGGCCCAGCCCGAAGACCGTCAGCTCTATATCAAGCTGTTCAACCGGACGCTCTTCATGTCGCTGGTCATCACCGGGTCCTGCATCCTGCTGGGCTACCCGGTGGCCTGGCTGCTGGCAAACCTGCCGCTGCGCACGGCCAACGTGTTGATGATCCTTGTCCTGCTGCCCTTCTGGACCTCGCTCCTGGTGCGGACGTCTGCGTGGAAGGTGCTGCTGCAACAACAGGGGGTCATCAACGAGATCCTCGTCTGGCTGGGCTTCGTGGATGATGCCAACCGATTGATCCTGATGAACAACCAGACCGGGACGATCATCGCCATGACGCACATCCTGCTGCCGTTCATGATCCTGCCGCTCTACTCGGTGATGAAGACCATCGACCCGTCCTACCTGCGGGCGGCCAAGTCGCTGGGTGCGACCAACTTCGTGGCCTTCTGGCGGGTCTACTTCCCGCAGTCGGTTCCGGGCATCGGGGCGGGCTCTATCCTCGTATTCATCCTGTCGATCGGCTACTACATCACGCCCGAGATCGTCGGCGGCACCGATGGCGTCTTCATCTCGAACCGGATCGCCTACCACATTTCCAGCTCGCTCAATTGGGGCCTCGCGGCCGCCCTGGGCTCTATCCTGCTGGTGGTGGTGCTGGTGCTTTACTGGCTCTACGACCGGATCGTCGGTATCGACAACGTGAAATTGGGGGGCTGATCTCATGAGCACTTTGACCGTGAACGTGGAACGCCCGCCGCTGCTGACCTTCACCATGCCCGTGGTGGCCGTGCTGGGGGCCTGCTTCGGCTTCGTTACCGGAAACATCTTTGGCGAGGCCTGGCTGGGTTTCGCGAGCGGGGCCGTGATCGGCGCCATCCTCGCCGGTATCCTTGCACGGATCGTCCAGGTGCGGCTCTGGCAGAAGATCTGGGGCACCTGCGCGCTCTTTGCGATCGTCGGCCTTGTCGCGGGTGGCCTGGGCGGCCTTGTGGGCGGGGCGGTCATGGGCCTGTCGATGGGCTGGTTCGGCACCTGGATCGGGTCGGGGCAATATCGCGCCGGCGTGCCGATCTACTACACCGCCGGGCAAACGCTCTGGCACAACATCTTCCTGTTCATCTGTGCCTTCGTGTTTTTCTTCCTGATCGCGCCGCTGATCCCGGTCATGTGGCTGAGCTTCAATGCCGAGAATTTCTTCACGTTCACCCCGGAAATGCTGGCTTTCCAGGCCGAGGGCTACAGCCTGAAGCACTACCGCGAATTCTTCAGTGGCGGCGGCCACCCGGTACAGGGCATCCTTTACGGCGTGGTCATTGGCGCGGTCCTGGGCGGGCTGGTGCAATTGCTGCCCAACGCCCAGCGCGGCCTGACCAAGATTCTGGTCTACGGCGTTGTCGGTGCGCTGATCGGCGTCGTGGTCGGCAAGATGTGGGGCGTTTCGGGGGCCGAGTGGATGACCCCGCTCAAGAACTCGCTGATTATCGCACCCTTCGCGACATTGATATCGGTCAGCCTTGGGACGCTCGCCGCCATCGGCCTGTCGCAGACCCATGTGCCCGGGCGTCAGGCGATCATGGCTATCCTGATTTCTCCGATGATCGTGCCGCTGATCATCTCGGCGACCGGCATGTTCTTCTTCTACGCGCCGCTGGGCAACTGGCTGCAGGCGAACCTCGGCCTGAACCAGACCTTCGTCGGCTACGTCAAGGTGATCCTGGCACACGCCGCGCTCGGCGTGCCGTTCGTCATAATCACCGTGACGGCCACGTTGGTCGGCTTCGACAAGTCTCTGACACGCGCGGCGGCAAACATGGGGGCAAACCCCGTGACGACCTTCTTCCGGGTGCAGATGCCGCTGATCCTGCCCGGGGTGATCTCGGGGGGGCTCTTTGCTTTCATCACGTCCTTTGACGAGGTGGTGGTCGTGCTTTTCGTCGGGTCCGCCCAGCAGCAGACCCTGCCGTGGCAGATGTTTACCGGGCTGCGCGAACAGATCAGTCCGACAATCCTCGCGGCGGCGACGATCCTGGTGACCATCTCGATCTGCCTGTTGACGACCGTGGAGCTTCTGCGGCGCCGTTCCGAGCGACTGCGCGGAATGAGCCCGGGCTGAGGATTGTCGCAGGACATGCAGCAGGGGGCCGCGCCAAGGGGCGCGGCCTTTTTCCGTTCAGGGCAGGACCGACAGCCAGACCGTCGCGCTGAGCATCGTCAGACCCGTCCCGATCAGAACCGCCGAAGCTGCAACGCGCTTGGCCACGCCGTAGAGATTGGCGAAGAGATAGGCGTTGACGCCCGGTGCCATGGCCCCCGTAATCACGGCCGAGCGCAGGGCCTCGTTCGAAAGGCCCATGACCCGGCCCAGGCCAAGTGTGATTGCCGGATGAAGCAGCAGCGAAATCGCGCAAACGTAAAGGATCACGCGCATGTCTCCCTCGGGGCGATAGCGATGCAGCACTCCACCAAGTCCGAAGAGGGCCGCCGGAAGGCCCGCTCGAACCAGAAGGTCGACAGCATCGGTCAGCACCGCCGGCAGGGCGATCCCGGCCAGGTTCACCAGGAAGCCTGCGCCGATCCCCAGCACCAGCGCGTTGGACAAGATCGCCCGCAGCGCCTTGCCCGGGAGTGCGCGCGCCGAGGTGCCGCCCGCCCGCGCAATCTCCATCGCGGTGATGCCCAAGGCATAGCAAAAGGGCGCGTGCAGGGCGATGATGGCGTAGTTCGATGTCAGCGCGTCGGCGCCATAGGCCCGCTCGGTGATCGGCAGGCCCAGCAGTAGCGTGTTCGAGAACAGCCCGATAAACCCGATGGCGACGCTTTCTTCCCAGTCGCGCCGGAACAAGAGCCGTGCCCCGGTCAGTCCGGCCAGGAACCCCGCCAACGCCCCGCAGTAGAACGACAGCAGCAGCGGCCCGTCAAAGTCCCGGCCCAGGTCGAGGGTCGCGATCGCCCGGAACAGCAGCAGCGGAATGGCGATGTCCTGGGCAAATTTCATCAGCCCGTCGATGCCGCTGTCGGTCATCCATCCGCGCCAACGGGCCAAGTAGCCGACTCCCACCACGAGGAAGACCGGCAGGATGACCGTGGCCAGGGGCGCCATGTCGCCTCAGTCCTTCAGGGACAGGACCATCCCGTCATGGGCGGGTATGACATTTGCGGGTGTCTCGGCATCCACCGTTGCCCAATCCAGGTCGATGTGCATGTTGGTCAGCACCGCGCGGTCCGGCGCGGCGCGCGCGATCCATTCCAGGCTCTTGGCAAGGTGGGCATGGGTCGGGTGCGGGTCACGGCGCAGCGCGTCGAGGATCCAAAGGTCCAGCCCCTCCAGGTGTGGCCAGGCCGCGTCCGGAATATCGGCGACGTCGGGCAGGTACGCCGCGTTGCCGATACGGAACCCGAGCGCCTCGATTGATCCGTGATCCACCGCGAAGGGTGTGAAGGTGATCGGCCCGCCCGCGCCCTCTATGGTCACGTCGCCGTCAATGGTGTGGAGGTTGCAGATCGGCGGATAGGGCGATCCTTCGGGCTGCACGAAGGCATAGCCGAAACGCGACAACAGCTGCTGGCCGGTATCGCCGTCGGTCCAGACCGGCAGTTGGCGCCGCATGTTGAAGACGATCATGCGCAGGTCGTCCAACCCGTGTACGTGGTCGGCATGCGAATGGGTATAAAGCACAGCGTCGAGTTCGCCGATACCCGCGTCCAGCAACTGCTGACGCAGGTCGGGCGAGGTATCGATGAGCACCCGTGTAACGCCGTTCGGCCCCTGCTGCGTGACCAGCAGCGAACAGCGGGTGCGGCGGTTGCGCGGATCGTCGGGATCGCAATCTCCCCAGTGCCCGCCCAGGCGGGGCACGCCCCCCGAGGAGCCGCAGCCCAATATGCGCAGACGTGTTTCACCCATCAGGCGGCTGCCTGCCAACGGGCGGCCTTTGCAAACAGCCGGTCGAAGTTATCCGTCGTTTGCCGGGCGAAATCGTCATAGTCCATGCCGAAAACTTCGGCCCCGACCGCGGCGGTATGCGCGGTGTAGGCCGGTTCGTTGCGGCGTCCGCGATGCGGCGGCGGCGCCAGGTAGGGGCTGTCGGTTTCCACGAGAACCCGGTCCACCGGCGCCGCGGCAAAGATGTCGCGGACCTCTTGCGACTTGGGGAAGGTCGCGATGCCGGACATGGACAGGTAGAACCCCATCTCCAGCGCCGCGCACGCCAGCTCAGGGCCAGAGGAATAGCAGTGCATGACGCAAGGATAGGCGCCGTTGTCATAGCCCTCGCGCAGAATCGCGGCCATGTCCGTATCCGCGTCGCGGGCATGGATGATCAGGGGCAGCCCGGTCTCGCGCGCCGCGTCGATATGGACGCGCAGGGATTGCCGCTGCGCTTCGGCGCTGTCGGCGGTGTAGTGGTAATCAAGCCCGGTTTCGCCGATGCCGACGAACTTGGCGTGCCGGGCCAGCGCGACAAGGTCATCGACCGCTGCCAGCGGCTCCTCGGCGGCGCTCATCGGGTGGGTTCCCGCGGCGTAGAAGACGGGGTCATGCGCTTCGGCGATGGCGCGGACCCTGGGTTCATGGCGCAGGCGCGTGCAGATGGTGACCATGCGCGCCACGCCTGCCGCCTTTGCCCGTGCGATGACATCGGGCAGTTCGCCCTCGAAATCGGGGAAATCAAGGTGGCAATGGCTATCGACGAGTCGCGCGTGGGTCATTTCACCCCGTCAGGCTGTGGTGGTATTCGCGGTGGTGCTTTGCACCGTCTGCTCGATCCTGAACAGGGTATCTAGAATGAGAAGGGCAGGGTCAAGGTTGACGGCCTTGCCGTGGCGGGTGCGATCCGAGACCTCTTGCGCGAGGTCGGCCCAGGCACGCGCGGCGCTGGCATCGGGGGCGAGGCGGGCCAGCAAGCGGGCCTCCCCGGGGGCGGCCTGGTCGGTTGGGGGTCCCTCCAGCCCGGTCCGCGCGGCCCGCGACAGGAACCGGTCGATCAGGTCCAGCGTCAGCGTGAAGCGGGCATCGCTGCCCCGGCCCGCGCTGGTTTCGGCCAGCTTGATCGCCCTTGGCCGGTCGAACCCGGCGGGCGCGTCAACCAAGCTGACCAGTTCGCCATAGATTGCCAGCCCGTCGAGGTTGACCAGGCGGATCGCCTCGCCCACCGAGCCGCCGGTAAGCGCGGCCAGCGCCGCGGGGGCGTCCGTGTGGCTGTCGGCCTGCGCCAGGGCGTGTCCCATGTCGTCGGGGGTCAGCAAACCGCAGCGCAGCACCCGGCAGCGCGACCGGATCGTCGGCAGCAGCCGAGACGGCTGATGCGCCACCATCAGCACCGTGGCCCCCTCGGGCGGTTCTTCCAGCAGCTTGAGGATTGCGTTGGCGGCGTTCACGTTCATCTCGTCGGCGGCGTCCACGATCACCACCCGCCGACCGCCATCGGCGGCGGACATGCCGAAGAACCCGCGCAGCTTGCGGACCTCCTCGACCGTGATCACGGTCTTGAGCTTTTCGGTCTTTTCTTCCCAGGCCCGCCGCAGCACGAACAGCCGCGGATGCGCGCCCGAGGCCAGAAGCCGCATGTCGGGGTGTTCTGGATCGACATCCAGCCGGTCAGGCTCTGGCGGCGCATCGCCGAACAGCCCGTCCTCTGTCTCCGCGCGGGGTTGCGACAGAAGGAACCCGGCAATCTTCCAGGCCAGCGTCGCCTTTCCCACGCCGCGCGGCCCGGTGATAAGCCACCCCGAGTGCAGCCGCCCGGTGTTGAAACTGTCCAGGAACTCGGCCTCGGCGGCCTGCTGGCCATAGAGGGTGCGAGTCTCGCGCGGGTGCGGTGCGCCCTCGACCTGGTCGGGCAGGGGGCGGTCCTCGGGGGCAGTGGCCATCAGGCCCCCTCGCGCGCGGCCAGCTGCGCGGCGACCTCGGCGGCCACGGCCTGCGCATCCCGGTTCCCGTCGATGACCACGCAGCGATCCGGGTGGTCCCGGGCCAGGTGAAGAAAGCCATGGCGCAGCGTTTCCTGGAAGCCGAGTCCGAATTCCTCGAAACGGTCCTCGCCCGAACCGCGGGCCAGGCCGCGATCCAGCGCGAGGCCGGGGTCCATGTCGATGACAAAGGTCAGGTCAGGTTCGCGCCCGATCATCAGCGCGTGCAGGCGATCCACCGTGGCGCGCAGCGCGCCACGGGTGGCGCCCTGGTAGATGCGGGTGGAATCGGCGAAGCGGTCGCAGATCACGGTCCTGCCCGCGGCCAGCGCGGGCTGGATGGTCTTTTCGAGGTGGTCGCGTCGGGCGGCGGTGAACAGCAGGATCTCGGTCTCGGCCGACCAGCGGTCAGTGTCCCCGGTCAGCAGCAGCCGGCGGATCTCCTCCGCACCGGGGCTGCCGCCCGGTTCGCGGGTCAAAACGGCGTCGGGCAGCCGGTCGGCCAGCAGCCGCGCCTGGGTGGATTTGCCCGAGCCGTCGATGCCTTCGAAGGTGATGAACATGCAGGGCCGCCCGGAAATGCCTTGATCTCAGGCGCCTTCCTCGGGCCCGGTCCCCTCGTTGTCAAGGAACTTGGCCACCAGCACCTCGGCGGCGACCCGCAGCCGCGAGGCGAAGCCGCCGCGCGCCACGTCCTCGTCCGCAACCAGTGGGGCGCGCGTTTCGGGCAGATCGCCAAGCCGGATCACCAGTTCGGCGATTTCGTCGCCCGCGGTGATCGGGGCTTCGACGGGGCCGTTGTAGATGACTTCGGCCTCGATGTCGCGTGATGCCGTCAGGGGAACCAGCATCGACAGGTCCTCTTTCACCGAGAGACCTACGAAGGGGCGTTCGCCCATCCAGACCTCGGCCTCGGCCAGCCGTGTCCCGGCTTTGGCGACGCCGCGTTCGGCGAACTGACGGAAGGCCCAGTTGATGATCTTCTCGGCCTCTTCGGCGCGGGCCCGGGCGGTTTCCAGTCCCGTGATCGCGAAGATCACGCGGCGATCGCCCTGCTTGGCGCTGCCCACGAGGCCATAGCCTGCCTCCTGGGTATGACCAGTCTTGAGTCCGTCGGCCCCGATCTCCAGCCCCAGCAACGGATTGCGGTTGCGGACGTTCTGCGGCGCGCGGCCGTCGAATTCGTAGCGCTGTTCGGCGAAGAGCGGGTAGAAGGTCGGGAAATCGGTGATGAGCCGGTCGGCCAGGACGCCCAGGTCATGCATTGACATGCGCTGGCCCGCCGCTGGCCACCCGTTGGAATTGATGAAGGTTGAACTCATCATCCCCAGGTTCTCTGCGCGGGCGGTCATCATGCGAGCGAAGCCCGCCTCGGTGCCATCCGGCGACAGCGCCTCGCCCAGTACGCAGGATGCATCGTTGCCCGAGAGCACCACGACCCCGCGCAGCAGGTCCTCGACCCGGACCCGGTCGCTCGGATCGAGGAACATCGTGGAGCCCCGGTATTCGAAGCAGTGCTGAGAAACGGGCAGCACGTCATCCACGCCCAGGCGCCCGTCGGCAATGGCTTCGAAGGCCATGTAGAGCGTCATGAGCTTGGACATGGAGGCCGGCGGCAGCGGCTGGTCCGCGTTCTTTTCCAGCAGAACCGTGTCGGTGGTCTGGTCCAGCACGTAGGCCGCCTCGGCGCGGGTGTCGAAACTCTGCGCCAGCGGGGCTTGCGCCACGGCGAGCACGAGCACGGCGGCCAGCAGAAAAGGCGTCGGAATCAGGCGGATCATGGCGTGTGCGTCCTTGGGCGCCAAGGGTGATCAGTTGGTGACGAAATAGGCGTCAGAGAACCCCATGCCGCGCACTTGCTCGCGGATGGCGGCGCGGTCCCCGGCAGAGGACGCGGGGCCCACGATCACGCGCCAGAAGGTCCGGCCCTGGCTTTCCTGTTCCAGGACGGTGGGCACGATGCCGTTGCCGCGAAGCCGGTCGGCGGTGCGGGTGGCGTTTGCCTCGATCGAGAAGATGCCGATCTGGACATAGGGTTTGTCCAATTCGCCGGCGGAGGCCGGGACAGGGGCAGGGGCTGCGGCGGGCGCGGTGGCGCCGGCGCCAGCCTCGGCGGCCTCGATGGCAAGAGCCGCGCCGGCGATCGGGTCCGTCTCGGCGTTCTCGTCCAGCGGGGCGGCGCTGATTTCTTCGGGGCTGTCGAAATCGGCAGTCGGGTCCGGATCAGGCTCGCTCACCTCCTCGCGGCGCAGTGCAGTCACCTGGAGCTCGGTCGGACTCCCGGCCAGCATTTCCAGGGCTTCGGCGGCATCCGAGGAAACCTGAAGCCGCGGCCCGGGCGTGTCGCGCTCGCGACGGAACAGGGCGCCTATCACGAAGCTGCCATTCTCCTCGTTGCGGATGATGACCCGTTCGGGGGTATCGACACCGGGATGTGCCACCCAGACCCCGCCCAGCGAGGGGCGCCCGTCCCAAAGACCGGGTTCGGTCACCTGGAAGACCTCGGGCGCCTCGACGTCGCGTTCGACCAACTGGACCGACTGGCCCTCTGCCGCGCCTGCCTGCGCATTTGCTTCGCCCGGTGCCGTCCCCGCGCCAGGGCCGAATCCCTCGAAGCCGTCGCAGCCCGCGAGGGCGATCAGCAGGGCCCCGGTAACCAGGAACCTGCATGCGGATGTTCGATGTGTGCCTGTCATGTCTTGCCCTTGTTCCCGCGCCGGCTGCCCGGTCTTCTGGTTCGGTGGTCCGGTCCCGCCATTGGTCTGCCGGTCCTGCAGCGGATCGCCAGCGACTCCATCCACACGGATCGGATCTGCCGCGCCCCTGTTTGAGTGACAGTAGCCCGCCGTGCCGTTTTGTGAAAGCACTGTTGAGGCGGTTCGGCGGATTTCCACACCTCGGTTTGCGCTTCCAGAATCGCTCGCATCCCCTTACTCGGACCTGACACAGGAGGAGTGGCAGAGTGGTCGATTGCACCGGTCTTGAAAACCGGCGTGCGTGAAAGCGTACCGTGGGTTCGAATCCCACCTCCTCCGCCACTTGACCCAGCGAAAGC
>Ga0209931_1001177_pt1 | contig 14654 bp, 8 predicted proteins | sample SalPonR1_B_D1_MG_FD_185697 | JGI IMG/M metagenome (GOLD analysis project Ga0209931, IMG submission 185697) | Salt pond soil microbial communities from South San Francisco under conditions of wetland restoration - Salt Pond MetaG R1_B_D1_MG... ...
TGTGATTCCCCTGGGGTGATCATGCGGGCGTGCATCGTGCAGATCCGGATTGGATAGAGACGCTGGAACGACTCCTGCACGAAAGTCGGACGGCTGAACACCGGTTTGAAAACTTCGTTCCAGTTGTTCTTCTGCGTAATGATCGGCACGTAGTCGCTGAAATCCGCGTAGGCTATAAGTGGGTGATCAACCTCGCCGTTGGCACGCGCCCTCTCTCGCTTGTCGATCCAGCTCTTGCGCATGTCGCCGGGGACGTGGTGTTTAATCCACTGATCGCCAAACGCCTTGGTCATCTGCTCGTCGATGAATTGGCGAAGCTGCGTTTCAAAGCGCTGCAGCCGGCCATGGGCAGCATTCGTCCGCGCGAACTCTGCTTCTTGCTCGTCTTCTTCCCTGACCTCTTCGTAGTCGTAGGCATCGATGATTGGTGCTGGCGCGCCCCTCAGTCCGGCAATATCAAGGCTCTCGCCGAAGGCGTCCGTCGGAAACGCAGTTAACGCGGGGTCAAAGCCACGCTCTTGGTAGAACGCCGAACGCGCAAGCGGATCATCAAAGATCTTTTTCGGAAAGTTGATTCGGTCCTGCCAGTCTCCGAGATCGAGGCGCAAGAGTTCGGTCAGACGATCGTCGAAGGCCGGAATGTTATGTAGCGCAAAACCCATGCTTTGAATGTCGGCGAAGGCGCCGACGGAGCGCATCTGCGCTTGCATGTCGAGCCAGGGGCTTCGGATGGCCTCTGTCGCCCGGCGAAGGTAGTCCTGATGATCTTTGAAATGTTTGACGAGTTCGGAAGCGTGGTCGGCCCGGTAGGCTTCCATCAGCTCCGTCGCGAGCTTGAATTCCGGCAGTTTGAAGCGATCGGTCGATAGCGCGAGTTGTTTCTGCAGCTCTGCGAAGTTGCCACCTTGCTCGGTTAACGCTGCGAGGACACCGCTACGTCGGAGTTCTTCCACAGGCCCATAAGCCGCACTCAGCACGTTCTTCTGATGCTCCATGTCCTTTGCAATCCTGGCGAGCGCATTGTTGCCACCGAGTGCCCGTTCAATGTCCACAAGCGGCTGCAATTGCGCGGTCAGCTTCTTAAATTTGCCCTCTGTCACGCTTTGCCTCCCGGTTCCGCAACGGCTTCGATTTTGCCGTCCGTGTCCTTGGATTGCCAGCTTTCGTTTCTGCCAAAAACTGATTTTAACAAGTCCAAGTAATCACTTCTGTACAAGCGCTGGCCAGCGTCCGCTTTCGGTCAGATGCAATGCGGCATCAACGATCAAATTGAATGACCGCTCTGGGCCGAGTATGCCTGTAGGGGCAATGATGAACACCCAAGTTTGCAAACCCCGCTCACCGCTTATAGCTGCCCTTTCGACCTACCCTGCGCGATCACGGACGCGCCCCGGCGCGGAGCGGGCGCCTGTCGCCGCGTGGCGCGCCCTAGCCGCCCGGCGTGATCAGGCCCATGCGCGCGGCGTGCCAGGCGGCCTCGGCGCGCGAGGAGATGCCCAGCTTGCGGTAAATCGACTTGATGTGGCTGGCCACGGTGCCCACGGCCAGACCCGTCTCGACGGCGACCTCGGCGTTGCGCAACCCCCGCGCGATCAGCGCCAGGATCTCGCGTTCGCGCACCGTCAGCTCGTCCTCGGGCTGTTCGGCGGGTCCGGTATAACGGAAATGCTCCATGATGCGCCGCGCGATCGAGGGGGTCAGCGCAGGGATACCGTTGGCCAACTGGCCCAGCTGGTGGCGCAGCAGGTCCTCGGGCTGTTCCTTGAGAAGATAGCCTTCGGCCCCGGCCGACAGCGCGGCCACGATATGTGCGTCGTCGCCCATCACGGTGCTGACCACGGCCACCGTCTCGGGGCGCACCAGGCGCAGGTTGCGCAACACTTCCATCCCCGAGCCATCAGGCAGGCCCAGGTCGATCACCGCCAGGTCGAAGTCACGCCGGGCCACCTCGGCGATACCGGCGCGCATGGTCCCCGCGCCGGTGATCTCGCAACCGGGAAAGGCCGCCCGCGCGATCCCGGCCAGCCAGTCGCGGGTCACGGTGATGTCCTCGACGATCAGGATTCGTTTCATGTCAGCTGCTCCCCTGCATGGCGGCGCCGGGAAGACGGGCGCGCAGCCGGGTTCCCCGTGCAGCCGGGGCGATCTCGATCTCGCCGCCCAAACCCTCGATACGGCTGCGCATGTTGGCCAGCCCGTGCCCATCGGAAAGGTGCCCGGCATCGAAGCCTGTGCCGTCGTCGATCACACGGATCTGCAGCCCGGCATCGTCCGCGGCCAGTTCAACGTCCACGCGCCCGGCCGCGGAATGGCGGATCGCGTTGCTGACGGCCTCGCGCAGGACCGCGCGCAGGGCATGCGCCTGTTGCGGCGCCAGCACTGCGCCTGCCGTGCCCGTGACATGCCAGCCCAGCGCCATGCCGGCAGCATCCAGCCGTTCCGCCGTCTCGGCACGCAGGTTGGCCAGGATCTCGTCCAGCGGCACCTCGTCGGCCGCCGGGGCGTTGATGATCGCACGCAACTCGGACAGGGCCTCGCGGATCAGCCCGTCCTTGCGGGGCGCGTCGGCACTGTGCAGGGCGCTGAGCAGCTGCGCACCGATGTTGTCGTGCATGTCGCGCGAGATGCGGGCCCGTTCCGTGGCCACGCCCTTTTCATAGGCGCGGCCGGTTTCGACGGAATGGGCCAGCATGGCGACCATCTCGTCCACCAGCGCGACGTCGCGGGGCCGGAACAAGCGCCGTCCGCCCCCCGCATAGGACAGCCGGAGCGCCGGTACGCGACCCGCTGCCGGCACCGTCAGGCCCAACCCGCCCTCGTCCAGTTCCGCACCTGGCCCGGTGTCACGACCGGCCTGCTCGATGTGGAGGGGATGGAACAGGTTCTCGAGCAGGGCACGCCAGCGCGCCGCCTGGCTGCCGCCTGGCGGCGTCAGGGCGATGTCCACGATCTGGCTGAACAGGCGCTGGCGCTGCGGCTCCACCGGCGTGAAGATGCGCCGCCATATCGCCTCTCTGAAGGGCAGGTAGGCCAGGGTCACGACGACGAAGGACAGGCTCAGCGCCGGGCCCGCCTCGACCGACAGTGCCAGGACCAGCACCGCGTCCAGGGCCACGATCAACATCACCGCCACCATGGTGAAGAGGATGCGGAAGGCCCACTTTTCCAGGTTGAACAGCCGGGTGCGGCGCACACCGACGGCCAGCCCGGCATAGATCAGCAGGAAGAACAGGAAGGCATACCCCTGAGACAGGGTGACGTCGGCCCCCAGCAGATGCGGCACGATGATCGTCAGCGTGAAGGCCCCGGTCCCGAGGAGGACCGACAGCCCAAGCCAGCGCAGGGTCGCCCGGCCGCGCGGATCGCCCCGCGTGGCGCGCATTTGCAGGCCCAGGCAGGCGACAATGGCCAGCATGGCGAGCAGGATCGGCAAATAGCGGGTGTAGGCCGGACCGGGCGCCAGGCGCAGCACATCCGCCGCCACGACGGCGGCCAGGATCACCGCCGGCACGAAGGCGCCGAGCACGCCGGTCAATTTCGCGGGATAACGCAGCAACAGCCCGATCATGCCCGCCCCGAAGGTCAGCGATCCCGTATTGTTCATGTTGGACAGGGCGCGGAACAGCCCCTCGGGCATGGCCACCTCGCGCGTGCTGTAGACCGAGGCGCAAAGGGCCGAGAGCGCCAACCCCGCGCCGGCCAGCGCGAACATGAAAGCGGCCAGGTCCCGGCCGCGCAGGCTCCAGACCCATGTGCCCATGACCAGGCCGGTGACGCCCACCAGCACCTGCACCCAGAAGACGACCGGCAGGTCGCCGACGGGGCGCGCGGGGACTGTGGCCAGCGTGACGTCGCGTTCCGGACCATCGGCGGGGGCCAGCGTCGCCATGACCCGACCGGCCTCCAGGATATCGTGAATCTGGCCCTGCCGGGCAAAGAACACCCCGTCCAGCGCGGCGAAGCTGTCGGCCACGTCCGGTTCCTCTGCCAGGTCGGCCGGGCGAAATTCAACGCGGGTCCCGTCGTCGGCGGCGGCAAGCGCAAGCAGCCGGTCACCGGGCGCGAGGTCGGCATTCGGCCCCGCAGGGTCCACACCGGCCAGGACAATCCCCTGCCCGTCCACGGTGACGGCCAGATCGATCCCCGCCCAGGGCTGATCCAGCGCCAGCAGCACGGCACCCAGCGCGCCAATCGCAGCCAGCACCAGCGCCGGGGCGAGAATCAGGACAGGGGTGTAACGGGCGCGCACTCGCGGGACCTCCGGCCATGGATTGACCCCGACTATAGCCAGTTTCGCGCGCCGATCACCTCCCCCGAAAGGGGTAGCCGCGACACTGTTTGCCGGTGGCTCCTCGCTGGCCCCGACCCAGGCCGGGCGAGCCTCTCAGGTGATGACATCGGGTGCGCGGCGCCCGCTGCGCGCGGCGATCCCGGCCAGTTCCTCGGTGGCGGCGATAACAGGCGCCAGCGCTTTTTGGGGGTCCTGGTGGAGCGCCTCGGGGTCGGTTTCCAGCTGTTCGAGATAGACCCTCAGGGTTGCCCCCTCGGTGCCGGTCCCCGACAGCCGCAGCACGACCCGCGCGCCACCCTCGAAGAAGATGCGCAGCCCCTGCGCCTTTGCCACCGACCCATCGACGGGGTCATGATAGGAAAAGACATCCGCCCGCGCCACGGTCAGCCCGGCGGCCTGCGCGCCGGGCAAGTCGTCCAGGCGGGCCTCCAGGTCGGCCATGATCGCTTCGGCCACGGCGCTGTCCACGGCCTCGTAGTCGTGTCGCGAGTAGTAGTTGCGCCCGTAGCGCGCCCAATGCTCGGCCAGCAGCCCGGCCACCGACTTGCCGGTCACCGCGAGGATGTTCAGCCACAGCAGCACCGCCCACAGCCCGTCCTTTTCACGCACGTGGGACGACCCGGTGCCCGCGCTTTCCTCGCCACAGAGCGTCACGCGCCCTGCGTCGAGCAGGTTGCCGAAGAATTTCCAGCCCGTCGGGGTCTCGTAGCAGGCCATGCCACGGGCCTCCGCCACGCGATCGGCCGCCGCCGAGGTCGGCATCGACCGGGCCACCCCGGCCAGCCCCCCGGCATAGCCCGGCGCCAGGTGGGCGCGGTCGGCAAGCACCGCAAGGCTGTCGGAGGGGCTGACATAGCAGTTGCGGCCCAGGATCATGTTGCGGTCGCCATCGCCATCCGAGGCGGCCCCGAAATCCGGGGCATCCGCCGAATACATCCGCGCCATCAACTCCGCCGCCCAGACCGGGTTGGGGTCGGGATGACCGCCGCCGAAGGCAGGGTCGGGCACCGCGTTGATGACCGTGCCCGCGGGGGCGCCCAGCCGGGTTTCGAGGATCTCGCGCGCATAGGGCCCGGTAACGGCGTGCATCGCGTCGAAACAGACGCGGAAGCCGCTGCGCAACAGCGCCGAGATGGCCCCGAAATCGAAAAGCTCTTCCATGAGGGCGGCATAATCGGCGACGGGGTCCACGATCTCGACCACCATGTCGCCCAAGCGATTCTCTCCGATACGGTCGAGCGCCACCGTGCCCCCCTTGAAGACATGGTATTCGGTGATGTCCAGCGTGCGGGCGTGGATCGCCCCGGTGACGGACTCGGGGGCCGGGCCACCATTGGGGCCGTTGTATTTCAGGCCGAAATCCGCGTCCGGGCCGCCGGGGTTGTGACTGGCCGACAGGATCAGCCCGCCATCGGCGCCGCGCCTTCGGATCAGGTGCGAGGCAGCGGGCGTCGACAACAGCCCGCCCTGCCCGACGATGCAGCGCGCCGCGCCATTGGCCGCCGCCATCGCCAGGATTGTCACGGTGGCCTTGTCGTTGAAATAGCGCCCGTCGCCACCGATCACCAGCGTCTTGCCCATGACCCCGCCGATGCCATCGAAGATCGCCTGCACGTAGTTTTCCAGGTAACCGGGTGCCATGAAGACCTGGGTCTTCTTGCGCAATCCGCTGGTGCCGGGTTTCTGCCCCGCGACGGGGGTGGTTGTGACGGTCTGACGGGTCATGCCTTTGCCCTCCCTGCGTGCTCTGGTCGTGATCGGGCCGCGCTGTCGGTCATGGGGGACAACTCGAACGCCACGACGCTGTCCGCGGCAATGGCCACACCGCGCTGGTCCGGTGGCCCCGCGGACTGGCCCGAGCTGTCGATGACCCGCTGCCAGCGATGCCCCGGCATGGCCTCGGGCAGCACCGCCCGCGTCTGGCCACCGGCGTTGAACAGCAGGTAGACGGCCCCGTAGCGCGGCTCATAGGCCGGGGTGCCACGGGCCATGCGCATCTCGACGCCCAGGCAGCGCAGGTCCGGATCGACCCAGTCCTCCTCCATCATGGCATGGCCGTCGGCGCGGCGCCAGAAGACATCCGGCTTGCCATCAACCGCGCGGGTGCCGGCATGCAGGAACCGCTTCTGCCGCAGGATCGGATTGGCCTTGCGAAAGGCGATAATCCGGCGGCAGAAGGCCAGGAAATCCGGGTCGGCGGCCTCCCAGTCGACCCAGCCGATATCGTTGTCCTGGCAATAGGCGTTATTGTTGCCGCCCTGCGAATTGCCCAGTTCATCCCCGGCCAGGATCATCGGCGTCCCCTGGCTGAGCATCACGGTCGCGAACATGTTGCGCCGCCGCCGCGCCCGGCGGGAAATGATATCCGCGTCCCCGGTCGGCCCCTCGTGGCCACAGTTGTCCGAATGGTTGTGATCGTGCCCGTCGCGGCCGTCTTCGCCGTTGGCCGCGTTATGCTTGTGGCTGTAACTGACCGTATCCATCAGGGTGAACCCGTCATGCGCCGTCACGAAGTTGACCGAGGCGGTGGCGGGCCGGCCGTCGTGATCGAACCGAAGGGCCGATCCGGCGACATGCCCGGCCAGCTTGCGGGTCATGTGGGCATCGCCGCGCCAGAATCGGCGGACATTGTCGCGGTACTTGTCGTTCCATTCGGCAAATGGCGAGGGGAAAGCCCCCAGCTGATAGCCGCCGTGGCCGACATCCCAGGGTTCGGCGATCATCTTGACCTTGTTGAGCACCGGGTCCTGCCGGATCGCGCGGCAGAAGGGGCCGTCGCGGTCAAAGTCCCCACCCGTCCGGGCCAAGGTCGAGGCCAGGTCGAAGCGAAACCCGTCCACGTGCATGACCTCGACCCAGTAGCGCAGCGAATCCATCACCATGCGCAGCACGAAGGGGTGATCTAGGTCCAGCGTGTTGCCGCAGCCGGTGTCGTTGACGTAGTGGCGCGGGTTCTCGGCCAGGCGGTAATAGCTGGCGTTGTCGAAGCCGCGGAAAGACAGTGTCGGGCCGCGGTGGTCGCCCTCGGCGGTATGGTTGTAGACCACGTCGAGGATGACCTCGATCCCGGCGGAATGGAACCGGGCCACCATCTGCTGGAACTCCGAGATGTCGCGCCCGCTCATGAAGCGCGGGTCCGGCGCGAAGAACCCCAGCGTCATGTAGCCCCAGTAGTTGCTCAGGCCGCGGTCCACCAGGAAGCGGTCGTCGACGCTGGCATGGATCGGCATCAGCTCGATCGCGGTCACGCCCAGGTTGCGCAGGTGGCGCAGCATCGGTTCTGACGACATGGCCAGGAAACGCCCCGCGTGGGGGATGTCGTCGCGCCCGGCCGTCAGCCCCTTGACGTGGGCCTCGTAGAGGATGGTGTCCGTCCAGCGCGTGTCCAGCCGCATCTGGTCCTGCCGGCCCCAGGTGAAGGCCGGGTCCACCACCACCGAACGCGGCATGTAGGGGGCGCTGTCACGGCTGTCGAAGCTCAGGTCCCCGTCGGCATGGCCGATCTCGTAGCCGTAAAGCGCATCGTGCCATTCCAGGTGCCCGGTCAGCTGCTTTGCATAGGGATCGACCAGGAACTTGTGCGGGTTGAAGCGGTGCCCTTCGGCCGGCGCATAGGGGCCGTGTACGCGGTAGCCGTATTTCTGGCCCGGGCGCAGCCCGGCGATGTAGCCGTGCCAGATGTGGCCCTCGCGTTCGGCCAGGTCCACCAGGTAGACCTCTTCGCCGGTCTCGTCGCACAGGCAGAGCGTCACCTTGGTGGCATGTTGCGAGAAGACGGCGAAATTCACCCCTTCGCCATCGAAGGTCGCCCCCAGCGGATTGGGCCGCCCGGCGCTGAGTTGATAGGATGTCATCAGGTCTCCCCGGTCAGGTCGGCGTAAAGCGCGGCATAGGCCGCAGCCGAGGGCCCCCAGCCAACCGGGTGCGCCATGGCGTTGCGCTGCATCCTTGACCACAGATCGGGCGCCGCGAAAAGGTCGCACAGGCGCGACAGCGCGTTGCCAAGCGCCTCGGCGGTCACGGGGTTGAACTGGATGCCCGTCGCGACCCGCCGTGCCATCGTGGCCGGTGTCGCCGGGATCACGGTATCGGCCAGCCCGCCGGTCAGGGCCACCAGCGGCAGGGTGCCGTAGCGCAGCCCGTAAAGCTGCGTCAGCCCGCAGGGCTCGAAGCGCGAGGGGACCAGGATGGCATCCCCGCCGGCGATCATGCGATGCGACAGGGCCTCGTCGTAGCCGATGCGCACCGCGACGTTCGGGTCGTCGACGGCGCGAAAGGCGCCCTCCAGCGCCGCCGCGCCGCTGCCGAGCACCGCCAGTTGCCCGCCCCGCGCCAACAAGCGCGGCAGGGCCTCCAGCAACAGGTCCAGCCCCTTCTGCTCGGTCAGCCGAGACACCACCACGCACAGCGGGCCGGGCGCCTCCGGCAGGCACAGTTCGGCGCGCAGGGCAGCGCGGTTGGCCGGTTTGCCGCGCGGGGTCTTGTAAGGGCGGATTTCGGGGTCGGTGCCGGGCGACCAGGCGTCAAGGTCGATGCCGTTGAGGATGCCGCCCAGGTCGGCCCGCCGGGCGCGCAGCACCCCGTCGAGGCCCATGCCGAAGTCGGGGGTCATCAGTTCCTCGGCATAGGTGGGAGAAACCGTGGTCAGGCGATCGGCAAAGACCAGCCCGGCCTTGAGCATCGAGACCTGCCCCCAGTATTCGACCCCTTCCTTGTCGAGGTCGGCACCCACGATCCCTAGGCCAGAAGCCCGCGCCATGGGGGCAAGCCCCTGGAAGGCGATGTTGTGGATTGTCAGGACGCTGGGCACACCGGTCTTGTCGCGCCGCAGGTAGTAGGGCACCAGCCCCGCCTGCCAGTCGTGGCAATGAACCAGGTCGGGGCGCCAGTCGCCAAGGCGGCAGGCCGCGATATCCGCGGCCACCCGGGCCAGCGCGGCAAAGCGTTCGGGATTGTCGGGCCAGTCGTGGCCGTCGGTGTCCAGGTAGGGGCCGCCGGCCCGATCAAAGAGATGCGGCGCCTCGACCACCAGCAGATCCAGCCCCGCCGCGCGCCCCGCCAGCAGCCGCCCCGGCCCGCCAAAGAGCGTCGGGATGCGGGCGACGGGCGTCGCCCCGTCAAGGGCCTCAAGAACCGCCCGGTAGCCGGGCAGCAGCGTTCGCATTTCGACACCCTGCCCGGCCAGCGCCGCGGGCAACGCACCGGCCACATCGGCGAGGCCGCCGGTCTTGACCAGTGGCGCGCATTCCGACGTGACCGAAAGAACCCGTATCGCCGGATCGCTCACTGCGCTGCCCGCCACGCCTCGACCATGGGCTGGGTGATCAGTGTCGTGCCCTTGTCCGTGACGCGGAAGAACCGGGCGTCCTCGGCCGGGTCCTCGCCCACGACGAGGCCGCGGGGGATTTCCACGCCGCGGTCGATCACGCATTTGCGCAGCCGGGCCGAGCGGTTGATGACCACCTCGGGCAGGACGACCGAATGATCGAGCACGGCATACGAATTGGTGTGCACCTTGGAAAACAGCAGCGAATTGCGCACCTCGGTCCCCGAGATGATGCAGCCCCCCGACACCATGGAGGATATGGCAACCCCGCGCCGGTCCTTCTGGTCATGGATGAACTTGGCCGGCGGCAGGTTCTCCGAATAGGTCCAGATCGGCCAGGTCCTGTCCCAGAGGTCCAGCTCGGGGGTGAAATCCGTCATGTCGATGTTGGCTTCCCAGAAGGCATCCAGGGTGCCCACGTCGCGCCAGTAGCTGGGCGCGCCCTCGGCCCGCACGCAGCTGTCGTCGAAGCGGTGCGCCACGGCCTTGCCGCCGCTGACGATGCCGGGGATCAGGTCGCCGCCGAAATCATGCGCCGAGTCCGGGTCCTCGGCATCGGCTAAAAGAAGATCGCGCAGGTAGGACCAGCGGAAAACGTAGATCCCCATCGAGGCCAGCGCCTTGTCCGGGTCCTCTGGGGTGGCGGGCGGATCGGCGGGCTTTTCCAGGAACGAGGTGATGCGGCTGTCGGAATCCACCGCCATCACGCCGAAGGCCGAGGCCTCCTCGCGCGGGACGGTCAGGCAGCCCACGGTGACGTCCGCGCCGGACTCAACGTGCTGGGACAGCATGATCTCGTAGTCCATCTTGTAGATATGATCGCCGGCCAGCACGACGATGTATTCGATGTCGTAGCTGTCGATGATGTCGATGTTCTGAGTGACCGCGTCGGCGGTGCCGCGATACCAGTGATCCCCGGTCACGCGCTGCGAGGCAGGCAGGATATCGAGGAACTCGTTGCGTTCGGAGCGGAAGAAGTTCCAGCCCCGGTGGCAATGGCGGATCAGCGAATGCGCCTTGTACTGCGTGGCCACGGCGATCTGGCGGATGCCCGAGTTCATCGCGTTCGACAGGGCGAAGTCGATGATCCGGGTCTTGCCGCCGAAATGGACCGCCGGTTTCACACGCCTGTCGGTGAGTTCCTTGAGCCGCGATCCGCGCCCGCCGGCCAGCACGAATGCCATCGACCTCTGCGTCAGCCGTTTCTTTTCCACCATGGTCCTCTCCTCCCTCATGTCCTGTGGCGCAGCATCAGCGCGGCCAGCGGCGGCACCGCGATCTCGGCCGACTGCGCCAGTCCGTCGCGATCCCCCTCCCGGGATCGGACGGTACCGTGGTTGCCCCGGCCGCCGCCGCCATAGACCGCTGCATCGGTGTTGAGCACCTCGTCCCAGGTGCCGGATCGGGGCAGCCCGATGTGCCAGCGCCGCTCGACCGGTGTGAAGTTGCAGACGATGACAACGGGGGCGTCACCGTCGTCACCGAAGCGGGCAAAGGCCGTCAACGACCGCTCGGGATCATTGGCGATCCAGCGGAAGCCGGACGGGTCGCAATCGCGGCGGTGCAAGGCGGGCGTGTGACGGTAAAGCCGGTTGAGATCACGCACCAGCAGCTGCACCCCGCGCCGGGGGCCTGCCTGCGCGGCGACCCAGTCCAGCGCGGCGTCGTGGTTCCACTCGGCCTCCTGCGCGATCTCGCAGCCCATGAAGAGCAGCTTCTTGCCCGGATGCCCCCACATGAACCCGTAGTAGGCGCGCAGGTTCGCGAATCTCTCCCATTCCGGGCCGGGCATCTTGCCGATCATCGCGCCCTTGCCATGGACGACCTCGTCATGGCTGATCGGCAGGATGAAGTTCTCGGAGAAGGAATAGTCGATGGGATGCGTCAGCAGGTGGTGATCGTGGGACCGGTGGATCGGATCGGTCTGCATGTAGCGCAGGGTGTCGTTCATCCACCCCATGTTCCACTTGAAGCCAAAGCCCAGCCCACCCTCATGGACCGGGGCCGAAACGCCCGGGAAGGCCGTTGATTCCTCGGCCACGGTCATGGCACCCTCGGCCTCACCATAGCACAGCGTGTTCATTTCCTGCAGGAAATCAATGGCCTCGTAGTTCTCGCGGCCGCCGTCGCGGTTGGGAATCCATTCGTCGTCCGTGCGCGAATAATCGCGGTAGAGCATCGAGGCCACGGCATCCACGCGCAGCCCGTCGACATGGTATTCCTCCAGCCAGTAGAGCGCGTTCGCGGTCAGGAAATTGCGCACCTCGGCGCGGCCGAAGTTGTAGATCAGCGTGTTCCAGTCGGGGTGATAGCCCTCGCGCGGGTCGGCATGTTCGTAGAGATGCGTGCCGTCGAAGCGCGCCAGCCCGTGGGCATCCGCCGGGAAATGCCCCGGCACCCAGTCCAGAAGCACCCCCAGCCCCGCCGCGTGCGCCGCCTCGACCAGCGCGCGAAAGGCCCCGGGCGGGCCGAAGCGGCTGGTCGGCGCATACATGCCAAGCGGCTGATAGCCCCAGGACCCGTCGAAGGGGTACTCGCTGACCGGCAGGAATTCCAGGTGGGTGAAGCCCATCCAGGACGCGTAGTCGACAAGCTCGCTCGCCAGGGCCTCGTAGCCAAGGCTTTCGCCCTCCGCGCCGCGCCGCCACGACCCAAGGTGCACCTCGTAGACCGAGATCGGCTCATCGTGCCGCTGCACCTGTCCCCGCCGGGCCATCCAGGCATCATCGGCCCAGCGGTGCCCGGAAATGTCACGCACGATCGAGGCCGTCTCGGGCCGGTATTGCGCGCCGAATCCCACCGGGTCTGCCTTGAGAAGCGGCGCACCCTCGGGCGAGGCGATCTCGTACTTGTAAAGCGTGCCATCGCCCAGGCCGGGCAGGAAGATTTCCCACGCGCCGGTCTCTCCGACGCGGCGCATCGCATGGCGCCGCCCGTCCCAGAAATTGAAATCGCCCACGACCGAAACGCGCGTGGCATTCGGGGCCCAGACCGCGAAATGGGTGCCGGTGACACCTTCGACCTCGGTCACATGGGCCCCAAGCGCCGTCCAGAGCTTGCGATGCCGGCCCTCGCCGATCAGGTGCCGGTCAATGTCGCCCAGGACAGGGGCGAATCGATAGGGGTCCTCGAAATCGAGTTCCGTGCCATCGGGCCAGTTCGCCGAAAGCCGATAGGTTGCCGTCGCATCGGGCACCGGCGCGGCGAAGAGTGGGCCGTCCAAGCGGGCGAGAGGCACCGTCCTGCCAGCCTGGATCACCGTGACCCGAGTGGCCTCGGGCACCAATGCGACGCACCACGCGCCCGCTTCGGCCACATGAATCCCCAGCACATCGAAGGGCCGGTCATGACGTGCGGCAAGCAGGGCGGCGACATCGCCCTCGGTCATGTGCGGCGGCAGGCGGCGCGGCGCCGGGCCGGTCATGCCACCCGCCCGATGACGAAACCGTTCGGCCCGAGCGTTAGGTCGCGGCCGGACACCTCGGCCACCTGGTCAAGCAACGGCACGATCGGTTCCTCCAGCGGCAGCGACACCGTCTCGGGCGAAAGGTTGAAGATGCAGATCATGGCCTCTCCACGGCGGAAGCCTAGCACCGGATCGTCGTGATTCAAAAACTCCGTTTTGCCAAGGCGCAGATCGGGGTCGCTCCGGCGCAGGGCCAGCATGGCGCGATAGAAGGCCAGCACGCTGTCATTGTCCCGCTGGGTCGAGACCGCCCTGGCCTGCTGGGGCGCCTTGACCGGCAGCCAGGGCCGATCGGCCGTCGAGAACCCGCCGTTGGGCGCCTCGGCCTCCCAGGTCATGGGCGTGCGGCACCCGTCGCGGCCGGTCCGTTCCGGCCAGAAGTTGATGCCCTCGGGGTCGGTCAGTTCCTCGAAGGCCAGCACCGTATCGACCTGGCCCAGTTCCTCGCCCTGGTAGAGGCAGATCGACCCCTCCAGGGAAAGCAGCAACGCCGCGGCCTGCCTGGCCAATGCGTCCTGGTCGGCGCCATGGTCCAGCCAGCGCCCGACATGGCGCGGCACGTCGTGGTTGGAAAAGGCCCAGCAGGGCCAGCCGTCGGGGGCATGCCTGAAGAACGACTCGACCCTTTCGCGGAAATGCCCGGGCGAGAAATCCGGTCCCAGCATCTCGAAGCTGTAGGCCATGTGCAGGCGGTCGCCCCCCGAGGTATACTGCCCCATCAGTTCGATCGCGTGGTGACTGTCGCCGACCTCGCCCACCATGGCGCGGCCTTCGTATTCGTCCAGCAGCGCGCGCAACCGCTCAAGGAACGTCAGGTTCTCGGGCCGGTTCTTGGAAAACAGGGTATACTGCATCTCGAAGGGGCGGCTGGCCTCCTGCGCCCCGGGCGCGGGGTTGGCCGCGTTGTCGCGCAGCATCTGGTCGTGGACGTAGAAGTTGACCGTGTCCAGCCGGAAGCCGTCCACGCCCCGGTCCAGCCAGAACCGCACGCAATCCAGCAGGTAATCCTGCACCTGTGGGTTATGGAAGTTCCAGTCGGGCTGTTCGGGCAGGAAATTGTGAAAGTAATACTGCCGCCGCCGCGCATCCCATTGCCAGGCCGACCCGCCGAAGATCGCCAGCCAGTTGTTCGGCGGCGTGCCGTCGGGTTTCGGGTCGGCCCAGACGAACCAGTCGGCCTTTTCGTTGTCGCGGCTGGCGCGGCTTTCGATGAAATGGGGGTGCTGGTCCGAGGCATGGCTGAGCACCTGGTCGATGATGACCTTGAGCCCGAGGTCATGTGCCCGGGCCACCATCTCGTCGAAATCCTCAAGCGTGCCGAAGGTGGGGTCGATGTCGCAGTAGTCCGAGACATCATAGCCCATGTCGGCCATCGGCGAGGGAAAGACCGGGCTGACCCAGATCGCATCCACCCCCAGCCCGGCCACGTGATCGAGCCGCGCCGTTATGCCCTTCAGGTCGCCGATACCGTCCCCGTCCGCATCCATGAAGGATCGGGGATAGATCTGATAAGTCACCGACCCGCGCCACCAGTCCTGCCCGTCTGCCATACGCGATCCCCTTTTTCAAAG
>Ga0209931_1001184_pt1 | contig 14628 bp, 7 predicted proteins | sample SalPonR1_B_D1_MG_FD_185697 | JGI IMG/M metagenome (GOLD analysis project Ga0209931, IMG submission 185697) | Salt pond soil microbial communities from South San Francisco under conditions of wetland restoration - Salt Pond MetaG R1_B_D1_MG... ...
TACTCTCATCGATATAACTTTGTCCCGAAAGGAGTATACCGTCCACAGGAATGCGTTCACCGGGGCGAACCCGAAGGGTGTCATGAACTTGTACCTCTTCCGTCCCAATTTCCTTTTCTTTACCCTCAGTTATAAGGATGACGCGATCCGGCTTCAGATTCATCAATTTTTTTAGCGCAGCACCTGTCTGCGACTTGGCCCGCTCCTCAAGTAATCGTCCGACGAGGATAAAAGTAATAATGACAGTCGCAGCCTCATAATACACATGTGGATCCAAGCCCCGATTCGTCCAAAACTCGGGATATAGTGTATTAAATAAACTAAAAGTGTAGGCTATCCCAGTACTCAAGGCTACCAGTGTATCCATATTCGCTTTTCCCCGCCGGGCCTGCCGGGCGGCCTGAATAAAAAATTGGCGACCGAAAACAAATAGAATTGGAGTGCTGAGAACCAAAGAAATCCAGCGGCCTTCCTCCCAGGACATAAAAAACATACCGATGATGAATACAGGCAGGGTGAGAATAGCAGCCCCTAAGGTTCGCCGTTTCAATTCCTCATAAGATTTTTGCTTTTCCTCTTCCTGTTGCTCCAGCGGATTATCTTCTTGAATAATGATGTCATAGCCGACTTCCTGAAGGGCACTCTTTAAGTCTTCCTCGTCCGCATTGTACTCAATCCAAACGGATTGATCGGCAAAATTTACTTCTGCTCGATCTACTCCGGGAGATTGTTCCAAAACAGACTCCACACTGCCGGCACAGGCCGCACAGCTCATGCCACTTACGGGAAATTGTTTAGACTTTTTGCTCATGGTGATATTATATCTAACTGTGGTAAAAGTACAAGTTGCAAAGGGCATTTCATAGCACTTATCCTGATGTTAAGAGTAATAATTTTCATAGGGTTTCCATCTTATAAATACCAATACCCTCTCGTCATACTTAGTTCATATTTCGTGTAGAATTAACTGCTTTGAGGTTGTTTGAATTATTCTACAAGCTATTTTTTGTGCGAAAGGGAAAAAGCTTATCTTTGCCCCGATTTTAATAACCTCAGCACGTAATTTTTAGGTATGGCAAATAAAGGTATTATTCAGCAGATCATTGGCCCAGTAGTTGATGTGAGCTTTTCCGACGAAGGATCGCAAGTTCCGAATTTGTATAATGCACTTGAGATTCAAAGAAGTGAAGACAATATACTTGTTCTTGAAGTGCAGCAGCACTTGGGAGAGCACACCGTGAGAGCGATCGCGATGGACTCCACAGAGGGTCTTACGCGAGGAATGCCCGTTGTAGACCAGGGGCGCCCCATTTCCATGCCGATCGGAGACAAGATCAAGGGCCGATTGTTCAATGTGGTTGGGAAGACCATCGACGGTATTCATCCCATCGAGTCTAGTGATAACGAGTATCCTATCCACAGAAAGCCGCCCAGGTATGAAGACTTATCCACCGAATCCGAAGTGTTATACACTGGGATTAAGGTGATTGATTTGATCGAACCCTACCTAAAAGGGGGTAAGATTGGTCTTTTCGGTGGTGCAGGTGTAGGAAAAACCGTTTTGATTCAGGAACTCATTAATAACATTGCCAAAGGATACGAGGGAATCTCTGTATTTGCTGGTGTGGGTGAGCGAACGCGTGAAGGAAATGACCTGATGCGTGAGATGCTCGAAGCCGGAATTATCAATTACGGTGAGGACTTTTCTGAATCTATGGAGAAAGGCGGCTGGGACCTAAGTAAAGTCAGCACCAAGGATCTCGAATCCTCGAAAGCCACTTTTGTATTCGGACAGATGAATGAGCCTCCCGGAGCACGTGCCCGAGTAGCACTTTCCGGTTTGACGATTGCGGAGTATTTCCGAGATGGAGATATGGATGACCCCCAGGGTGGAAAAGACATTCTTTTCTTTATCGACAATATATTCCGATTTACACAAGCGGGTTCTGAAGTTTCGGCTCTTTTGGGTCGTATGCCTTCAGCTGTGGGTTATCAGCCGACCCTCGCTTCCGAAATGGGTAGAATGCAGGAGCGTATTACTTCAACAAAACGAGGTTCAATTACTTCCGTTCAGGCGGTTTATGTACCTGCGGATGACTTGACTGACCCCGCGCCGGCCACCACATTTGCTCACTTGGATGCCACCACGGTTCTTTCTAGAAAAATTGCATCTCTGGGCATTTATCCCGCCGTGGATCCATTGGACTCTACGTCTCGAATTTTGGATCCGGCAATTATCGGGGACAAGCATTACCAAACCGCACAACGGGTTAAAAATCTTCTTCAACGATACAACGAACTTCAGGATATTATCGCCATTCTGGGAATGGAAGAACTCTCCGAAGAAGACCGAATGATTGTCTATAGAGCCCGGAAAGTTCAGCGTTTCCTATCTCAGCCTTTCCATGTGGCCGAGCAGTTCACCGGTCTTAAAGGTGTGCTCGTGCCGATCGAAGAAACCATTAAGGGTTTTAATATGATCATGGACGGTGAAATGGATGAGTATCCGGAAGCGGCATTTAACCTTAAAGGAAATATCGAAGAAGTTATTGAAGCCGGTAAGAAAATGATCGAAGAAAACGCCTAATCATGCTGCACGTCCATATTTTAAGTCCCGAGGAAAAATTATTTCAGGGAAAAGCCCAAATTATTACCCTACCCGGTGAGGATGGCAGCTTTCAGATCCTCCCTCAGCACGCTCCCATCGTAGCCTCCTTGGCCGATGGCGACATAAATCTGCAGGACGAAGAGGGGAAGGAAAAGTTGTTCCATATCCGATCTGGATTTGTCGAGGTTCTCAATAATACCGTGAACATTTTAGTTCAGGGAGCAAAACCCATGGATTCATAATAAGCAGCCGTTTTCAATAGATAAAATACGAAGAGAGACTGTGTTATACGGTCTCTCTTTTTTTTTGGGGCGTGCCCCTCGTCCTCGAGAGCGCCAAAGGCGATCCTCGCGACGAGGGTCGGGCTATGCGGGGGTGCCGTCCCCGAGATTGCCGATGGCAATCCTCGGGACCCGCTCGCGATGCTCGCGGCCCCTACTATCCCTCACGCGGAACAGATGTTGAATTGTTTAATCGTTGAATCGTTGAGTTGTTGAATCGTTTTATCGTTGAGGTGTTTAATCGTTGAATCGTTGAGTTGTTGAATTGTTAGCCAAAAGTCAAAAGCTAAAAGCCAATAGATTTTTTCTCGCAAAGCCGCAAAGCCGCAAAGCGTAAGCCAAAAGCGAATAGCGAATAGCGAATAGCTAAAAGTCAAAGGTCAAGGGCTGAAAGTCAAAAGCTAAAAGCCAATAGATTTTTTCTCGCAAAGCCGCAAAGCCGCAAAGCCGCAAAGCGTAAGCCAAAAGCGAATAGCTAAAAGTCAAAGGTCAAAGGCTGAAAGTCAAAAGCTAAAAGCCAATAGATTTTTTCTCGCAAAGCCGCAAAGCCGCAAAGCGTAAGCCAAAAGCGAATAGCGAATAGCGAATAGCCAAGAGCCAAGAGCTGTTAGCTGTTGAATCGTTTTCGTTGTTTATGAAAATAGGGAAATGCGGTGATGCTTAGTGTGAATACCATTAAATTCGCAACAGAATAAGCCTTCTTTTGTACAAAATCCCACTGTGACTTTTCCATACCTATGTAGTGGTAATGACAATAGCAAACCAATCGTGGGCTACGGTGTCGAATAAGATTTTAAAGTCCCGGCGGCTTTGCGCGTAGGCCCCGCAAGGGGTGGGAAGGGTCCAGCGCCGAATGGCGGTGGAGTCCGAAGGGACGCCTGTGGCGTCCTCGAGGACGGAACCCCTGGACGACCCGACCCCCGAGATTCGCCGGCAGGCGGAGCCTCGGGGGATGCGGCAAAAAAGAAAAAAAGCACATTCGGAAAAAGGGATGGATACGCTTTTATATCTTTGGGAAATGAAGAAAATTGTAATTACGGGACCGGAGTGCAGCGGAAAAAGTGAGTTGTCTCAAGCTCTTGCTGACTACTATCACATGCCCTGGGTGCCTGAATATGCTCGGACGTATCTTACGACTTTGCCCCGGCCCTATGAAGCCAGTGACCTTTTGGCTATCGCGCGGGGTCAGGAGGAAGGGATATTTGACCGAGAAAGTCAATTCCCGGATGCCTCATGGCTTTTTATAGATACCTGGGTGGTTGTTTTGCAGATCTGGTATAAATATCGGTTTGGTGTACCGCCGTCTTTTTTTGCAGAAATGAGCGCCCGACATCATATAGATCACTATTTACTGTGCAGTCCTGACCTGCCCTGGACTGACGACCCTTTGCGTGAGAACCCGAATGATCGGGATGTGCTCTTTGAAAAGTATCAGGAATTTTTATCACAATCTAACCTTCCCTACACGATCATATCTGGTCGGGGCTCCGAACGAACTCAGTCGGCTATTCATACGCTGGACAGCTTAAACTGAGGGGTAGCTGTGAAGCGGGTAGTTACTTCGAATCACTCCTACCTTCAAGGAGTTCGTGGGTATACCAAGCCAGGGGATCGACGGATAAATGACTGGAGTCTATGAGTTGGTTGGTCCTGATCCAATTAATGTAATCTCCCCACCGATTCGGCTTCATGCGCCCCCATTGACTACCTTGATTTGCATAGAAAGCATCCTGGATATCATCTAAAGCGCTTAAAATTAAGTCTGTCGATGAATAATTGGGGTGCGAAATGAAACTTACTAACTCATCGACGATTTTCTTTTTAGTTTTCGGGTCGGCAGTCGCCAGGAGCTGATAGTGGGTTTTGATAAGCTTGAGAAACTTACGAATGTTTCTGTTTTCTTTGTCCGTTCGGTTTTTTCTTGCCATCAGCACGGATGAATAGCCGTAGGGAACTCCCCATTCGTTGGGGTAGAAATAACGCAATTCTTCCGGGCTCATTTGGCCTTCCCAGTGCGTGAAAATCCAGACTAAAGCTTCAGGGCGACTTAGAAAAGCATCCCAGACCTGAAGTCTTCCGGGTTGAACGATATCAGGTGGTTTTTGCCCACCGGAATTTTGGATCATTGTTTGAATGATTGCTTCTTCCAGCGGGGTATCGTACCCAATATAGTCCAGCAAAGACCAATCGGAGGGGCTAAATACATTCGTATTGGCCTTTACAGCAAAAGCGCTTTGAGGCTGCGATAGGAGCGAGGCCACGGCCTCAGCTTTGGGTTTCCGTTGCATAGAGTCCATGGCATAATAAAACAAATGTTCGGAAGGCCCAATACAGAGGTCGACCTCACCGTCTAATAGGCGCAGGATTGGCTTTTTTTTGTAATTATCCACTTCTGTGCTCATCCATTCGATGTAGAGTCCTTCTTTTTGGAATTCAGATCGCGCCTCGGCGAGAAAAATGCCGGCGTGCAAAATATTCGGGCTCCAGTCCAGTGCCAGGCGAAGGGTATCGCTTAGGGGTACAGAAATTGCCTGTTCTTCCGATTTTTTGGGCTTTTCGCAGGATGTCAAGAGGATGAAGAAAAAAGGGAAAATCCAGAATGTATGTCTCATTTTGCTACAGATTAAAATTTGAAAGTCAAAGTGGCGTAAATATGTCTGGGAGGTTGAACGAAATACCCGGCTTGAGTTTGACCATTTGTGGCCGTGATGGGTGCGCCATAGGTATAGTATAATTCATCAAAAATATTGTTAAATTGGAACTGAAAGTGAATGCTCTCTGTAGCCTGAAGTCGCAAATAGGTATCTACGACGAACGATGAAGGAACGATGAGGTCATCATTGTTCGTGAGTTCCATAAACTGATCACTCAAATAGCGCAGGCGCGCTCCCAGAATAAGTCCGTTTGTCATCTTATATTGTATTCCCTGAGATAAGTTCCATTCCGGGCTCAAAATGGGCGTCACATTCTCAAAGGTTTGGTCCAGATTTCGGTCGTAATATTGACTGATTTCTGCTTGCAACCAACTGGCCTGGCCGGTCAACTGCCATTGATCTGTAAGACTCCACTGATAATCCAATTCCAGTCCGTATCTTCTGCTGGATTCTTGATTTTCATAGATTTGGACAAATCCTTCCGGAATAAAGGCTCCGATTGGCGCGATTTCATTTTCAAATTGCATGAGAAACGCATTGGCCTGAATCTGCAGGGATTTCGTGCGTAATCGGTAGCCCAGCTCAAGATTATTTACGTACTCTGCGGACACACTTTCCGTGTTTTGGACGAGATCTATATTGGAAGAATTGATTTGTGTCGATCCCAGAATGTCAAATCGGGTGGGTTCTCTTCCGGTGCGACCAAAACTGGCATACGCTTGAGAATGTGGACTCAGTTGATAGGAAACACCCAATTTAGGATTGATAAATAGCCAGTTTCGATCCGCTATAGGCGCGGGTATTCCCAAAAACGATTCATCAGCATCCATACTGAGCTGAACGTATCGGAATTGAGCATCCGCAAAGATTCGCCAGGCCCTTATTTTCTTTTCGAGTTTCAAAAAACCGGAGAGTTCATCTTTTTGGGAGCGGTCTTTATAATAGGGATTGGTGAAATCAGGAACAATAGCCTCTTCATTGGTCCGTCGGAAGGTGTAGAGATGTATTCCTGCATTCCATTGGAGGTCATATTTTGCAGAACGTCCATCCAAATGACTCAAATATCCGATATGGTCGTTAAAAAGAGGGTAGTCGATTTGGGCAAATTCCCCGTCTTCATTGGCAAATCCTGCTGGAAATTGGCCGCCCGCTCCCGAATAGTACAGTGTGTTGGACCATCTAATGTGCGGAGAAAGCCGATACTGATGATGTAATTGAGCCATCCATTGTCCAAAATCATCACGGTCGTTGGGCGATACGTAATTGGTTCTCGGGTCATTTTTTATGTCAGAAAGCGCTACCGGCAGATAGGCCAATTGATTTTTTGAACGTCCTGTAAATCCCGTAAAATTGAACTGATGCTTTTTTCCTTGCCAGCCACCGGAGAAAAACATAGAGTAGGAGGAAGTCCCACTATTGTAGCGATATCCATCAGCTTCCGTTTGTGTAAATCGCGTGTAGAAAGCCGTATTGTTGTCCAATTTTCCGGTTTGGACTTCAGCTGAAGCCCGCAGGGTTTGGAAAGATCCCCCTGTGAGTTGGAGTTGAGCTCCCGACTCAGCCGACCAAATATCGATGGATTCAAAGTTTACGGATCCGGCATAGCTGGAAACACCATTTGAGGACGTGCCCACTCCCCTTTGGATCTGGACGGATTCGATGCTATTGCCAAAATCGGTAAAGTTGCTAAAAAATACGCCTTGATCGATCATATCATTGAGGGGGACGCCATTCAAGGTCATATTGATACGGGTTTGATCGATGCCCCGAAGGCGCAGTTGGCCATAATTGGAGAGTTGGGTGCCGGATTCGGAGTAACTGACCAGTGAGGGCGATAGCTCTTCCAATAGAAAAGCACCATCCTGCCCTGTATAGACTGCTTCAATTTCTGCTTTAGATCGAGTGACCTGTGATACGGGCGCGTTTTCAGGTGCACGAACACCTCTGATGATAGCTACGTCGGTGGTCGTGGGACGATTTTTTAAAGTGATCACCAAGCCTCCGGAAAAGACGTCATTTCCGATAGTTACTTTTTTTTGGACCGGACTGTAGCCCAAATAGCTTACTATTAATTGATAGCTACCTGCCGACAGGCCTTCAATGGAAAAGGTCCCCTGTTCGTCGGTGTAAACCCCTCTTTCTATGGCAGGAATCTCAATATTGGCCCCAGGCAAGCGTTGTCCATTACTGTCCTGGACGAGGCCTGTGATTGAAAATTGCGCCTGCAAGTTTTGGAAAAGCAAAAAGAAAATAAAGGAAAAGAAAAAGGTTGTTCGACAGTTCATGTTCCATTTCAATTAGAACAAAAACCAGAGGTAAGTTTTTGAAAGATTCAAAAATTCACGTTCCTGCGCAGGCATTATCCTGATTCAGGTTCAACGGGTATGATCTCAGCCGTTTTAGGCACCCCTGTGAGATAGGGCAAATGTAGTTAATGGGATTGAATAAGCCAAATCCATTATATAATGGTATAAGTATGAATTTAGCTTTAGAAGTTATAATTAAACCCAAAGCGGTACTGGAATGGGAAGCGCGTGTTTGAATCCGGGTCATTAAAGTCATAGAGAAGATAAATTTCTCCTCCTCCTTCTGAATAACCCAGGCCAGCCAGCACGGGCTGTCGTAACTCCCTGATAAATTCAGGATCTCCTACGGAGTTAAGCGTTAAATACGGTTCGGTGGTAAACCCAGTTTCCACATGGATAAAGAACTGGCGAAATAATTTGTAGCGACCAAAACCAAACCCACCAAAATTGAGATTATTGAGGGTTTGACTCCCGGAGTTCGTTTGTATTTTATAAGAGGTGTATTGAATTTCAACGCGCGGACCAAAACTGAGTTTATCTGTCACTTTATATCCTACCATCGGGGCGATTCCGACTAAAAACTGAGAAAAACTTCTTTGATTCACCCAAAACAGATTCACTGAGCCTCCAAACCATAGTTTATCTATCAGTTTTTGATCCGGTTGCCGGTCCGATCTGCGATCTTCTACATTTCGCTCCACAGTGTTTTTCTTTTTATTCACGCGCGACCGCTGGGCGTCGGCAGAAAAACTTAGAAAAAATAGAAGTAAAATAGCGCAGAAAGTCGTCTGTAGTATTTTCATATGATATTTTATGCTGCAAAGATACGCATTGCTTTGAAATTAAAATAAAAGTTCCGTTATTGTAGTTTAAACGAAATGATATCAGTTTTCGTTTTACACCCAACACACAATATCAAAACCCATGGAAAGAACACTACATCCCTTTTTCTATTTTCTCGTAATTTTATTCATCGGTTCACCTACTCTGGGCTTTTCGCAGTCTTCTCTGGAAGTAGATCAGATCCAGAAAGTTCGTCAGAGTCCAAGTCCACAATTAGATGAGACCTTTAGCGATTACGAGCTTATTCAGCTTGATCTAAATACCCAGTTGTCGAATTTGAGACAAAATGGCTTTACTCAACTGACTCTACCCTTTGACCAAACCGATCACGTTTTAGATCTCAACCAGAACAATTTGATTGCGGATCATTATTCTGTTCGCACGTCAAATGGCCTGGCGAAAACCGAAACGGCTATTCCTACGGATGGATTTACTCAAAATGGAGAGCGGGTAGCTATGACACTCGCGTCCAATTTCCTATATGGAAGCTGGGAGAATGAAAGTGGAGAACAAATCTTTGTTGAGCCTCTTCGTTTTCACGATAAAAAAGCACTGGAAAGCGAACATATTATTTACTATAGCAAGGATGTTTTAGATACCACCAGTGGAAGTTGTGGGGTCACAGCCGAGCACCATATCCACGCAGAAAAGCGTAATCCGGATGGACCTTCCGGAATGGAGAATAATCCCTGTTTAGAGGTGGAAATCGGGTTAGCAGCTGACTACCTGATGTTCCAAAAGTACGGAAGTGTTCAAGATGTGGAAAACCGCAACATCGGGGTGATGAATGATGTACAAACAAACTATTTAGACGAATTCGAATATGATTTGCTTTACGTGATTGTGGAGCAATTTATTTCCGATTGTTCGACCTGTGACCCCTGGACTTCATCCACAGATCCAGGCGATCTCTTGAACTCCTTTACAAATTGGGCTCCAACGGGATTCAGTGCCACTCATGATGTGGGGCAGTTGTGGTCTGATCGCAACTTTAATGGGGGAACCATTGGGTTAGCCTGGGTAGGTGTGATATGTAATAACTCCCGATATAATATATGCGAAGATTTTAGCAATAATAGTAATTTAATTCGTGTCTTATCGGCACATGAGTTGGGTCACAATTTTTCCCTCACGCACGATGGGGGAGGCTCAGGTTTTATTATGGCGCCCTCGGTAAACAATACCAATGATTGGTCGAACCAGTCTAACAATCAGATGAATAGCTATCTCCCGAGATCCTGCCTGTCTGAATGCGAATTAGAGCCAGTGGCTGACTTCGGTATTGTCAATACAGATATTTGTGAGGGAACGGATGTCTATTTTTACAGTCTGGCCAGCGGTCCGGTAGAAGACCACGAGTGGTCATTTCCTGGTGGAAACCCCAGCTCAAGTACTGAGGAATTTCCGGTAGTGAATTATAGCAGCCCCGGAACTTATAGCGCAACACTTACGGTCATCTCTCCAGATGGAGATGAGGATACTCAGACTCAAAATGCAGTTATTAATGTCGGACCGAATGGAGAAACCGTTTTATGGTATCAGGATTTTGAAGGTGGGTTTGGAAATTGGATCGTTGAAAATGAAACAAATAACGGCTGGGATCTCACTTCGGGAACCGATGGGAGTACCTACGGATCCGAAGCAGCTTGGGTAAATAATTTCAATAGTGGTCCGGTGAATAACGAAGATTTGTTATCACCCATTTTCAGTCTGGAGGGCTATGATCAAGCCACCTTGCGCATGGATTATGCTTACAGTCGGAAAAATGGAGTGAGTGACTCCTTGATTATCTCAGTCAGTACCGATGGTGGAGCTACTTTTAGCCGTGTGGCTGGGTTTTTCGAGACCGGAAGCGGAGATTATGCGACCACCTTTAATTCCGGCAATCCCTTAGTTCCTTCTGAGCCTGCCCAATGGTGCCTTTCTGGTATTGGTAATAACTGTCTTGAAATCCCGCTCTCCGGTTTTGTGGAAGAGTCAGATGTTCAAGTGCGAATTCGAAACAAATCTCTGGGCGGGAATAATTTGTATGTCGATCGCATTTGGCTGACGACAGACTGTTATGAAATATTCCCTCCAGAGGCGGACTTTACGTCAGATGTAACGGAAGGTTGCGCAAGCTTTGCGGTTCAGTTTGAAGATTTGACAAACGGAGTAGTAGATCAATACAATTGGTCTTTCCCCGGAGGAAGCCCAAACAGCTCCACTGAAGCCAATCCTGAAGTGTTTTATACCGAGCGCGGCGTATACGATGTAGAATTAACAGTTACCAATGCCGCCGGTCAAGATGTGGCTTTCAAAAGCGGCTACATTATCGTTGAAGATATTCCAGAAGCTGATTTTGAATTTTCTGTATTTGGCCGGGAAGTCGCGTTTTTAAATACTACACCAAATGCACTGGCCTTTGACTGGGATTTTGATGACGGATCTTTTAGTGCGGAAGAAAATCCCACGCATATCTATGCGTTTGATGGGGAGTATAATGTCGTACTCACGGCTACCAATCAGTGTGGATCGGAAGAAATTCAAAAGACCGTGATCATAGATGCGTCACCCATTGCTGAATTTGAAGGGAGTCCAAACCAGCTTTGTGCTGGTGAAGAGGTCGCATTTGATCCCGGAGCATCTAATAATGCAGATGGCTTTAATTGGACCTTTGAAGGCGGAACTCCGGGGACCAGCTCCGAAGAGTTTCCTGAAATCACCTATGATGAGCCCGGTTTATATGACGTCAGCCTGATTGTAGTGAATAATTTCGGCTCAGATACGCTCATTAGAACCGATTACATTGAGGTTTTACCGAATCCGGTAGCCGACTTTGATTTCACGACAAATAACTTAATTGTTCAGTTCAATGAACTGGCATCCCATTATGACGCTCTCTTTTGGACGTTTGGAGATGGCGAGAGTTCTTCTCAGGAAAACCCCGAACACGAATATATGACCCCAGGCACCTATGAGGTTATGCTCGTTGCCACCAGTACAGATTGTGGTTCTGACACTTTAATTCAGGAGATTACAGTTGATGATGGCGTCCAGGCTGATATCTCCTGGAGTGGCTCCGCCGTGGGTTGTTCCCCATTCAGTATGAATTTTGAAGGGCTTCCTTCCGATGCGGAATCCTTTGCCTGGACCTTTGAGGGCGGGCAACCCGGAAGTTCAACGGAAGCGAATCCGACGGTAACGTATTCGGAGGCTGGGAGTTATTCCGTCACGCTTACTGTAACTATGGATGGCGAATCAGATACATTGACCTTGACAGATGCCATTGAAGTAAATGAGGGTCCGGAAATCGGATTCGACTTGAGTTCAAATGATCGAGAGGTCTCATTTACCAATCTTAGCACAAATTATGACGGTCTTTTATGGGAATTTGGTGATGGAAGTGAAAGTAGTGAGGAAAACCCAGTACATACCTATTCTGCTGACGGTCAATATACGGCGAACTTGACAGTATGGAATGAGTGCGATACCGTGAGTCTCGAGCAGGAGCTTACCGTGGCTACTTTACCTTCTGCTGATTTTTCAATCGCAGGAGAAGCTGAGGGGTGTATTCCTCTGGAAGTTTCCTTCGAAGATAATTCGTCTGAAAACACAATAAGCCGAGAGTGGATTTTTGAGGGAGGTACTCCAGGTAGCTCGAATGATGAAAACCCAACTATCACCTACGAAGAGTCAGGAATATTTTCCGTTACGCTTATTGTGGAGTCTATGGCCGGTTTTGATACGATGGAAATGGCAAATGCTGTCATAGTCAATCCAGATGTACAGATCGGGTTCGATCAGCTTGTGGATAGTCTGCAGGTTGCTTTCGCCAATTCCAGCAGTGACGCGAATGCATTTATCTGGACTTTTGGCGATGGCAATAGCTCTACAGATGAAAATCCCAATCATACTTATTCGGACCCCGGCTTGTATCTGGTATCCCTCACCGCAATGAATGAGTGCGACACCGTGACTTTGGAGCGTGAAATTGGAGTAGGTGGTGTACCCACAGCCAATTTTACGGTAGAAGGGAGTTCCGAAGGTTGCAGCCCTTTTGAAATCCAATTCGAGAACACTTCTGATGGCGTGATTGGGTCGATAGAGTGGATTTTCGACGGAGGGAATCCGGCTACTTCCACTGAGGAGAATCCCATCGTAACCTACGCAGAGCCTGGAATGTATGATGTAACTCTCATCGTAGAAAATGCCGCCGGCACTAACCAGTTTACGCGCCAGCAATTCGTGCGCGTGAATGTCTTGCCAGATGCGGTCATTAACTCAGAAGAAGTAGATGAATTCACTTTTGATTTCACCTCTGAGATCGGGGATGCGCTCAATGTAGATTTTCGCTGGGAATTTGGCGATGGAAACGAAAGTATGGAAGAGAATCCTACGCACACATATGCTGAAAGTGGGTTGTATGAGGTCCTTTTCATCTGGTCGAACAGTTGTGGAGTGGACACCACTTCCCTCGAGGTGGAAATCATTTCCTCTTCACTGCTTGAAACTCAGTTGCAGTCGATCCGTATGTTCCCCAATCCAACCCTGGATCGGGTCAATTTGCATGGATTGCCGGTTGGTGCTCAAATTTCCATTTACGATATGAATGGAAAAGAAATGTACTTTTTAGAGGAAGCAATGAGCTCTCGACAGCGATTGAAATTAGTGGATTTCTCTGCCGGAATGTATATTGTGACAATTACCCATGAGGGGTATGTAGAGCGCAAAAAGCTCGTCGTTAAATAAAAAGAGTTAGATCAATTTTTAAATGAAGGCTGCGAAGGGAATCTCTTCGTAGCCTTTTTTTATATAAATACCTTATATTAGTGATGAAATGAGAAAATTTCTATCATGAAATTATTTTTTTTATAATCTGAACGTTCTGATTATGATTCCATACGTCCCATGGATGACAAAGCACTTTTACTCCATCATCACGACTTTCTTTTTTCTTTTCTTCGCAACAATAGTATATGCCCAGCCAGCGAAAGAAAACCCGACATCAAATAGGATACAATTAGCAGAGAAGGCCGCATCACACACCAAATCCAGTCAGAGTAGATGTGTTCTCGACAGTGAATTAGAAGTAATTTATACCTCCTTGGGCTCTCCGTTTACAGGCCCCTTCAAGCCGGACGAAGAGGTCACTTTTCGCTATACCATCCATGAATATTCAGCAGCTGATAATGGATGCCAATGGCTACAAGGTATTGTCCCCATTTTTGGGAATGGCTGGGATCCAAACTCTTTTCAAGCCGACGGACGCCCTACAGAAGCTGTTGACCCTTTGACTCAATATTCAGGAAGCTGGGCTTGGTACGATCAAGATACAATCACCTATAAATGGGACGCCCCCTTTTACAATATATTTACCGACTCTCTGTCTGGTCGAAAAAAAATATGTTACTATCTCGATTCGAACTGCATCGATACCGGCGTGGTGGCCGGCGAAGGGATGCCGGCCGGTTGGTTTGCGTATTCGCCCGGAGGTAGTCCATGTTGTGAGTCAACCGAAGATCCCAATGTGGGCTGGGGCGACGGCGCCAGCTGCACAACAATGGGCGGGTGGACAGTAGAGTTTACCCTAGGCGTCAGGCCGTTTTCAGGTCCGGAGGGCTGTGAGGATACCCAGCAGACAGACCTTTCCGTGGAAATATTCACTTTTGCTGATGGCCAAACTGGCTGTTATTCCTGTGCCCCCCAATCAAATAATGAAATCTGCGCTGAAGATGTACCGACCGTTTCTTCTTTTATCAATCAGTGTTGTCAAGGACCGCTGGTAGAAGAACAGCAGATATCGATCTGCTCCGGTGAGGAAACAGACATCGTGCTGGAATCCGACCAGGATAGTATATTCAATGTCGAGTTTGCCTGGACAGTAGAAGCCCCTGATCATATTATGGGTGCCACAGCAGACTCAGCAAGCCTAATCCAGCAAGAATTGATCAACA
>Ga0209931_1001194_pt1 | contig 14562 bp, 12 predicted proteins | sample SalPonR1_B_D1_MG_FD_185697 | JGI IMG/M metagenome (GOLD analysis project Ga0209931, IMG submission 185697) | Salt pond soil microbial communities from South San Francisco under conditions of wetland restoration - Salt Pond MetaG R1_B_D1_MG... ...
AAGGATATGAACCGAAGCGAAGCTGAGTTCACGAATACCAAATTAAAAAATATATTTATGAGTAATAAATTTTGAGGGTTCCATGGTATTTGAAATACAGAAGTAAAAATTAGCAATTGTATTTACTCGAATAAAGGAGTATAACATAAATATATGCGAATGAAAATTCTTTTTGAACCACTGAAAGATTTTTTTAATCTTATATATCCCAATTTATGTTTGGTTTGTAATAATCACCTGGTGTCGCAGGAAAAATTAATTTGTACTTCATGCCTGTATAACCTGCCAAAAACAAATTTTCATTACGATATTGAAAATCCGGTCTCTCAATTATTTTGGGGGAGAACAAAAATTGAATATGGCACATCATTTTATTTTTATCACAAGGGGAGTAAGTATCAACAAATGATGCATAAGTTTAAATATCATGGCTGCAAAGAGATTGGCCTTGTACTGGGACGATATTTTGGCTCACAATTAAAAGACAGTGTGTTTAATCAAGTGGATCTAATAGTTCCTGTTCCCTTACATAAGTCAAAGCTTAAAAAACGTGGATATAATCAAAGCGAGTTTATTGCTCGCGGACTGTCTGAATCCTTAGGAAAAGAAGTTGATACTCAAACGTTGATTAGGATTGTAGCTACAAGCACACAAACCCGTAAATCGAGGTTTGATCGTTGGAAAAATGTAGAACGAATTTTCGATATCAAAGAACCTGAACGATTTAAGAATAAACATATTTTGTTGGTTGATGATGTAGTAACTACCGGATCAACCCTTGAGGCTTGTGCTAACACCCTATTGGAGATTCCGAATACAAAAGTTAGTATAGCAACTTTAGCCGTTGCATGATAATTTTAACCTGACGTATTCATAAATATTATCTTTTTTGAATAGTACAGGTTAACCTTAACAAGCAATAATACAGAACATATACTAATTATATTAATTATGATTTCTTCATTAAAATAAGGTTGAAATTAACTTTGTCAATAGGGTAAAACTTCATAAATTCGCAAAAGTAAAAATTATTAAAAAATAGATTATGTTTTCAGGAATTGTTGAAGAAGCGGCAAAAGTGGTAAAATTAGAGAAAGAAAAAGGAAACTTACATATTACCATGCAATGTTCGTTTGCAGACGAACTAAAAATTGATCAGAGTGTTTCGCATAATGGTGTTTGTTTAACCGTAGTAAATATAGATAAAGAAAATAAAACGTTTACGGTTACTGCTATTCAGGAAACACTGGATAAATCCAATTTGGGTTTACTAGCATTGGGTGATAAGGTAAATCTTGAACGTAGCATGAAAATTGATTCGTTACTCGACGGCCATTTAGTTCAAGGCCATGTTGACCAAACGGCTGTTTGCACCAATGTTCGCGAAGCCGATGGTAGCTGGTATTATACCTTTGAATACGATCCTTCACAAGAAGACTACATTACCGTTGAAAAAGGATCTGTATCGGTAAATGGGGTAAGCTTAACCGTGGTTAACTCCAAAGAAAAAACGTTTGAAGTGGCAATTATTCCGTTCACTTATGATGTAACAAATTTCCATCAAATTAAAAAAGGAACGGTTGTTAATATTGAGTTCGACGTTATAGGAAAATATGTGGCTAAGATTGTAAAACAACAATTGGGGAGATAAGAAGAAAAAAATCATTCTGAAAACCCCATTTAAACGATGGGGTTTTTTCATATTAATAAATTGTAAGCCCAAAAAAATAATCTAATTCATTTTTTTTAATTGCATTTTTTATTACATAAATCTATCTTTGTACGTTTTAAAAACTTGAGGATTAAAAATTAAGCATAACCAATGAGTAAAAAATTTCTGGAATACAAACAATTGGATCTTTCGCAAACTAATAAAGATATTCTTGCGCGATGGGATAAAAACGACACGTTTCATAAAAGTATAACTACCCGCGAAGGGAAACCCACCTTTGTATTTTATGAAGGGCCTCCTTCAGCCAACGGCCTTCCGGGAATTCACCATGTGATGGCTCGTGCCATCAAAGATATTTTTTGTCGTTATAAAACCATGCAGGGTTACCTGGTAAAACGAAAAGCCGGATGGGATACTCATGGCCTTCCGGTTGAATTATCGGTAGAAAAATCATTAGGTATTACCAAAGAAGATATTGGTAAAAAAATATCGGTTGATGAATATAACGAAACCTGTAAAAAGGAAGTAATGAAATATACCGATGTATGGGAAAATCTTACCCACAAAATGGGATACTGGGTAAATATGGATGATCCATACATTACTTACGACAATCGCTATATCGAAACGCTGTGGTGGTTGCTAAAACAGCTTTTTGAAAAAGGGTTGTTGTATAAAGGATATACTATTCAGCCATACTCTCCGGCCGCCGGAACCGGATTGAGTACTCACGAATTAAATCAACCCGGATGTTATAAAGATGTTAAAGATACTACCTGTACCGCACAATTTAAGGTTATTAAAAATGAGCAATCAGATTTTCTTTTTAAAGATTTAGAAACAGATGTTTATCTTTTGGCATGGACTACTACTCCGTGGACATTACCCTCGAACACAGCATTGGCTGTAGGGCATAAAATTAATTATGTAAAAGTACGGACATTTAATCAATATACCGGTGACCCGGTTACTGTTATTTTAGCTAAAGATTTATTCCCGGCCTATTTTGATAAAAAAGCAGGAGAGCTAAGTCTTGATGATTACAATCCTGGGGATAAAAAAGTTCCGTACAAAGTTATAGCCGAATATACCGGAGAAGATTTAGAAGGTATCCGATACAAACAACTTATTCATTGGGTGAAACCCAAAGGAGATGCTTTCCGTGTAATCCTGGGCGATTATGTTACAACCGAAGATGGTACCGGAATTGTACATATTGCGCCCACTTTTGGTGCAGACGACGACCGGGTAGCCAAACAAAGTAATATTGCTGCACTTGTTTTATATGATAAACAAGGAACGATGCAACCGATGGTGGATAAAAAGGGACGAATGTATCCTCTGGATGAATTAGACCCTGATTTTGTATCTCAATATGTAAATGTTGAAGCCTATAAAGATTTTTCCGGGCGATTTGTTAAAAATGAATACGACGAGTCGCTTACCGAAAACGATCCAACCATTGATGTGGATATTTCGGTAATGCTGAAAAAGGAGAATAAAGCCTTTAAAATTGAAAAGCATGTTCACAATTATCCGCATTGCTGGAGAACAGATAAACCGGTACTTTACTACCCGCTGGATTCATGGTTCATTAAAACCACTGCGCTAAAAGAACGAATGATGGAATTAAACAAAACCATCAATTGGAAGCCTGAATCAACCGGTACCGGAAGATTTGGTAAGTGGCTGGAAAATTTACAGGACTGGAATTTATCCCGATCAAGATATTGGGGTACACCTTTGCCTATCTGGGTGACCGAAGACCGTGCGGAGATGAAGTGTATTGGTTCTGTTGAAGAATTTTTCCATGAAATAGAAAAATCGGTAAAAGCCGGCTATATGAAAGAAAATCCGATTGCTGATTTTGAGCCGGAAAACTATTCTAAAGAAAATTATGATAAAATAGACCTTCACAGGCCTTATGTGGATGAGGTGATTTTAGTATCGGAACAAGGGAAGAAAATGGTTCGCGAGCTCGATCTGATCGATGTGTGGTTTGATTCCGGGGCGATGCCATATGCACAAATCCATTATCCTTTTGAAAATAAAGAAGGATTTGAAAAAGTTTACCCTGCCGATTTTATTGCCGAAGGGGTTGATCAAACCCGCGGATGGTTTTTTACCTTACATGCAATTGCTACGATGCTGTTTGACTCCGTAGCCTTTAAAAATATCATCTCTAATGGGTTGGTATTAGATAAAAATGGTGCCAAAATGTCGAAACGATTGGGCAATGCGGTTGACCCATTCGAAACCATTGAGAAGAATGGTTCCGACCCGTTACGTTGGTATATGATTACCAATGCTCAACCTTGGGATAATCTAAAATTTGACTCTGCAGGCCTTGAAGAAGTAAAAAGAAAATTCTTTGGTACTCTTTATAATACCTATTCATTTTTTGCCCTTTATGCCAATGTAGATGGGTTTAAGTATGCAGAAAAAGAAGTTCCTGTGGAAGAACGTCCGGAGATTGATCGATGGATCATATCTTTATTAAACTCGTTGGTAAAAGAAGTTGGGAAAAACTATGAAAACTATGAGCCCACAAGAGCCGGAAGAGCTATTCAGGATTTCGTTACCGAAAATTTAAGTAACTGGTATGTTCGACTTAACAGAAAAAGATACTGGGGTGGTGAATATTCAAAAGATAAGATTGCTGCTTATCAAACGCTTTATACTTGTTTAGAAACTGTAGCTAGACTTATAGCTCCTATAGCACCGTTCTTTGCCGATCAGTTATTTACTGATCTTAACACAGTAACCGGGAAAGATACTACCGAATCGGTTCATATTGCTGATTTTCCTGAATATAATGAACAATATATTGATTTGTCACTCGAAGAAAGAATGGATATTGCCCAGCGAGTATCCTCTATGATTCTTGCCTTACGGCGAAAAGTAAATATTAAAGTGCGTCAGCCGTTAAGCAAAATTATGATTCCATTGCTGGATGCTTCATTAAAAGATAAATTTGAAGCGGTAAAAAATTTGGTATTATCAGAAGTTAATGTGAAAGAGGTTGAATATATTACCGATACGACCGGGATTTTGGTAAAAAATATAAAACCAAACTTTAAAACATTAGGCCCAAGATATGGTAAATTAATGAAACATATTTCAAAGGCTGTTGCCCAAATGGCGCAAGAAGATATTGCTGAATTAGAGCGCAATGAAAAATTTACAATAAATGCCGGCGACGAACAAATAACATTAAGCTTAGCCGATGTTGAAATTTCTTCGGAAGATATTCCGGGATGGCTGGTAGCCAATGATGGTAAATTAACCGTTGCACTGGATATTAATATTACCGATGAATTACGCGAAGAGGGTATAGCCCGTGAGTTTATTAATCGGATTCAGAATCTGCGCAAGGAAAGTAATTTTGATGTTACCGATAAAATCAAAATAGAAATTAAAAAACACGATTTAATTGATCGTGCCATTGAAAAACATAAAGACTATATTGGTGCACAAACATTAGCTAAGTCGGTTGATTTAGTTAATCAATTTGAACAAAATACAGTGTTCGACGTAGAAATTGATGATGAAATTAAAACCCAAATAAAAATTATCAGAGTAAACGAATAATTTCTCGTTTAAATGAAATAATTTATTATCTTTAGCACAATTAAAAATTGATGAGTTATGGCTGAAAAGACTAGATATAACGATGAAGAGTTGGCGGAGTTTAAAGAGATTATCTTAAAAAAACTTGACAAAGCACAAAAAGATTATGATCTTTTAAAAAAGACCATTACGCATAGTGAAAGCAATGATACTGAAGATACATCGCCTACTTTTAAAGTATTAGAAGAGGGTGCTGCAACCCTTTCTAAAGAAGAAGCCGGTAGACTGGCACAGCGGCAGTTGAAATTTATTCAACACTTACAGGCTGCATTGGTTCGTATTGAAAACAAAACCTATGGTATTTGCCGTGAAACCGGAAAACTTATTTCTAAAGAAAGACTTCGTGCGGTTCCACATGCGACATTAAGTATCGAAGCAAAACAAAATCAACGTTAAATTTTTTTTTAGAAGGATGAATTAAATGATTGGGTCTGGAGTGATCCGATCATTTTTTATTATTCTCTACTTTTCAGTAGATTTACCAAAATTTTAAACTCAAAGCTCGTGAAGTCAATTACAAAAACATCGATTCTGGTTATCATTCTTATATTAATTATTGATCAGGCGCTGAAAATCTGGATTAAAACCCACATGATGTTGGGACAGGAATATAAAATTTTGGGTGATTGGTTTATTATCCATTTTACCGAAAATAACGGGATGGCTTTTGGAATGGAGTTTTGGGGCGAAAAAGGGAAAATTTTCCTTACACTTTTCAGGATTGTTGCGGTAGTTGGTATTGGTTGGTATTTAAGTCATTTGATTAAAGAGAAAGCACCTAAGATGCTAATAATTAGTATTGCTTTAATTTTAGCCGGAGCGATGGGTAATATTATCGACAGTGTGTTTTATGGTGTAATTTTCGATGATAGTTCTTATTTTTATGGTGTAATTTTCGATGATAGTTTTTATAAAGTTGCTGAATTTTTACCCGACAGTGGGGGATATTCAACATGGCTGCAGGGTAAAGTGGTCGATATGTTCTATTTCCCGATTTTAAAAGGAAATTTCCCTTCGTGGTTTCCGTTCTGGGCCAACGAACAATTCGTATTTTTCAGACCGGTTTTTAATATTGCCGATTCGGCCATTACCATTGGTGTTTTATATATTCTTATTTTTGAGCGTTCGTTTTTTAAGCACAACTAACTTGCTTTAAGCATTTGCAATATGAAGATTGCTTAGTGGTATAAAAAGTTGTAAACTACTTTAAATTAGTTATATCTTTTCAAAAATATGGTTTAATAAGGGCTTTATAAACCTTTTTTTGTTGTAAGTATTCATATTCTATATTATGACCCTGCCATTGGAGATCCAAATATGCCCACGGCAAGTTCTGCCCAAATGAGGAAGAATATCAATAAAATAATGCCACAAAGGAAAATTCGTGTTTTGATATTTTTTACCTTTCTCAGGATAAGTTTACAGGATACCACTGTAACAGATAGTAGAATCCCCATAATCGCAAAGTCGGCGATTCTCCAGTCCATTCCATGGGTGAATTGCATGGCGATAAGCGGAATAAGCAATAAAATAGCTATAACAGAGAAGATAAGGATGACTCTTTTGTTTTTCATATTTTTAAGTTTTAAGGGGTATATTTTTTCTGAAAGCAGGTAGTTTTATTTTATGCGTAATGATCATTAAAATAAATTATTCAATCAATAAGTACCTCTTTTTTAACCGTAGCCGCTTTTTAATGTGAATCCGATTTATAATAAACCATACTGTTCCGGAAATGATTAAAAACAATGGCAAGGCACAAGGCTCATCCTCAACAGTAATCATATAAATCATTAATATGGCACCGATAAGTATGGTTAGTAACGAAAGTATTCGGTAATTTTTTATTTTTTGAAGGCTTTTTTTTTCATTATTTGCGATGTTTATTTAAGCAGTGGTTCAATTGCATCGATGTGTTTTTTAAAAGCATTTTTCCTGAGAGTGTTGCAGAATAAGTGAAATTTGATTTTCGTCCTAAAAAATCTTTTTTAAAGATGATGTATTTATTATTTTTAAACCTTTTTGATTCGATTATTCCTTTAGTTTATTTTTAATGTTTAAGGCTGTTTTTGTTATTGCTAATCCTCCTTTTCCCGTGCATTTCACGCAGGTTGGCATTGTTTTACTTACGCTCGAAATGGTTTGGATTACCTCATCCAAGGGAATTACTGCATCAAATCCGGAAATAGACATAATTGCGGAAGAATAAGCATTGACAGCAGCACTAATATTTTTACCCAAACAAGGAACTTCAACGCGATCAGCTACCGGATCGCATACCAGCCCAATCATATTTTGAATAGCCATTGATGCGGCTCCCAAGGCTTGTTTTGCAGTACCTCCCATTAGTTGCACAATTCCTGCCGCTGCCATGCCCGAAGCAGCTCCACATTCCACCTGACAACCATGTTCTTCGGCCGAAAAACCGGGACCTTGCGCTAAATAAACACCAACAATTCCGGCTGCAAAGTATGCTTTGTTTAATTCGTCTCTGGAAGAACCTGAATTCTCGGATATAGCCCGCAACGATCCCCCAACAGTTCCACAGGAGCCTGCCGTTGGCACTGCAACCACTACTTCCATGGCACTTTTTGATTCCATCAAGGACGAAACATTCTCAATTATGCGGTTTATAACCGAATGCATTATTTTCCCTTCTTTTTCTGCTTGTCCAATGAAGTGAGATTGTTGCCGTAAAATCCGATCGGCATAGTGGGTTCCCTTTAATCCGGTATCGACACTTTTATGAATAATATGGATTATCTCATTCATTTTGTCTTTTAATTTCTGATCCCCCATTCCACTCATGCATCTTTCGTATTCCAATCCCAAATCACCAAGATCAGCTCCTTTTTTATCAGCATAATCAAGTAACGACTGAATCGAGGTGAAGAGCATTTTAGTTTGCTTTCCTACAGTTATGGGCATTATTGGCTTAATGACCGATATTTCATCGATCGCCGGATCATTTTTAAGACGGGTGATGAGTTCTGAGGGAAATGGGTTCGACGATTTAATCTCATACTTGATTCTATTCTCTTTTTGTTCCACTGAAAATTCAACTCCTGAAGGAATGATGGTTTTCAGTTTATCTCTTACATCCGGTTTATTTTGGGCAAACAGTAACATTCCATACAAATCGCCATGCCACCGGACCGTAAACCCGTTAACAGAGGTGATTTCAAAAGAGCCACCACCCAAAGAAACCGCAATAATCTGCATCCTCTTTTTTGATTTACTCCAAAGGGTGAGTCTTGTGGTATTGGCATGGTTCGTGGGGAAGGAGCTAATCTGATACTCGATGGTAATTCCTTGCTGGCGGGCATAACGCTCCGTATCTTTCATCCTTTCATCGGTAATTTCAAGTCCTAAAAGACCGCCGTCCATTCCCATGGTAGTTCCCTGTTCGCGATAATTGGGGGCCCACGCTCCATCGCGATCAAATTCAATAAGAGCTTTTTCCAGAGGATGGTTTAAGAGTTCAAGAGCAATCCTTGCTATGCGCCACGATGCTGCAGTATGTGAACTCGAAGGCCCTCGCATTACGGGGCCGATTACATCATTAAATATGGAGGGTAATATTTTCATTATACCTTATTCAAAAAGATTAATTTCAATCCCGAAGCCTTGCTCCAAAGAGGATCTGTAAATATCTGTTGCTACGGCATAATCCTGTATGGCCACACCTACACTTTTGAAAAGGGTGATTTGATCTTTCGACTCCCTGCCTGTAATGCTATCTAAAAGAAAATCGCCAATTTCTCCTGCAATATGGCTTTCACTAATTATTCCTTCCTGGATGGGCTTTATCAGGTCACCACTTTCTTTCAGGCACGGCTCTGCATGGTCGAGAAAAACCCGGGCATCCCTGACTAACAAAGGATCGAGCTCCTGCATGTGAGGCTGAAAAGATCCTATTGCATTGATATGAACACCTTCTTTCACGTTTTCTCTCTGGAAAAGGGGCTTTTGGGAATTGGTGGCTGTACAAATAATATCGGCTTCTCTTAATTCTTTGGTGTCTGTTGTATAAACCATCTCCAGATGAAACCGTTTCTCCATTTCGCTTATAAACTTACGGGCTAATTGCTCATTGGTATCATAAACCAAAACTTTTTTAATATCCCGTTCGCAATGCACCGCTTCCAGTTGGGTTCTGCCTTGCGATCCACAACCAAACAAGGCCATGATTTGAGCTTCTTTTCGGGCAAAACAGCGCGTTGCCAGTCCACTGGCTGCACCCGTTCGTAAAGCTGTAAAATACTCACCATCCATAATCGCCAGAATTTCTCCTGTTTTAGAGTCAATTACTAATACAATACCCTGGATAGTAGGAATACCCGGAATAAAACCGGATTCGCGTTGCGTGAGGAATTTTATGGTTACCCGCTTGTCTTTATCCACAAAAGCCGGTTTAAAAAGCATCACCAATTCTTGGTTCGGTAGCTTTGAAACAAACCGCATGGGTACATGACTTTTGCCTGCCGACAATGAGGAGAATGCCACGCCCATCGCATCAATGGCCTTTGACATGGAATAAAATTGTTTTATTTCTCCTGCCTTTATAATTCGTATGGGTTTCCTCTGTTTCAATTGTTCATTCATTATAAAATCATCTATAAATGTTTATTTTGCCACTGGCGGGAGATTTTTTTTCAAAAAATTTAGCATGGTCATTCGTAAATGTAAGGTGGTGTTTTCTCTTTCGTTGATGCTGTGGGATCTCATCGGGTAATCAATCATGGTAAAGTATTTATTATGTTTAATCAATTCATTCACCAGCATCTGGCAACTCTGGTAATGACAATTGTCGTCGGCCGAACCATGAATCAAAAGCAGGTTTCCTTCCAGATTTTTTGCATGGGTTATTGGACTGCCCTCCCTGTATCCCTCTGCGTTGTTTTCCGGTAAATTCATGTACCGTTCCTGATAAATATTATCGTACAATAACTGATCGCTGATAAAAGCGATGGCAATGCCGGTTTTATAGATTTCGGGATACCGGAACATACAATTTAATGTATTTGATCCACCGCCACTCCAGCCCCAAATTCCAATACGTTCACTATCCACAAAATTCCATTCCATTATTTTACGTGCGCAGGCTGCTTGGTCATGAGGGGCTATAATCCCAATTTTTTTATAAACGCTTTTTCTCCACTCACGACCTCTCGGGACATCTGTGCCCCGGTTATCGATACTGATTACAATATATCCTTCCTGTGCCAGCAGTTGATCCCACAAATTATAATCCCATCTATCCTGAACGGTCGAGCCTGCGGGTTCACCATATATATAAAAAATGACCGGGTATTTCTTTTCAGGATTAAAATCATGAGGTTTAATCATATATGCATCAAATTCCAACCCCTCATCTGTTTTGATGTTCAGAAATTTTTTCTCCTGAATATTGTATTTTTTTAATTTGTTGCTGAGTTCCTTATTATCTTCCAGAACTCTCAATACTTTGTGGTCGGGTAATGAAATTACTTCGTAGCGGGGAGGAGTATGGTGGTTAGAGAATGTATGGATGGCATAGTTGCAATCTTGCGAAATAGTATAGGAGTGCTGCCCGGGCTGATTGTTCGGAGAAAGCTTTTCAGGCTTTCCTTTACCATCGAGTTTGCTTCTGAACAGATAGCGTTGTGTAGCATTTTCAGGCGATGCAATATAATAAACCCAACCCTTTTTCTCATCTATTCTCAGTAGTTGTATCACTTCAAAATCACCAGAGGTAATGGGTGCTATGTTGCCATTCTGCCACGAAACTCTGTTGAGGTGGAGCCACCCGGTATGGTCACTCAGCCATGTAAATTCCTTTCCGTTGTCCAACCAGTAAAGTTTATCGTAAACATCCAGCCAGGTTTCTACTTTTTCGGTATAAACAACTTTTGCTTTTCCGGTTGTCACATCTGCATTATATACTTTATTGGTATTTTGTTGGCGGTTCAGTTGTTGTATGATTAGTTCATCTGATGAGTTGGCCCATTCCATGCGGGCCAGGTAATTATTTCGTGGATCGCCCGGAATATCTATCCATGTAATTGTTTTATTGTCAAGAGTTATTGAACCTATCCTGGCGGATGAGTTGGCTGTGCCAACTTTTGGGTAGGGAAGGGGTAGTATTTTTGGATAGATTGAATCAATATTGTTAATCAGATAAAAGGTACCCGTACCTTTGGTGTCCATCTGCCAGAAAGAGATTCTCTTGCTGTCGGGGCTCCACCTGAAGCCATCACGGCAGTTCAGTTCTTCTTCATAAACCCAGTCGAACGTTCCATTGATGATATGATTGCTGCCATCGTTGGTTAACTGCTCAATCTCACCTGTTTCAAGTGTCTGCGTATAAATATTATTTTTATACACGAATCCAACCTTTTTGGCGTCGGGCGAAAACTTGGCAAACATTAACCTGGCAGGTTCCATATTAGGACCAATCTGCGATAATTTCCCGTTTTTCAAATCAAGCACCCAGTAATCTCCACGGGTATGATAACGCCATACCTTGCGTGTATTGGTAAAAATCAATAGTTTTGTATTGTCGGCCGACCATGCATAGTTAATCACAAACAATGGAGAATTTTTCCCGTTGGGGATTAAACTTGTAGCTGACACTAAAACTTCTCTTTTCCCGATTTTTGCATCATAGGTAACAATATCTCTTCCTCCTGCTGTTTCATTGAACTCCAGAGCCGAATATCCTTTGTTGTCTTTCATCCACCTGACCGTATTGATTCCTTTTGTGCTAAACACATTATTTTTATACAAGTCCGCAAGTGTCAGCTTCTTCAATGTGCTTTTTTGAGCAATACCCTCAAAAGCGGTAGCTGTTAAAAGAATAATTAATAAAATAATATTAACTGTTTTTTTCATTATTGCATCTGTTTTTTTCTAATAAGTTTAAAGAAGTAAAAATATAACAAAATGGGCTAAAAATAATGAAAAATTATCGTTGCGTAATCTAATTCATCATGAAATTCTATGCTCACAACGCAAAGACAACTTGCAATTTACCGTTGTGGGTGATTAAAATACAACAAAATAACCCAATTATTATTGAAATAACGAGCAAAAGAGCAATCTATAATTATAAAAAACGTTTATTCTCTTAAACAAAAGAAATGAATAATAAAATAGAATTGAAAGAGTATAAATTTGAATCATTATCTTATAAAATACTCCCTGGAATTTCAGAATATCATTGCATAAAACATAAATTAGATTTAATTCATAAATACTCATTTTACACGGATGTTGGAACCATAAAAGACAATGTTCATATTAAAGATATTTGTGTCGCAGAAAATAGATTTTTTAAATATCACATAGTAAAACCAACAGAAACCGAAAATACAAAAAGAGTAATATTGCTTTTTCATGGGTTCAATGAGAAAGATTGGACAAAATATATCCCTTGGGCTAAAACAATTTGTGAAGGAACAGGGAGCAGTGTTGTTTTATTTCCTATAGCTTTTCATATGCAGCGGGCACCAAAAGATTGGAGCAGTAAGAGAGAAATGTACAAATTGAGTGAGAAAAGAAAAAAAAGATACCCAAACATTGTAAATTCTACCTTGTCAAATGTTGCAATAAGCATGCGATTGCATGCAATGCCCCAGCGTTTTATATGGTCTGGATTACAAACCTACTATGATGTGATTCAGTTGATTGAAGAATGCAAAGAAGGCAAGCATCCCTATATTGATAAAGATTTTGAATTTGATATTTTTGCATATTCAATAGGTGGGTTTCTTGCTCAAATTCTTAAACTGACTAACCATAATAACTATTTTTCCAATTCAAAGGTTTGTTTATTTTGTAGTGGAGCAACATTTAATCGCTTTTCTCCAGTTTCAAAATTTATCCTTGATAGTGAAACGAATGTTGCTTTATATTCATTTTTAGTTGAGCATTTTGACAAATTTTTACAAAAAGACAATTTGCTTAATCATTATATACAAGAAGACCATCTGGAAGGAAAGATATTCTATTCAATGCTTGATTATCAAAAAGAAAGAATCTTTCGGGAAGAGCTGTTAAAAAAGAATGAAAATCATATTTATGCAATAACGCTTAAAAAAGATACTATTATACCTTCTTTTGAGGTAATAAATACACTTAAGGGAGCTTACCGTGATATTGATATTAAAATTGATGAGTTAGATTTTAATAGAGAGTATACTCATGAAAATCCTTTCCCTTTAAGTAATAAATTAACACCACAGATTGACGAAGATTTTAAAGTGGTATTTAGGAAAGTTTGCGACTTTTATAATCAATAACTACCCACAACAACTAAGGATTCAGATGACTGCCTGTTGGTTTACTGGTCGTTAAGTATGCAGACGGGTTGCGAAGCACCAAATCTGAATTCCGTGTTGAACGAACCGGTGTTTAAGTAACTGCGAGGCCTTAAGCAATTGTTTTATTTCTCTGTAGCTTAATACTAAAGGTAGTTTCTTAGGTAATATGAGGCTCGGAAGGAACACTCGTTTTCCTGAAATACCCAAAATTTTATATACAAAACGTTATGCATAAACCGTATGTTTAAAATAGCTCGATGGTGTTGTGTTTCTCTGGGTTTTAAGGTACTGAAGGTAATCTAACACCTGCTCTTCATCCAGTTCAACAGGACTACAGTTAAAATGTAAGGCCATGTTAGCCAGACATCAGGTGTAATTCGATAAAGTGCTCTTACTCATACCGGAAATTTCAATGTGTCGCTTGAGTTTTAAATAAAGTTCATTAAATTTAAGAATTGAAAAACAAGCGCGTTCAATTAAAGTTGTGTTTTTTTTTCATAATGAATAATTATTGATGAATAAACCTAAAGGTACAAAGATTTTTTTTTAGCTACCTTTAGGTTTCGTTCAACAGGCGGTTAGCGTCAAGCTTTCCTTTGGTATTTCTAAAAAAATCAAGAATCATATTGAAAAATACGTACTTTTTTTGTGTTTTTATACGTAAATAAATTACGTTATGGATACTAATACTAAATTGACATTGAAATTAGATAAGCATATTATTGAAAGTGCAAAAAAGGGATCAATTGATAATTATGGTTGATAAAAAATATTTTTCTATCTTTCCAGCATGGAAATAGAATTACTACTCAAACATATATTACCGGAAAAAATATTTGAATATTTCAATTTAAAAGAAGTAAAAGAATCAGATGATAAAAGCTTGTCTTTATATTTGGATGAAAAGAATATTGTACCGCCAGAACAGAAGGTAAACAAATAGTATCCAATGGTTTT
>Ga0209931_1001208_pt1 | contig 14429 bp, 10 predicted proteins | sample SalPonR1_B_D1_MG_FD_185697 | JGI IMG/M metagenome (GOLD analysis project Ga0209931, IMG submission 185697) | Salt pond soil microbial communities from South San Francisco under conditions of wetland restoration - Salt Pond MetaG R1_B_D1_MG... ...
TGCCAGTGAACAGGTTTACCCGGAAAAAGAGAATGCAAAGCTGCTGGCACTTCGTCCCGATGGCACGAATGCGGGTCTGTTTTTTGAACTGCCTGAAAAATATCAGATCATAAGCAAGGCCCGGGAGAACGCATCAAGGCAGGTTTTTTTTACTGCTTCAGAATCGCAGAACGATGAAAACAGTGTAGTATTCCGATTCTCCTACAACGATCCGTTTGAGTCACTGGATACCCTTTACAGCTCCCTCACAGGCACGTTTCACTCAGTCTATCCGGATTCTGAAGGCGACCTGGTTGTGTCGTACCGCAGCAGTAACAGTGAGCTGTTTGGCATCTACAGGTTTGAGGATGGTGTTGATAAGCCGGTACCTGTATACACAGACGGTGAATTTCATCTTTTGGAACCAGTGCTTGCCGGAGATAAGCCATTTATCCCCAAACAACTGCCAACGGCGCTAAATTTTGATATGGATACCGGAATAGTTGTTTTTTTGGAAGCAGAGGAGTCTTTGAAAAAGAGCAATCAAACAGGTGCAAATACGGTTCAGATTTTGGGGACTGAGGGACTCATCAAAGAATTTCCGGCAGCGGATGACGGCTCTTTCTACATACAGTCCGTCGCAAAAACACCGATTCGTTACAGACTTGTTGATAGAAGTGGCATCACGATCAGGGGGCCATCTCCATGGTTTTGGGTGATGCCGGGTGAGAGAAGAGGCTTCACCGGCTGGGATGAAAAGCAGCTTATAACGCCCGTCAACAGGGTGCCGGATGCTATCAATCAAAAACCGGTGGAGATATTGGTCCCGGGTTCATCAATAGCTGAAAAAAGCGAATATGAAAATAATGAGAGCGAGGCAGTCAATGAAGATTAAAAACCGGCTGATCATAGTGCTCATTTTACTTGCGGTATTTGGGTTTATGACCCACCGTGCCTATAACTGGTCTCTTGATCATTATGAATATATGACTACCGGTGAGATAACTGATCAGAAAAAAGTGAATACAGAAGCTTTTGAATGTTTTTCTTGTCATGCATACATGCAAAATGAGGGATTTTTCATGGATCTCGCATCAAAAGAGTATGTGTCACCCTATAACCTTACAGTCTCTTCAGACAATCGCCTTCTCTTTATAACCGGACAGGAATCAGATGCACTGTTAATGGTTGATTTCTCAGATAATGAAAAGGTTGTTAAGCTTAAAACAGGTGAATACCCGCATTCAGTTGTCGTCACTTCGGACACACGCAAAGCCTACGTGAGTAACCAGTGGTCAAATACGATTTCAGTGATAGATGTTGATCAATTAAAAGTGACAGATACCATTGAAACAGGAGGCGGGCCTGCAGGTATTGTACTGGACAGAGATGAGAAATTCCTTTACGTGGCCAATACGTTTACCTCCGATATCTCTGTGATTGATTTATCGGAGCAGCGGGAGGTAAAAAGGCTTCATGCCGGAAACTATCCCACTGGCATCTCTCTGTCGCCAAATGGCCGTCATGTAGCTGTGGTAAGTCAGCGCTCTGTGCTTACAGAGTACAGGGAGCCTCCCAAAACAGAAGTAACCCTGATTGACACTAACCCGCAAAGGGTGACTGAAAGGAAGTACTTTGAAGAAGCACACATCATGGAGAGCGCCGACTTCACACCGGAAGGTGACCTGGCATTCACGACCCTGGTCCGTCCCAAAAACCTGGTGCCTGCCGTACAGGTTGAAAACGGATGGATGATGAACTACGCCCTTGGAGTAATGTCTTTTAAATCAGGCAAAATGTACCAGCTTCCGCTTGATGAACCCAATGCTTTTTATGCAGATCCCTATTATGTTCGGATTACACCTGATGGCAGGCAGGCCTTCATATCCCATTCGGGCGGTGATTATATCAGTGTGCTGGATATCGAAATGGTGCGAAATGTGATTCAGCAGATTGACGCTGGTGATATTGTTAACCCGGAAAACGATCTGACTCTGAGCCGGTCGTACGTTATCAAAAGAATAGCAACCGGGTCGAATCCGAAGGGTATGGCGCTGTCGCCGGATGGCAGATTTCTGTATGTTGCGGAGCGTTTGACTGATCGCATCGGAATCATCAATACAGAGTCATTAATTCTCGAAAGGCATATTGAGTTGGGAGATCAGGATCAAACGGCCTTTTTACGGAAAGGGGAGCAGCTTTTCAACAATGCTTCTCATACATTTCAAAGCCAGTACAGCTGTTACTCCTGCCACCCGGATAATCATGAAGATGGATTGACGTACGATATGGCCTATTATCCCGGTACGGATCTGTCGAATGTTCAGACACTCAGAGAGCTTTCAAACACATCGCCCTTCAAATGGAATGGGAAGAATGTGAGTGTATATATGCAGTGTGGAATGAGATTCTCCAAATTTGTAACTCGTACGGAGGTCTTTTCACCTGAAGACCTGAAAGCACTGGTAGGATACATAACCGGAAAAATTGAACATCCTCCGAATATGTACCGGGATGAGTCAGGTGATCTGACAGAGGCACAATTAAGAGGCAAAGAAATTTTTGGACGAACCCGGACAAATGACGGCAGCCTGATTGCTGAACGCGACCGATGCATAACCTGTCACCCCGGCCCGAATTTTACGGACAGGCGAATGCACGATGTGGGCACAGCGACAGAGAGGGATAGCCACCAGGAGTTTGATTCACCAAACCTGAACAATATCTACCAGTCTGCTCCCTATCTGCATGATGGGCGAGCAAACACACTGGAAGAGCTGTGGACCCTCTACAACGATGATGATGAACACGGAGTAGCAAACGACATGACCAAAGACCAGCTTAATGACCTGATTGAGTACCTTTTGTCACTTGAAAGCGCTAAACATTACAAATGAGAATACAATGAAACAATTAATCTTAGAGTTCCTGTCTAACAGAGTGATCCCGGTATCGGGAATTGCTCTGCTTACGATAGTTACTATTGGCAGCGGAATCATTGGCGTAAACGACCGGAATAAACTTGCCAAAGAACCCGGAGTTCAATCTGGTCCCGGTATGAGTTTGTCCGGGTTTGCTGTTCTACCAGGAAAGAGTGTTGATGATTCTGAAACCTCACAGATGCCTTTATATGGAGAGTGGGAAATATTTACCACCGAGGATGGCCTGCCTTCGAATAAAATCAACACCGTCAAAATTGACAATGATCGTATTCTTGTCGGCACCGACCGGGGTCTTGCCGTTTTAGAAGGTGATGTGTGGACGGTTTATACAGAAGAGGATGGCCTTGCACATAGAAATGTTCTCTCAATCGATGTTGATGAGCTAACCGGGGATGTATGGATAGGTACAATGAGCGGATTAAACAGATGGTCGGCCGGGTTGTTTGAACGTTTTGACCAGTTCAACAGCGGACTTGCAAATGATGTGGTTTACGAAGTTCATGTGAACGATCGATATGTATGGGTTGCCACGGCTGCGGGAGCTAACAGGTACGATACATATAAAAAGCAGTGGAAAATATTTAACGAGGAGTCTTCTCCCTTACACGAACCATGGACCTATGGAATAACGACCGGAAATAATAAAGCCTACATAGCTGCCTGGGGCGGAGGAGTTGTTGAGTATAACAATGAAACGGGCAGGTTCAGGGTCTATAGGGACCCTGACGGTCATTTTCAACTCTCTCTGTTTCCGGATGACGGGCTTGTCCACGACATAACAACCGGGGTGGCTTTTGATAACGGCATTTTATGGGTATCCACCTATTTTGGTTTAAGCAGATATGACGGACAAAACTGGAAAGGGTACCTTGATCATGATACCGGTTTAACCAGCGGCTTCATTAATGCTATAAAAGCAAAAAACTCGGTTGCATACATGGCCACCGACAACGGTCTGAATACATTTGATGGTACCACTTGGGTTATATACAACACGAAAGATGATTCCGGTAAGGGAATAACTACGATTGTGAATGGTAAAAAAGAGAAAAATTTAACTACGGATAGCTCCATATCTCACAGATTTGTCTGGAACATGGATATCGGTGAGGAGGTGATATGGGTTGCTACATCCTACGGTTTAAGCAGGGCAAAAATTGTCGGGTATGCAGATAATTCAATACTCTGATTCAGAAATCAAATATTAAAAACAAGCAGCTATGCATAAAGCAATACATTTGACAAATAACATCTTAAAATTAACTGAAAATGAACGTTCGGAAATGATCAAGCTCGGTATTTTGACCGAGAACGATGAATATGCTGAATACGATCTTCCGGCCATTCATAAATCAAGGCCGCCCCTGGACAAAAAAGCAGTTCAGGCTCCCAATGTTTTAAATGAAGCATTCGATTATCAGAAACCGTCATCATTTTCACGTGCAATACGGCTCGATTTGGGCGGTTACTCCGTGTTACTGATTTCGGGCACGGCGAGTGTGAATGAAGAAGGAAAAGCAGAGCATATCGGGGATTTCCGGGCTCAGTGCTGGAGAACATTTCGTAACATCAGCGAATTGCTGCAGTCCGAAAATATGTCGTGGCACGATGTAGTAAGAACATCCTGCTATTTACGCGATATAGAACGCGATTACAAAGATTTCAATGAAATACGAACTCAATTTTACACCTGGCTGGGACTTGATCCGCTGCCTGCGAGTACAGGAATCCAGGTCAGGTTATGCTGGGAGACACTCCTGGTAGAAATTGAAGCAATAGCAATATGTAAATCAACATAGACAAAGAGAATCATATGAAAAGATACGGGAAGTTCTGTTTCGGCACTCTTCAGGGACTGTTTGCAATTATTCTTATTGCGGGAAGCCAGGTACTCTTTGCGCAAGATCCGCCACATGCCAATACACCACCTGAAATCTACCCGTTCAGCAATTTTCAAAATCCGCATTACAGGCATTTTGAGGAGAGACTGCCATATCTCGGTGCAGCCAGGGAGTATGATTATCTCTCTGATACAGATACGGTGAAGATCGGGTTCATCGGCCCGCTTGATGGCGAACAGGTTTACTACACACGAAATGGAATACAAATGCTCAATGGTACTCTGCTTGCTATCGAAGAGGCGAATCGTTCCGGTGGTTATAGTGGCAAACCATTTGATCTCATTGCCAGAAATGATATTGGTCTTTGGGGAGCATCGGGAAACGAGCTGGTAGCTTTACATGATGAAGGAGTGATTGCTGTAGTCGGATCGATAGATGGAAATAACTCACATATTGCCATAAGGGTGGCACTGAAACTTGAAATCCCGATGGTAAATACCGGGAGTACCGATCCGTCACTCACCGACACACGAATCCCGTGGCTCATCAGAACCAATCCGGATGACAGGCAGTACAACTACGCTCTTTTAAATGAGATCTATAACAAAAGGAAATATACCCGTGTTGGGATTATACGTGCGAACAGCAGGTATGGCAGGATGGGCACCAAAGAATTTGTTGACGGGGCGGAAAGACTGGGATACCCGGTTAGTATACGGCAGGTATATTTCCCGGGAGAGACCAATTTTGAAGAGTACCTTGAAAATATAAGGCGCGCTGATGCAGAGGCTGTTTTGGTCTGGGGAGAGGTAGATGAGGTTGCCCGTATTGTTACTCAAATGCGTGAATCGGGGATGAACCAGGTGGTTTTCAGCTCCCATAAAGTTGTTTCGGACACTTTTATCAAGCTCGCCGGTGATCATGCAGATGGTGTAATAGGAGCCTATCCGTTCAACCCAACCGCAGAGAATCAGAAATTGAGTTCCTTTATTGAAAACTACACAGAACGATTTGGCGAAAAACCCAACACACTTGCCATACAGGCATACGACGGGACAACAATTCTTATAAACTCCATCAGGATGGCGGGTCTGAACAGGGCTTTAGTCAGGGATGAACTGACTTCTATCCGACGCACTGAGGGTTTAACAGGGGATATCATACTGGATGATTCATGGAACAACGTAAGCCCGGTCTGGTTGGCGGAGTACAGAGATGGCGAATTCAGTTTTTGGCCGTATAAATGGATAGATAAAACCGAAAATGTTCAAAAGGATTAAAAACCTGTAAAGACATAATAACATAACTTTACAGTATGCATATCGTCCAGATAATCTCCAGGAGAACTCTCAGTCGAAAGATTCAATCCGTAGCCAAAGCGGATATATTGTTTAACCACTATGTAAGCTCTCTTTTATTCTCAATGTATAATCAAAATAAAATAAGAAGGAACTTAATTATTTAACGTTTTCAAAACCTTCCATCGACGGCTGTTTAACTTCTTCCATATTTCAATGGTTTTATTAGTGGGACCCGTTACTATAGCTATTGTATTGTCATCCATAAATGTAATTTTGTCCAAATGATCCGGGAGAGGGCCATTACCTTGTTCATCAGATATGAAATCAATGAATGTATCATCTGACGGGTTATAAGTAGAGGCTCCACTATTATCAGATATAACAAGGATTGATCTCTCCGGGTGAAAATCAGACCGCCGTCCGGATATAGTATGCAATAGCTTCCAGCTATTTGAAGAATAAATGTTTGTTGTTCCAAACTCAAATTCGGAAAATGTATAATACTCTCCACCGGGACTAAATTGTAAGTCTGCTAAATTGGCTGAAGTATGCGGAGTTAGTATCCTTTGAATTGCCCCTGTGTTCGCATCCATTATATACGATTCGCCGTTATTTCCTCCAATTAAACTACCGTCCGGAGATATAGCAATATTTTTAAGTGGAAAAACAGTTGGTGTTTGGAACTCAGTAAACACGAAGTCCAATTCAAAGGTATTTAAATTCCATTTTTTCACAAACCCCTGTCCACCTGTGCCTGCCATAAATGAACCGTCATTACTCAGAGAAATATGAAGTGTTCCCTGGGAATTCACACAGCCATCTGCAATAACTTTTTCTTTTGTTGAACCGGCAGGGAAATCTGCCCGGTATATTGCGCATTCTCCCGGGACGCTATAATAAATAAATCGATCATCCGTAGTGATTTTAAAATCTGTTATAGATTCAGTACCGGCATCAATTGTATGCGAAATCAGTCCTGTTTCTAAATTCCATACATTTATGGGATACATCTCCGATACATTGAAAGAGGGGCGTGATATTGCAGCTAAGAATTTAATATCTGACGAGGTTTCCACGAATGCAATTGATGGCATAGAAGTGTCGAGTGAAAGGTCCAATTTATAATCATGTGAAAACAGATAAAGCCGGGGTTCACTGTAACTTGAAGTTAATGATTTAATTCTGTAGGTCGAATTTTCGCCGGCGTTAATATTTGTATCATTATAACTCAAAAGGTTGCCATCTACTCTTGCAATTTCACCAAATTTTCCCGACTGATCCTGTTTTTCGATAATAATCTCTTTTATGAGATCAGAATTCAATCCGGCTTTTGTCCATGTAATTTTTAATGAATTTGGATCTGTTTGGTCAAATGACGGAACGTTGAGCTTAAGCGGAAGAATATCAATAAGGCTATCCTTTTCAACGTAGTTACTTGATGAAGTTTCGGTTAACAATCTGATACTGTATCCTCGATATTGATTAGAAGTGTTCTCCTCATTGTCATCAAAGAGCTTGGAATCCATAAAAAAAGTCGTGTCTGCGGGTAGTATATAAGGACTGCTGCCGTTACTATTAAACCGGCTTACCTCAACAGCAGTTGCAAAGAAGGCATCACTTTCCCATGAAATCCGCCAATCTTGTTCATTCAAAACATTAATTTCCACATTTTTAGGCTGAAAAAACTCGGCACCATCAAATGTAATTGTCTTTTGCATAATCACCTCCTCAAATTCTTCATTTTCTATAATCCCGGTAACAGTGTAATTTCGGGTTTCAAAGTCGATATTCACAAGAGGATCAATAAATTCATTCTCAGTATTATTGGAGGTGATTGTAACGCTGTTTCCATTACTTTCAGTAATAACTTTATCTGATGAAATAATAAAGTGGGTGAAAAAGGGTACATCTGTATTCCAGGAGAACCTGAGCCGGTTGCTTTCATTGATAAATTGAAAGGAGTGATTTAATATTCTACCGAAATCAAGCTTTATTTGGGTTTTCCGAAAAAGTTGATTCTCTTTACCATCGATCTCAGAAAAAAAAGATACTCTGTAATAGGTGTTCTTTCTTACAACTCCGGACGAATCAGAAAATTGAAGAAAATCAGTTGAAAGTTCAGCAATAACGTTGAAATTCATTGTATCAACCAGTGATTTTTCAATCTCGATTTTAGTTATAAACTGATTTGTTTTTTCCCAACGCAGTGTGATAATTCCGGTGGTATCCGCAGATACTTGTAATCCTGTTATCAGCTCTCCTTCAAATGAAGGTGAAAGCGGGTCATTGGGATTTGTTCGTTCAAAGTCATCTATAGGTGAGCTGCAACTTAAACTTATTAGAACAAATCCAACTGAAAATATTATAAATAGGAAGTAATTCTGTTTCATACTTTTAATTTAAAACGAAGATTTTATTCCAACCACCGCCTGTCGATATTGTGAGTCAAAATCGAGATAGGGATCTATTTTTAAACTTTCATTTCTGAATCCAATTTTCGGAGCAATAAATCCATCCACAATATTTGCTAAGTAGACAAGAGTTGTACCAAGCAGAATATTATCTCTTCGATTTGAAAATTTTACCGATTCATTAACAGTTCTTTCGATTTCAACTCCGATTGTAAAAACTTCTTCAGGGTCAGTCGCAGATTGGTATTCAGAATTCAGCTGCTTAAATTCTCGCTTTTTGCCCCATATTTGGCTTTCATAATAGAATGCGAGGGACAAACCGCCAATAGTTGCCATTGAGAACGCGATGCCTTTGAACTTTTGACGTTTATACAACTGGCTGCCACCCGGAACAAAACTCAAGAGGCGGGCTTTTTTTCGGCTTGGTTTCATAAATAATTTATGAAAATTAAAAAAACTCTTGTCGTCTGGCTGCAGAGTTTTTGTGAGCTTTACACCTGATTCATTGATACCTGTAACTTTAAAGCTTTCAGCGGTATCTATTATTACATAATGCCGGCCTACATATAACCCATCTATATACAGATCGGTATCCGGATCTGTAAGGATAAAATTATTGGCCTCCCAGAAAATTCTTGGGTAGCTGCTTCTTCGGCTCAATTCTTTGTTGTCCAGAAATGGTTTCATTCTTAACCGCACCTCTTTCATCTGTCCCTCTTCTACATCATAATTTCGTACCATATCTAAATAATGCTGACTAATGATTCTGATAGAATTTCTGCCCGGTATTAAAGCCAGGGTATCTCCGGAAACTATTTTTTGGAGAGTTTCAAAATCATCATTAACTATAACATGAACTGAATCCTGATTTAAAATTTCTATTTTCAGATATCCGAAATCATTTTCAGTTTCCTCATTACTGTTTTGAGAAAAAGTGAGTGTGTTAATTCCAAAACAAAACAGGAACAGAACGAACAGAAATGGCAAGTTTATTTTCATAAAAAACTCAGGATTTAATATTCATCATCTATTTGATAAAACCAGTGGGGCCTTTTATACCGCACCTTGATCAGCCAACGGTCATCATCAGAATTTCTGTTGAACTTTTCCAGTGAGTATGCATTGGTGAACTGATCATTACTGAACCAATGAATTTTATCTCCCTGGAAAAAATCCCATTTATACCTTTGCTTGATATTAAAATTGTTGGCATCTAACAATATCGACTCACTCGCAATGCTGACCAAAATTTCAGAATCATCACTATTTAAAGAGATATTTCTAATATTTCCTCCAAATTCCAGCTCATTTATTAAATCACCGGAGTTTAAATCAATAACAGAGAGATAATTACTATCAGTAGCGGAATATAAAATATCTCCGGAATTTGACACTGTATGTATAAATCTGGTGTTTGCAAAAGAACCGACAACTTGAGATTTCTTTTCAAAGGTACTCAAATCGTACAGGAAAATTTCATGATCTGTTATCACAATCAGCTCATTATTGGCAGGGTTAATTTTAAAGTATACTAATTGCTTACCAGTCAGAATTATGTCGTCAATAAATTCTCCTGAATTGGCATCCCAAATTTTTATATCAGTATCTGAATGTAGAATGGCACTTATAACGAGATTTCCGTCCTTACTAAACCGATTTAATCCTTTCACATTAGATTGAGAGTTATTCGCATGTGCGGTTTCAATAGTTTTATCAATAACACCGCTATTTATATTCCTTATTTTGAGGTCGAAGCTTCCAAGTTGTTCTCCTTCCACAAACTCAACTAATTTCTCTCCATCAAACGAAACGTCGATACTTTTAGGATGACTGTTAAAATCTAATACTTTCTTTGGTTCAAGATTTTGCCTGTCAAATATCAACAGAGGATAAATATTTCCACGAGTCTCATTAACAGCTATAAGCCCTCCCTCTAATGACTTAATACTGAAATTGAAAAAGAAATTCCTTTGATAAAGTATTTCGGATTCATCAATAACAGTGTACAGATTTTGGTTCGATACCTGAAGTTCATTTGATGGGTTTGAAATTAACGTCTGCACCCTGTATGCATATCTGTCAGATGGATTCAAATCGAAATCGGTATAGCTCTGCTGCTCTGGAGGAAGTGTAATCAATTTTTCAAAAGCACCATTATTCACCTTTTTTTCAAGTACAAATTCTGAAGGCGTTATGTTGAAAACTGATGATTCCCAGATTAGATCTACTGATTCGAGATCTTTGCTGTAATGACTTAACTTAGGAGCATCATTAGATGTAAATTCTAACACGGAAATAGTGTTGCTTTCTACTCCTCTATGAACACCCGTAGCCGAATATTCTCTTTGTCCAGAGTTTAGCGCGGCTGTGTCTATGAATACGCCTGCATCTTCCGGATCTATTTCTAACTCTCTTACATTTTGATCATAACTTACTCTATAAATATAATAATCAGCAAAATCATGGCTTTCCCACTCTGCACGTGTTTCTCTTTCATTCACATGCTCTATATTTAAAAATCCAATTTGGTTTATAAATAATTCTTTCTCGATATGTTCGATGTCAACTTTTTGATCTCCCTGATACTGAAACGCTGCAAGCCTGATATCCGATTTAAACGATTTTAAAGATGTACTGTAATTGTATGAATTGATTTGAGAAGTTTCGTTTACAAAATCGAACTCTTTAACTTTTTGGAAAGTTGAATCCGGTTTTATTTTCTCCTCAATTCGAATCCCATCAATAAATCCATCAGCTTCTTGCCAGCTTAAATTTATTTTATTCTCGTTTATATTAGAGATAATGTTAATATTCATCAATACATTTACTGAAAGGGAAAGGGTTTCAGAATGGACAATTTTTTCCACATCATTCTCTTTTTCAAACGTTGAAATCCGGTAAAATACAGTAAGCCCAATCTCGCGGCTTGCATCTGTATATTGTTCAGCATTTTTGGGCAGTGTCGCAACTCTTCCAAATTGGGTGGAATCATTAATTGCCTTTTCAATGAGATAACCGTCATTAAATTCAGTTCTATCTTCCCAGCTAATTTCAATTGCCTCATTTTCAATTGAAATCTTAAACATTTCCGGCTTCGAGTGAACAAAATTGGGATTCCTGGGATCTAATGGATGATCCCTTTCAAAATCCGGATCGAATGAATTGCATCCGTATAGTAGCAATACTGCTGCAACAGTCAGAAACAGTAATTGAAGTAGTCTGTAACTGTTTAGTCTCTCCATACTATTAAAAACGAAGGTTAATTTTTGCCACGGCATAGTTTTTCTGGATGTCAAAGGAAAAAGCACGGTAGGGATTAAATGTATTTTTATTGGCAAAACCAGCTTCAGGGGGTCGGAAAGCATCAACAATGTTTACGACATAAAACAGGATAGCTGATGTCAAGGCGACATTTCTTTTTGTTTCCAGGCTCTTTATTTCATCTGAAAGCCGGTCTAACCGATTTCCCAGCTCAACGACTTCCTGTTCGCTATTTGCTTGCCGGTAATTTGTTAAAATTCTGTCAAACTCATTTGACCCCGTCCCTATTCTCTGATTGTAGTGAATGGCCAATCCTGCGGATAATCCGATTATTGAAATTATCGATAAAGCTTTTATTCTTTGTTTTTTATAGAGTTGACTTATTCCCGGAATAACTCCACCTGCAATTGAATTGCCCTTTAATGGTTTAAGATGCTCTTCTACTGTTGTTAATTGATGGGTATTAATTTCAACAAATAATTCCCTGAGACTGCCGGATATACTTTCAAATCGAATTCGATAAACGCCGCCCGGAAGTTTCACTTTTAGAAAACCCTGAGATCTATATTCAGTTTCTGATATTGATATAAACGTATCTTCATCACTAAACACCATTAAATTTGCCTGCCACTTTAATGCCGCATATGTAGAGTAATAACTATCATCCAATCTTCTAACTGGAAAATTAACAATTACATTTTGGAAGCGATCTTCTTTTACCTCTATCCTAAACCGTCTGTCCGGGATTGTTTTTCCAAAAATCAACAGTCGATGAAACCCGACAGTAAGTTTTATTTCTGTTCCGTTGGTGATTAGAAGAGGATCATCAAAATTGGTATCTATATACAGGTAAGCGGTATCAGGCTCAACTTCAAACCTAACATATCCATATTTTTCATTGGTTGTATCAGCAAATATACTATCGGGCTGTTCAATCTGTAAAGCATATCCATTTGAAAATATGGCTGAATAAATCAGTGGCAGGAAAATTAATATGCGAATGATGAGAGTGAGCATTTTCAAACTTTGATCAAACAGGATTAATTACATTATTGGCAACAAAATTTATACAAAAAGAATAATAGAAAAATTATTAAAATGATATACCATAAATTTGAAGAGCAAAAATTATTTAATAAAGAACTATATTAAAAGAAGCAAAAACTAAAATCGACATCGATAAGTTGATATCGCAAATTGGGTCAATTGAGTTCAATACATTAAAGACGTTAACTAAAATAATATCTTGTAGTTGATTATCTTTTAGTTTGATTAAAGGTTTACCCTCAATGAATCTAGCGGTTATTGAACAACTCAAAAGAACGGACAAACAAACCTTTTTTATAGCCATTCATGGTGGTTTGGCTACAATTCACTCGGGCACACAACACTGAAAAGTAACATGGAACAACGTAAGCCCGGTCTGGTTGGCGGAGTACAGAGATGGCGAATTCAGTTTTTGGCCGTATAAATGGATAGATAAAACCGAAAATGACCAGCAGAATTGATTTGCAGTAAAAAGTTCAACATCACTCAGAAACAAATAGGCTGCATAAAGAGTATACACTTGTAAAACCATGAATAACTGTTATGAATGAAAAAAAACAATCCGGACTCATACTTATCGGTGTATCGATTATAGCAGGTCTTTTTCTTCTTGGGTTTTATATGAATCAATCTGTGAAAACATTTAAAGGATATGACAGGACTGTAACTGTCAGGGGACTTGCTGAGCAGGAACATCTTGCAAACTTGATAATCTGGCCTGTTCAATTTACAGTGGCGAGTAATAATCAGCAGGAGATTTACAAAATGCTGGAAGATAATGTGGAGAGAGTAACGCTCTTTTTAAAAGAGAGAGGCATCATTGAAGAAGAAATTTCAGTGGATCTGCCGGTTGTTACAGACCGTTCCGCTCAGAGATGGGGTGGGAGAACGGAGGACAATTCAGGTATGTGGCGTCGCAGGCAGTTACGGTATACTCAGAACGCGTTGAAGATGTACGGGAAGTGATGCGTAATGCAGGTGAACTTGGGAAAAAGGGTGTTATTATATCCGGAGGTGATTACTCTCTCAGAACTGAATACCTCTTTACACGTCTGAACGAGATCAAGCCCGAAATGATTGAAGCAGCAACCAAAGAGGCCAGGAAAGTAGCCGAAAAATTTGCAGAAGACTCAAACAGCGAGCTGGGAAAAATTAAAACGGCCTCCCAGGGACTGTTCAGTATCAGCGACCGCGACCGCAATAATCCGCATATTAAAAATGTGAGAGTGGTCTCAACAATTGAGTACTACCTGTCGGATTGACGGCGTTTTAATTCACACTTTTCACCAGCCGCCGGTTCCGGGTTCGCCCTTCATTGGACCAACAATTTCTGAGGTTACCCATCCGCCATAAAATCCTCCGGGTTGCGGTTTTACTTTTTCGCCGTCAACAAAACAGTCGACCAGCCCGGGATAGAAAGAGTAGAAGCCATCAATCGGCTCAAACCGGCTGTTCGGGTTGTTATATGACCATGCTGCTTTTGGAATTTCCCGGCCATTCACTATCACATTCCAATAGGTTGCTTTTCCTTTCCACTCGCAAAATGATGAACCGGGTGCTTTCTCCAGGTATTCTTTGGCAACATCTTCCGGCGGAATATAAAATGTTGGCGGGCTTGCAGTCTCGAGCACCCGTATGGCACTGCTT
>Ga0209931_1001209_pt1 | contig 14429 bp, 16 predicted proteins | sample SalPonR1_B_D1_MG_FD_185697 | JGI IMG/M metagenome (GOLD analysis project Ga0209931, IMG submission 185697) | Salt pond soil microbial communities from South San Francisco under conditions of wetland restoration - Salt Pond MetaG R1_B_D1_MG... ...
CGTCGCGGTCGAGGGCTTTTACGAGGGCGTCCGCGAGGTGCCGGCCGAGCTCTTGCGCCAATGGGAAAGCTGCGGCTTCGACGAGCACGAATACCTCTCTTCGGTGGGCATGACGCGGGCCCATGGCGAGGCGCGCTATTCCGCGCTGGTGCAGCAATGGGCGCGCCCGACGCTCGAGATCAACGGCCTTTGGGGCGGCTACCAGGGCGCGGGCACCAAGACCGTCATCCCGGCCGAGGCGCATTGCAAGATCACCTGCCGGCTGGTGGGCGACATGGACCCCGACGCGCTGCGCGCGCGCATCCGCAAGCATGTGGAGGATCGCCTGTCGCCGGACGCGAAAATCACCTGGAACCAGGACCTCGACGGCTCGCCCGCGGCGGTGATGAATATCGACCGCCCCGAATTCGAGGCCGCCCGGCAGGCGCTCAGCGACGAGTGGGACCGCGAGACGGTGTTCACCGGCATGGGCGGCTCGATCCCGGTGGCGGGCTTCTTCAAGGACATCCTCGGGCTGGATGCGATGCTGATCGGCTTTGCCCAGGAGGATGACGCCATCCACTCGCCCAACGAGAAATACAACGTGACGAGCTTCCACAAGGGCATCCGGTCATGGGCGCGGGTGCTTGACGCGTTGTCCCGGGGCTGAGGCAGCCCGGCATGACCGAATTGCTGATCGTCTGGCATTCGCGCACCGGCGGCAGCCGCCAGATGGCCGAGGCCGCCCATGCGGCGGCGCGCGAGGAATGCACGGCCTCGCTCAAATGCGCGGATGACACCACCCCCGACGACCTGCTGCGCGCCGACGGCTACATCTTCTGCGCCCCCGAGAACCTCGCCGCGCTCTCGGGCGCGATGAAGGAATTCTTCGACCGCTGCTATTATGAGGTGCTGGGGCGCATCGAGGGACGGCCTTACGCGCTGATGATCTGCGCGGGCTCGGACGGCAGCAACGCCGCGCGGCAGGCGGCGCGGATCGCGAAGGGTTGGCGGCTGAAGCCCGTGCAGGAGGCGATGATCGTCTGTACCCACGCCCAGACGCAAGAGCAGATTCTCGGGGAAAAGACCATCCCAGAGGACGACCTCGCCCGATGCCGCTACCTGGGCCAAGCGCTCGCCGCGGGGCTGGAAATGGGCGCGTTCTGAGGGCGGAAAATGGCGCGGTTGACGGGGCTCGAACCCGCGACCTCCGGCGTGACAGGCCGGCACTCTAACCAACTGAGCTACAACCGCGCGTGGCGGCCTGATTAGGCAAGCCCCGCGCCCCCGTCAATCCCTGACTCCGCCGCTTGCGCAATGCCCGTGCAGGCTGTCCGCAACGCAAAAGGCCCCGCCGGGGCGGGGCCGTCGCTACGGCAGCAGTGGCGCGGTTGACGGGGCTCGAACCCGCGACCTCCGGCGTGACAGGCCGGCACTCTAACCAACTGAGCTACAACCGCCCGCTGCCTGCCCGGTCTCCCGGGCGTGTCGCGCTTCTAAGCGCCACCCGCGCCCGCGTCAAGCGGCTTCGGCACGGGAAAACGACGTTTTCGCAAAGAGCCCTCGCCGGGCCGGAATGGCGGGGGAGGAGAGACCCGGCAGTGCCCCACGGGATGGTGCAGGGGGCTGCGCAGGGGCCCTTTTTGGCGTGTCACAGCCCGGACCGCGAGAACCGGCGCAACGGCTACCGTTCGGGGCAGCGAGAGCGCGGACATGACTGCCACCGGTCCGACGGACTGCCAGAACCCGCGGGTACTATCGGGCCGAGCCTCTCCAAGCCGCGCGAGGGCGTCGCTTGCCCACGTTCGTCGGGCCGCGCCGGGCGGGCCGATACCGGAACACTGAACGTGCCGTCTCCCGCCGCTAAATGCGAGTGGAAAAGCCGGTCGCCATGTGCAACATTCCGCATACGGCGAGGATGATCGCCGCGCGGTGAACGAGCAACGCCAGCCGTGAAGAAGCAGGTGGACGCCAGTTCCCACATCATGTCATGGGATACTACCATGCGGGGCGGTTCATACGACGGGGTCTTGCTTTGACCGGGTACGACTTTTCCATGCTGTCCGACTCCGATGTGGCCAACATCATACTGCAGCGATCCGAAATAGTTTCTGCCGGGCGGGAAATCCGGGAATGGATGGAGGGCAACAGCGCTCCTTTGCTTACGCTTGCGAGAGACAAGCGCCACGAGCTTCTGGCCACGGCGCTGGAGGCAGCGAGAACGGCGTGCGAGACGTTCACGAAGGCCACCGATGACATAGCGCCCGCGCGTCTGGCCGATATTGGCTGTGGCTACGCCTTTGCGGATTTGTTTCTGCACCAACGCTATGATTGTGACTTGGTACTCATTGACATCGAGTCGCATGACGGGCCGGGCGACGACCGCTGTTTCGGCTTCAACACCACCCACCCGGGCTACACCTCGCTTGCCCGGGCACGCCAGTTCCTTGAGGCCAACGGCGTCTCCGGCACCCGCATCACGACGTCCAACCCCAGACGCGAGGCGGTGAGCGCGCTTGGCAAGTTCGATCTGGTCATCAGCCTGCTTTCCTGCGGCTTTCACTATCCCGTGGACACCTACGAGTCGCTCTTTCGTGATCAGATCAACCCCGAAGGCGGTATCGTGGTTGACGTGAGGAGAGGGTCCGGCGGCATTGGCGCGCTGAAAAAATTCGGTGGCGTACTGATGTTGAACACGCACAAGAAACACTCACGCGTGCTTGTGCGGGCCGGGGATCTGACAGGCCACTGAAAGACCCGAACCGCAGCCCCGGTTCAGGGAAATCGTTCTCCCGGCCATCCGCCGGTCCGGAGCACGCAGGGACGCGCCAACCGTTGATTGGTGAGGGGGAAGAACGGGGTTCCGCGTCTCGGCCCGGCGTGCGGTGGCGAAAGCGTTCTTCAGCAGCCCGTTACTGGCAGCCCAGACAATGGCCGCTTCTGTGCCGGTATCGGCCACTACCGGCCCCGCCTGGCCCGGGGCATCTCGTGTCCAGGGCATCCAGAGCGCCTTTGGGTTGCGCAAGGGGTGATGTCGCGGGCTCCGGTCGGGGCACAATCTTGGCCCCTCGTCTGCCCGACCACCCGGAACGGTTTGCCGGACCCGCAAAGAGGTCAGACCCACGTTCGTCCGACCTTTCAACGCCGGTGCCCGGTCTGACGGCATATAGCTTGATTAACACCATTGCATAATTCATGCTTATGGCAGCGTTCAGGAAAGTATTATCGGTGCAGCCTGAATGATCCCAAGTGAACGAGGCGGGCCGTCAATGCCAAGCAGATTGTCGCGGTTTCTTCCCGGTCTCAAGCCGCACCCCGTCGACGATGCAAGGCCGGTCGAGCAGAAAACACAAGAAAAACATGTTGGCGCGATTCATCGTGCAACCTCCGCCGAGGCGTTTGAGGCGGCGCGCAGGAACAAGCTGAGGCGCTACCCGTCGCCCGAGGCGGGAGGAGAGCGGCTTTATCCTTTGGCCTCGCCCGCCGTTTCGCCCGGTTTCACGATCGGCAAGGACGACAGCGTCTTTGCCGTCGGCTCGTGTTTTGCGCGCAATCTCGAAGGGGCCCTGCACAGGGCCGGCATGAATGTCCTCAGCCGCCATCCCGATCTCGGGCCTATCGGCGAGGCCGTCGGTGCCGCATCGAACTTTCTCAACAAGTATACCGCTCCGTCGATCCTGAACGATCTCGGTTGGGCGCTGGAGCGCGACAGCTTTCCCGGCGAAAAGATCATCTACAGGGTCAGTGATGAGGTGTATTGTGATCCACAGCTCGGGCTCGTGCGGCTTCCCTACCCGATGGCCGAAATCATGGAAATGCGCAGCCGTTATCTCGATGCGATGGCGCAGGTGGCGCAGGCAGATGTGGTCATACTCACGCTAGGCTATGTCGAGGCTTGGTACGACAAGGAGTTGGGCGTCTACCTGAATATCGCTCCGCCCCCTCAGATCTGCAAGTCCGCGCCTGACCGGTTCGAATTCCGCGTCCTCGGTTTCGAGGATGTGAGGACGGCGCTTGAGGATATCTATTCACTGCTCAAACGGCACCGCCGGAAACCGCTCAAGATGCTGCTTACCGTCTCGCCCGTGCCTCTTCTTTCTACGTTCCGGGACATGGATGTATTGGTCGCTAACGCCTATTCCAAATCCGTGCAGCGCGCGGCCGCCGAGACCTTCGTCGCGGACAAGGCGGACGTGGATTACTTTCCGTCTTACGAGACCGTGACCCTTTCCGACCCGGCCGTTTGCTGGGCCCGCGGCGATTACCGCCATGTCTCACCGGACCTGGTGGCGCGTATCATGTCGAACGTGCTTGTAAACTATGCACCCGACATCGGCGCGCCGGGGACCTGTCACGGCGCGGCCATGACGACGCAAGCGACCCTGGCCACCGCGCGGATGTTGCTGAAGCTGGATGAAAGCGCGGAGCTGGCCGCATTTTTCACCGACAATCGGGGGATTCTGCGGGACGATGAGAAATTACTGGCCCGGATCGCGGACAAACTTCAGGAATCCGGGCAATCGCGGGCGGCCGCAGAGGTCCTGGAAGAGATGGTCGCCCTCGCCCCGAAGCGCCCACGCCTGCTGCAGCGCCTGATTTCCGTTGCCAGTACGGACCCGGAAAGGTCGGATTATACCCGCGCGCTATTGGCGACTCATGCGGAAAGTTTTCCCACCCGCCACGATTTCAGACAGCGGATAGAGCGGATACTGGACTCGAGAGGGCCTGCCGGCCACTCTCACTCCTGATTGATGAAGACGGAGCGGCGCACGAACAGAGCGTCACCCCAGCCGAAACGCTTCAGCTCGCAATGGCCCAGTTCGAATCCCAGCGCTTCGAGAAAAACAATCAGGCGCGAAAGCGGCATGTCGCCGTCATAAATGCCGCCGATGCTGACCTCCACCCAGATGAAATCAATGTGTTTCAGCAGATTGAGCGCACCCAGGATAACGTGTTTCTCGGCCCCCTGGGCGTCGATGAACATCATATCGTAATCCCGAAGGCTTAGTCCGTGTTCCGGCAGCAAGCGATCAAGCGTGCGCAGCGTCATCTCGCGGGTTTCGTTGAACTGGATATCCGGCTTGATCTCGGCGTGGCCCGATGGCTCCAGAAAGCTCGAGGATTCGCCTGTATTGCTGGCGATGTTAAAGCTTACGGTCTTGCCGTCTTCATCACCGACCAGGGCTTGAATGGCGGTATAGCCATCATGCGGCTCTACCCTCTCCTGCAATGTGAAAAAGGTTTCATCCAGCGGATCTATGAACACTGCCTTCGTCACGCCCGACCGGGCGAGCTTGGGGACCTCGCGGCCGTTATGCGCCCCCACCTGTGCAACACCGCACGGCAGCCGCTTAAACCGCGCTTTCACGATCTCCACTGCGAGCAGACCTGTCTCGACGGGGGCAAGAGGATGATTGGTCATGACAATGCCGTTGCCGCCTTGGCTGTTATGAGAGATTTCAACTTGTCGGCACGCAGCCATTGCGGCACCGACGCGCACCGATCGGCCGGGCACCCCTTGCCACCCCGAACGCTCCGGCGCGCCATGCGATCCTCGGAGATCCCCCCGGAGCGTCGCAGGGCGGTCCGGTCAGGGCCCTTAACACTGCCATTACTCTTTGTAACCGGCGCACAGGAGCCGAAACGCCGGCAATGCGCCTTCCGTTCAAGCACGAACGCGGCCTTGGTCTTCAACGTGGTGGCGAGGACATGCCGCGCCGTTATCATCCTGCCATCTTCCCCGGTTTTCTCTGCACAAAAAGATGCGCGGTCTGCACCGGATCGACCGCATGGCGTTTACACAACTCGTCCGCATAAGACCCCTCGAGCGGCACCCCGCCGCTGAGCGCGAAGATGTTGCGGAACCGCCGCCCATAGAAATGCACCGACAGCGTCTCTTCGGTAATGGCCTCCAGAACCTTTTTCTTGAGATGCGGGCGATGAAAGGCACGGGTGGCCGCGAACGGCACTGGATAGAGCACCGGCCCTGCGAAAGCGTGCTGCACCTCGCCCGACTTGTGCGCGAAATAATGCAGCGCCTCAGGCCCGCAAACGCCCCAAGGCATCCGCGACATGTGCACGCCCTGCCCTGCCTCTTTCAGGCGCAGAAGTTCTGACTGCCGTTCGGGGGAGGCCCAGGGCGGCACCGGATACTCGTCCCGCGTCAATTCCAGCATGGCACGCAGGGTGTCCGAGTCCTTCGGCAATCCCAGAACACCCGAACAGATAATCCGCCGGTTGTCCGTGCCCCAGCCGTAAAAGAAGCCATTCGCCTGCCGCACAAAGGGCTTGAGACAATACGCGTCCGTATCAATCCACAGATAGTCGGTCTGTTCGAGCAGTCTCAGGCGGAACACATCCGAATGGAAGGCGGGACTTCCGGTGTTGACGTGGTAGATGATCTGGTCCGTTGCCATGACCTCGCGCGCGTCCCGCACCTCCACCCCGTCGGGCACCGATTTAACCTCGTCATATGCGTAGAGGATCGTTCGATGTCCCTTTTCGAGGAACGACATCAAACAGATCTGCTCCATCCAGCTCAGTTCCGGTCCGACCCAGAGACTGGCGACATCGTAAAGCACGCTATCGTCTAGCTCCGTCACCCATGCCTCCTTCACAGTTTACGAAACAGCACAACGCCGCCATGAGACACGCGCTGATCATAGTAGAACCCATGTTTCGACAGAGCGTCAAAACATGCCTTGATCCCAGAAGGTCGGATATAGCGGGTGTGCAATTCCAGATAGATCCTGTTCACGCTGCCCAGATCGCCCCCGTCGAAGAGGTCGCGCTCACCGCCTTCGATATCCACGATTAGCGCGGTCGCACGCGATTTCGCAATCAAATCGGATAGATATGCCTGCGGCACCCTCTTTACCTCGATCGCGTCGCGCCCTGGCTCCAACGAAGAGGACCAGAAAGGCTCGCGAATGTGGAAATCCATTGTCTTGTCGGGGCTCATCGGGGCCGTGTCCGGGAGGGCGACGCAATTGCGTATGTCGGTGTTGGCCAGCCCCTGAATGTCGTGGGCGCGGCGGATGTAAAAGGCCAGTGCGGGATTCGCTTCGACGCATGTCACATGCTCCACGCCGATCACCTTGGCGGCATAGGAAGAGATGTAGCCGATGCCCGCACCCAGTTCGAGCACGCGGTCTCCGGGGTCCAGAAATTTCGGCAGGGCCAGAACCTCGGGGCGCTCGTAATTCCCGCGCGTCAGGGCCCTCGCAACCTGCGGCGTGATGATTGAATCATCATGCGGCAGTCTGACACCGTTCAGTTCATACAACAGTTCATCCGGCACGCCATGCTCCCACTCATCTCGCCGTACTTTCAGGTGACGCGGCGGACTGCCGGGAACAGCGGCCCTCGAACCAACATAGCGTCTTGCGCCCAAGCGACCCCAACGCCTCTTGCAGAAGTCTCTCGCACCGTTTCAGTAGCTTACCCGTTCACTATAGCCGATGGAATGTCTGTTGTGTCAATGTTCTCAGGCAGTTCACTCAACCCGCTCGCGCTTGGTAAATTCCGGACGCTCCGGCCCGGCACCCGTCATGCAATATCTGGAGTATAGCCGAAGTGGGCGATCTCGCGGGCAAAGACCGCCTCCACCCGCTTTGCCGCAGAATTATCGATCCCGGGACCATAGAAGCGCTCGAGCGACCGCGAGAATTCGGGCCGGATATCCCCCTTGGCGCGAACACCGCTGATTTTCACATTCGGCAAACCCAGCCCGTCCACCACGTCCGCGAACTCTTCCGCGAGGTTCTCATACCGCAGCACGCGATCCACCAGCGGTGTGTCGTCTCGCATGTAAAGCTCATAATCCGAGAAAAAGTTCAGCCGCTCGCTCTGGGCAAACTCCATGAAATTCTCCTCATCGGTTTTTCCGCGGGGCACCGGGTGGCGCGAAATCCAGAAGAAGAAGGCCGATAGCGCCTTGTCCCAGGGATTGCGCTCCACGCAGAAGCGAAAATATCCCTCTGTCTCAAGTTTGAAGTGGTCGGTAATGACACTTGCCGGCAGATGAGGATTGCGCGCGCGGATGTTGCCGTCTCTCTCGCGCAGTATGCGGACGAATTCCTTCGAATAACGCCTGATCTTGGCGTCATGCTCGACGAGAGGCGAGGCTAGGTCGCCAGGGCGCAGATAGGGTGCCAGGGCGCACTCGATGGACGTGCCGGCCGTCTTTTTCGTCTTGACGAAAACGAACTTGCGGCTGTGTACAATCATCATGTCGTTTCGGTCCTTGCGGCCCAAACGCTGTCGGTGCCCGTGAGCGCCGGCAGGCCATTGCAAATGGCCACATGCCGAACGCCTCGTCCGAGCGTCATTGCAGTCGCAAATGCTGCGCGCATCTCGTCAATCCGGTCCTTCGCGCAGCGGTAGCCGAAAAGGGCTGCGTGCGTGACCGGTGGGCCGCGTCGCTTGCGCAGCCTACCGGTCATCCACCACGCTTCCCCAGGTTCTCACTCTGCATCGCCCCAACCCATCTGTCGCCTGAACGGTAATGTTGCGCCATTTTGTCTGTTGATCAAGCCGGTTAAGTGCCGGACGACGATGGCGTGAAACAAGACACTCGTCCCGAAGGCTGGCGATATTCGGCTTCAGCCAAAGGGGCCCGCGCGGTACCCTGCACCATCCTGTGGCGCACTGCCAAGGGTGGTGGGTGATGAGAGACTCGAACTCCCGACATCTTCGGTGTAAACGAAGCGCTCTACCAACTGAGCTAATCACCCTGCCTGCGCCTGATAGCCAAGCGCCCGGCCCCGTGCAAGGGCCTCTGCGCGCGCCCCGTTCAGGGCGTGCCGGGACGATCTTCCGTCGCGCCCTCGCCGCGGCGCACCTCGCGCATCCGCGCCTCGGGAAAGGGCCGCAACAGCCGCTGCGCCGCCTCCGCGCTGCCCGTCAGCCAGATCTCCTGGTCGCCCGCGTCGAGGATCACCTGCATCCGGTCGGGATGGACGCGCGCCACCAGCGGGTTGGGCCGGGTGGTGACGATGGCGTATTGCTCCAACTCCAACTCCAACTCCAATCAGCGTCCCACAAAGTTTGTCGGTCGTCGTTCCGCGAAAGCGCGTCGGCCTTCAATATAATCCTCACTATTGAACGCCGCCTCTATCAGACCCTCCAGCTCGGTCTTCCGACCCTCTGCCGATCCCTCCGCAAGCGCATTGAGAATCGCCTTGTTCCCAGCTTGGGAGAGCGGCGCATTCGCAGCCATAGTGCCCAGCCAAGATTGCGCGTCTGCAACCGCATCACCATCCGACGGGCGATCTACCAGCCCAAGCTCGAGAGCGGTCTCGAACCCGAATATATCGGCTCCGAACAAGATGCGCTTCGAGGCGGTCGTTCCAATCCGTTCGGTCAGAATGCGGCAATCGAGAATGCTGTAGACCAAGCCGAGGCGGCCGGCGGGGATGCCGATCCTCGCATCCCTGTTCACTACTCTGAAATCGCAGGCCAGAGCCAGGCTGAGCCCCCCACCCACTGCATATCCTGAGAGCGCAGCACATACAGGGCGAGGAAAGTCGCGAATAGCCAGGACGGTTTCGTCGTTGATACGATCGTACTCCATGCCTTGCTCGGCGGTGGCACGCACCTCGTCGAACTCGGAAATATCGGCACCGGTGCAGAAATTTCCTCCGGCACCGCACAGTACCAAGCCGCGCACCGCCGGGTCCTGCCCAGCGTCCACGAGCATCTTTCCAAGATCGCGCCACATGGCAAGCGACATGGCATTCTTCTTGGAGGGCCGGTTAAGTGTAATCCTCAGAATACCCTGATCATCCTGCTCCCGAAGTATATGCGCGTTTTGTCCGTTGGTCATCGGTCCTCCCCCAGGGTGTGATCATCGTCTTGCAAGAATATGCACCCCATGCTATCTAGTGTCGACTGTATACAAAATTCTAAACGCAAACAATGGAGGATATTATGAGAGCGCTAGAAGGCCTCAAGGTACTTGAACTGGCCAGTTTCATCGCAGGCCCCTACTGCGCGATGACGCTGGCCGACCAGGGGGCGGACGTCATCAAAGTCGAGCGGCCCGGCGTCGGTGACGAGAATCGCACCGAGCCCCCTTTCGTTAACGGTGAAAGCGCGCCCTTCATGCTCTGGAACCGCAACAAGCGGTCTCTGGTGCTCAATCTCAAAGATCCTGATGACAAGGAACGGTTTCTCGAGCTGGCCGACCAGGCTGACGTACTGATTGAAAACTATCGTTCCGGCGCGATGGAAAGACTGGGCCTCGGCTATGATACGTTGTCCAAGCGCAATCCTCGTCTCGTCTATGCGTCCATTTCCGGCTATGGTCGCGAAGGCGACTTTTCCACGAAAGGCGGGTTCGACCTCGTGCTGCAAGGTTTCACCGGTCTGATGGCTCTGACCGGACCGGAAGATCAGGGCCCGCACCGGATGCCAATCCCGGTATGCGACATCACTGCAGGCATGCAGTTGGCCATTGGCGTGTTAACCGCCTTGCAGGCACGCGAGCGTACAGGGCGTGGACAGCGCGTTGAATCCTCGCTTTTCGAAGCCGGACTCTCACTCCAACTCTATGAATCCGCTGGCGTCTTTGCCACTGGAGAGCCGCCCGAGCGCTTGGGTCAGCGTCACCGTGGCGTGGCTCCCTACCAAATCTTCCCCACGGGAACGGATCACATTACCATTGGAGTTGCGCAGCAGAACTTCTGGAAACAATTATGCGCTCTTATCGATCGCGAAGAACTGGTCGACGATCCGCGCTTTGAAAACAACGCTGCGCGGATGGAGAATATCCTCGAGCTGGTGCCTATACTGGAAGCCGAGCTCGTCAAGCAGCCGGCCGAGTACTGGCTTGAGGCGCTCGAGACCGCTGGCGTTCCATGCGGTGTGATTCAAACCACTGACCGCGCCCTCGCACACCCGCTGGCAGAGCAGCGCCAGATGGTGCTGCCGGTGTCGCATCCGGTCGCGGGCGAGCACAAGACGCTCGGCATCCCAGTGAAACTCTGGGACACACCTGGCGCGGTCGTCCGTCCTGCCCCGCTTCTTGGCGAACACAACCACGAACGTGACACGCTCTGGAAAGATTCTGGCACCGTGGCACGCTCTGGCACAGAAGGATGATTATCCTGAGCAATCAAGTAAATAACGCTCCCAACTCCCGTCATGCCATCGACGTGGCCCGGATGCTTCACCCCTATACGAACGCCCGCACGCACGAAGAAACCGGACCGCTGATCATCACCAGCGGTAACGGCGTCGAGGTATTCGATGATCAAGGCAACGCCTACATCGAGGCGATGGCCGGTCTCTGGAGCGTCGCCGTAGGCTTCGGTGAAAAGCGGCTCGTCGACGCAGCCACGCGGCAGATGTCGGCGTTGCCCTATTACCACACGTTTTCCCACAAATCGAATGAACCTGCTGTCGACCTGGCTGACCGGCTTGTGGCGATGACCGGACGGAACATGGAGAAGGTTTTCTTCACCAATTCCGGTTCCGAGGCGAACGATACGGTCGTAAAGCTGCTTTGGTATCGCAGTAACGCCCTGGGACAACCCGAGCGAAAGAAAATTATCTCACGCAAACGCGGTTATCACGGCATCACCATTGCCGCCGGCAGCATGACCGGCATCCCTTTGAACCACGGGGGATTTGACATTCCGCTTCCCGGTTTTCATCACCTCACGTGCCCGCATTTCTACCGTGAGGGCCTTGATGGAGAAACAGAAGCCGAGTTCACGGAACGCCTCGCCAAAGAGCTAGAAGAGCTGATCGAGCGCGAAGGCCCTGATACCATTGCCGGTTTCATTGGCGAGCCGCTGATGTCGGCTGGCGGGGTCGTGCCTCCGCCCGCAGGTTACTGGAAGCGCATGCAGGAAATCTGTCACAGGCATGGCATCGTGGTGATCGCTGACGAGGTAATTACGGGTTTCGGGCGCCTGGGTGCGCGCTTTGGCAGCGACTATTACGATATCGAGCCGGATATCATGGTCATGTCAAAGCAGCTTACGTCCTCGTACCAGCCACTTGCCGCCATCGTGATGACCGACGAAATATACCAACCGGTCGCCGACCAGAGCGCCAGCATCGGTGCCTTCGGTCACGGCTTCACAGCCAGTGGCCATCCGGTCGCCACGGCGGTGGCGCTCGAAAACCTGAACATCATAGAAGAGCGCGACCTGGTAGGGAATGCCGCAAACCTCGCGCCCATACTAAAAGACAAGCTAAGGGAATTCTCGGATCACCCGCTGGTTGGCGAAGTCCGCGGTGATGGTTTCATAGCCGCGGTGGAACTCGTGGCGAATAAGGCAACTCGTACACCCTTTGATCCCGTTGGAGTCATCGGGCGCAAACTCGCCGCCCACGCCCATACAGAGGGACTTATCATCCGTGCCATCGGAGACACGATTGCCTTCTGCCCACCCCTTATCGCAACGGAAGAAGACGTATCGAAAATTGTTAGCCGGTTCGGAGCAGCTCTCGACGCCACGGCCCGCTGTTTGCGCTGAGGAACCACTCTGAAACACACGAAGAGATCAGCACCGATATAATGAGCTACTTCCCGATCATTGGACAGTATCTGGCGTAAATTAAGCTACTCTTTGCATCTGCTGATCCGGTTGGGTTTCGTCTTTTCTCGGCCAATAGACCACGGCAGGTGGTCTGCCGCCAAGGGCGGAATGTGGGCGTAGGTGGTTGTAGAAGGTCATCCATTTTCGGATGCCTGCCTTTGCCTCCGAGACGGTTTCCCAAGCATGCAGGTAGACGCATTCGTATTTCGCTTCGCGGACCTGCGGTTCAGCGTCCGCCAGAGCCGCTCGATGAAGATGTTGTCGAGGAACCGGCCTTTCCCATCCATCGAGATGCGCACGCCGGTCCGGCGCAAACGGTCCGTCCAGGCAAAGGACGTGAACTGAGATCCTTGGTCGGTATTCATGATCTCGGGCGGGCCGAACTTGTGGATGGCCTCGTTCAGCGCCTCGACGCAGAAGTCGGCCTCCAGCGTGTTCGAGATGCGCCACGCCAAGACCGTCCGGGTATGCCAGTCCATGATGGCGACGAGATACAAGAACCCCCGTCGCATCGGCAGGTAGGTGATGTCCGAGCACCAGACCTGGTTGGAACGATCCACACGCAGACCTCTCAGCAGGTAGGGATAGGTCTTGTGGCCCTTCGCGGGCCTGCTGGTGTCGGGCTTCCAGGTCAGATCGGCATCAGCCCCATCAGGCGCATCAGCCGGCGGATGCGCTTCTCGTTCACCAGATGGCCGTCGTTGCGAAGGTGCCAGGTCATCTGGCGGACACCGAAGAACGGCGTCTCCAGGAACTGCTCGTCGATCCGCCGCATCAGGTCGAAGTTCTGCTCGGTCTCGCCCTTCGGCGTGTAGTAGAAGGACGAGCGCGCGATCGACAGCAGCTTGCACTGCTGGCCAATCGACAGTTTGGGATGATCGGGCTCGATCATGCCGCGCCTCACTTCCCGCCCCAGGGCTTGAGCTTTCGTTCCCAAAAAGAGTTGGCCACCGCCAGCTCCCCGATCTTGGCGTGCGGTTCCTTCACCTGCTCCTCGTCAACCTCGGGCTTCTTGCGGCCGCCACGCTCGAACACGCCGGACGCGCCCTCGAGCAGGGCACGTTTCCATTGGTGGATCATCGTCGGATGAACCCCGACCCGGCTCGCCAACTCGGCGGCGGTCTCCTCGCCCTTCAGGGCCTCCAGCGCGACCTTCGCCTTGAACTCCGGCGCATGTTGTTTCCGTTTCGACATCTCTGATCTCCTTCTCGTCGAAGATCAGCAGACCGCAAATCGTAGCTTATGTCGGTGTCCGAATTTCGGCGGGTAGCTCAGACATCGTCGCCGCGACGGACGTCAACCGTGGCAGGCTCTACGCGGGCTTCGGCAGCAAGCGCGCCATCTTCCTGCGCGCGCTCGGGCATTACGACGCCACCTACCGCACGGGCTATATCGGCCATCTCTGGCGCACACACTCGCCCCGCGGCGCCATCCTCGCCGCCTTCGATACGGCGGCGCGCGGCGACCCGGACCTGCCCGGTGGCTGCCTGATGGACAACACCGCGTTGGAGCGCGCGCCACACGACCCCGAGATTGCAACGATCGTCGAGACCTGCATGGCGCATGTCGAGGCGTTCTTCGCCGATTGCCTTTCGCGGTGCGAGTCCCCGCCGGCTGACGTCACCGAAACCGCAAGGGTGCTGCAGGGCCTGATGGTCGCCCTGCTCGTGATGACGCGCGCCAACCGCGACAGCCCGTCCGTCGCGGCCATCCTCGCGCAGGTGCGCCACCTCACGGGCTGAGGCGGCTACCAGCGCACGGACATCGCGCGCAGCATCAGCGTGAACCGGCTGCGCACCGGGGCCGGGTCGAGCGCCCCCCGGGCCACCCGCGCGGGCCGCCGCACTGCCGCGCGCAGGACCGGTCCGACCTCCCACATAGGCAGCAGGGCCGGGGCCG
>Ga0209931_1001213_pt1 | contig 14414 bp, 27 predicted proteins | sample SalPonR1_B_D1_MG_FD_185697 | JGI IMG/M metagenome (GOLD analysis project Ga0209931, IMG submission 185697) | Salt pond soil microbial communities from South San Francisco under conditions of wetland restoration - Salt Pond MetaG R1_B_D1_MG... ...
AAGTAACATCTCAGCAACTATTAACGGAGGAGAGATAAGTCAATTGACATCATTAACTAGTTTTCGTTTACAAGGTATCTCAGCAACTATTAATTCAGATGAATTATTTACAGATATTGATTTAACTATTGAAAATAGTTTACCCTCATCAACGATTACAGATAATTTATTAATTGCTTTAGATGCGTTAGGAGATTGGAACAATGTTTTAGATGCAACAGGTAATCCAGCACGTACATCAGCATCCGATACAGCATATAATTCATTAATAGATAAAGGAGCAGAAATTAATTTATAATCATGAGCAGAAAATTAGGCATTGAAATACGTATCAACACATCCGCAATTAGCGAAACAGAGCTTAACAATCTGAAAGCTAATTATGATGTAGAATACTACGCTAAGATTAATGAAATGGTTTTATGGGTTCATGACAACGGATATAAGCCATTTAACAGGGATTTATTTCAGCATCTGGGCGCACTAAAATCAGTATATAACCGCAAAGCAGCAGCAAAAGGATATGAACACATTGATTACTTAGATTTATATCAAGAAGTTGCGACTGAAGAACAGATAGGAGAAGCAGGAGAAAAAAGGACTAAAGAAGATGAGACAGTAAAATATTACAGAAACCTAAGACCTGCGGATTTATTTGAAATTGATTTGAATGATATTGTTTTAAAACGTGAATTATGAGATATATCATAAGCATATTATTAATAGTAGTTAGTTTAAATTGTTTCTCGCAATATTCTACACTAAAAAGAGCAGGATTGTTTACATTAGCAATTACAACTGATGCCATTGGTGATGCACTAAACGATGAAGGAAATAAAGGCTTAGGACATGCTTTTGATGCTGCCAGTGTAGGCACCCATATTTATATGCTATTTGATGATAATACCAAGTTTGATAGCTTTAAAGAATTAGCAATCGGGACGGTACTTTACACAGGGATAAGGTTTGCAATATTTAACCTTACTTACAATTTAGTACGTGGATTGCCGTGGAATTACGTAGGCACGACTGATTATTTCGATAATACGTTTAGTCAATTTAATGAAATGGCTTTTCCTAAAATTATTGTTTTAACATTTGTAATTAGTTTAGATTTTAACGAGAGATGATAATACCAGCAATCATATTCATAGTAGGAACTGTAATTTACACAATAGCAATATTGTCGTTATTCGGCTGGCAAAAAAGCTATTCAATGAGCTATTATAATTATAATCAAAGTAAGGTATGGAAATATGCTTTTTCTCTATTTTGTTGGTCAATAGCTTATCCTGCCCTTATGATAGGAGCAACACCTTTGTTATTTGTAGCATTTGCTTTTATTGCTTTACTGGGTGTAATGGCAGCCTTTTTAGATACTAAACTAAGATATACACTTCACATGATTGCAGCTTACGGAGGGATTATATTCGCTCAATTATCTATTGCTATTGATTTTAAACAATACTGGGTAAATGCAGCGTTTATAGTGTTATCGTTATTGGTAATTCTATTTAGAAATAAGCTGCCAAAATGGAAAGACAAGGAAGGTAATTTACATTCAACTCATTTTTTCTGGATTGAATTGCTGGCGATTGCATCAATATGGAAAGTGTTAATATTATGAACTAAATATCCATAAAAAAAATATGAATCGCCACCTGAGCCGCCACCTAATATTTTTTCATTACCTTTGGTGTAAAATTAAAACTTATTATGCCAAATGTCAAATTTTTATTAAAAGAGCCTAAATCTACTGAGGTAACTTTAATATTAATGTATTTCCGTTTCGAGGGGGAAAGATTAAGGTATTCTACTCAGGAGAAAGTTCACCCAGAAGACTGGAACTCTTCAGAACAAAGAGTACGTAAAAACAAAGATATCCCATACGATGAAATAAACACCTGGTTAGACAAGTTGGAAACCAATATTAAATCTATTTACAGGGAATTAAAAAACAATGATGAGATTATCACAAAAAGTATTTTAAAGAATCAGTTAAACATCAAAATAAAGGGCAAAAAAATAGAAATAGAGGACTTCTTTTCTTTTGCAGACAAATATATAGAAAGCCTAAAATCTTTAAAAAAAAGTTACAAATCTGTCCGTTCCACCCTGAATTTATTAAAAGGGTTTGAGGCTGAATATGGGAAGGTAGATTTTAATGATATTGATGTTAATTTTTACCGGAAATTTTATATGACGGAGCGTAAAACCCATTCATCGCTTCAGCGTGGATGGGATGTAAGCGACATCTAACCTTGTGATAGGATGTATTGACATATTGTTTCTGGACTTGCTTCACCTATTGAACAAACGAAGAAGCCATCTGACCACAAGATTTTGCGATACCAATAGTATTGACGTAATGTAGTATGATGTAGCAACCATAATTGGCGTGTAGACTCTTGTTTTAACCTACGAACTAATTGTGAAACTGATAGACGTGGAATATAACGAATTAAGAAATGAATGTGATTAATATCAGACTCCATAACTTCTATTTCAAAATCTGAATCATCTGCTATAGATTGAAAAATATCTTTTAAATCATCATTTAACTGACCTACTAAGATATTTCTACGATACTTAGTAACTAAGATTAGATGGCATTTTAGATAATGTTTTGAACGATTTGTACTGATATAGTGAGACATATTGTGAAAGTTTTTTACCCGAAGACGGAAACTTTTACAATATGTTGAACGGTATTTTACAGAAAAAATAAAAAAACTTTAAAATGAAAGCAACTTTTTGTATATTTGTACGTATTTAATAATATATGCTAAAGTCATTCAAATATAGAATTTCACCAACGGAGGTGCAAGTCGAGCTAATCAATAAACATATTGGTAGTTCGAGGTTTGTATATAACCTTGCATTGGAGACTAAAACAATGGCTTATGGTGGAAATCAAATAAACCTATCTTGTTTCGATTTAATCAAACAATTACCTGATTTAAAGAAAGAATGTACTTGGTTGAAAGAGATTAACTCTCAATCACTACAAGCACCTATAAGGAATTTAGATAATGCGTTTACAAGATTTTACAAAGGGCGAGGTAATTTTCCTAAATACAAATCAAAAAGAAGAGGTAAACAATCGTTTCACATACCACAAAACGTAATTGTAGAGAATGATAAGTTAATCATACCTAAATTCAAAGAAGGAATTGACATAGTTTTACATAGAAAAACCAAAGGTGTAATCAAATCAGCAACTATATCAAGAACACCGACTGGTAAATACTTTGTGTCTATTCTATGCGATACTGGTGAGGGTTGTAAATCCAAATCAAAAATCAAAAAAGAAGCTACTGTTGGCATTGATTTAGGAATAAAAGATTTCTTAATCACTTCTGATGGTGAGGTAAGTGATAACCCAAAGTATTTGCGTAAAGCGGAATCAAGATTGAAATACGTTCAACGTAAATATTCAAAATACAAAGGAAAACGAACAAAGAATAAATTAGCAAAGTTACACGAGAAAGTAGCAAATCAACGTAGAGACTTTTTACACAAAGAATCTTTCAAATTGGTAAGTGAGAATCAAACAATAGCCATCGAAGATTTGAATGTGAAAGGTATGTTGAAGAACCATTGTTTAGCCAAATCAATATCAGATGTTGGTTGGTCAATGTTTACAACAATGTTAGAATACAAGTGCGAATGGTATGGAGTGAACCTATTGAAGATAGGTAGGTTTGAGCCATCATCAAAGACTTGTTCTAATTGTGGTACAGTAAACAAAGAACTGACTTTGAAAGATAGAGAATGGACTTGTAATGGTTGTGGTACACACCACGACAGAGATATTAATGCTGCTGTGAATATCAAGAACTTTGCGTTAAGAAATAATGTATCTGGGACGGATACTAAAACTCGGAACGAACTGCCTACATTAGTGGGAGTGCTGACTTCCGAAGCCCAACCCATCGCCTCTGGCGTGGGTGGGTAGTTCACTCCTCTCGTTAATAATGTTCCTTATAGATTGTTTTGATACACCTAAAGATTCTGCGAATTGAGAAACGTTTAAATCAAAATGATGTAACAAAAAATTAATTTTCTGGCTATCAGTCAGTTTCATAGTTTTTTCTAAAAAAGTTCAAAAAATGTTTGCATATTGTTGTTTTTTGTTTTTACTTTGTTTCTGAAAGAAAACAATTAGTAAACAAAACAATTAACCAACAAATGTTAATAACAAATATACAAAACAATAAAGTACTTGTCAATAGTTATTTATTTACAATGCTTTATTAATAACTCCCGAAAACAAAGTGGTAAATATACAAAACACAAACAAAATACAATAAAATGAGCGTAGAAAAATATGACATAAGGAGAGAATTAAAAAGGATAGGCAACAAGAGGTTGCGAGTTGAAGCCCGGAAAAAAATTCCTGAGTTAACCGGATTAACCCCGGGGACTCTTAGTATTTATATGTATAACCGCAAAGGAATCCCGGTGGACTCTCCTTATGTAAGGTTAATTGAAAGGGTGATTGCAAGCTACATTAAAAAAGAGGAAGAACTCATAAATAACGCACTGTAATGGGAAATATTGTTCAAATAGAATTATCAGACCAGGAAAAGGAAGATTTAAGGGAAATGTTTCAGCAAGAGATTGAACCATTAAAAAGAGCTTTATCCAGCAAGAAAATCTCTACAAAGGAAACGATGAAAATTTTAGGTATAAAAAGTTATAATACTTTGAAGGGATTAATGCGTTCGGGCGATTTACCATGTTATCCAGATAAACAGGGTGGTCGCCCGAAATTTTTAAATAAATTTAGCAAAAATCCCACAAAATTTGCTCTCACAGATAAAAACAGGGCAGGGATTGCCCGTAGAGCCTGTGGAGATGTCAACATTAGTTGAATCTGCGAAGCAGGAAGCCCACCGATCTTAAGTTGGTGGGTAGTTCACTGGGTGATGTGATTGATTTCTCTAAACATTACAAAAAATACAGATAAAAAATGCCTCCCGGAGGAGGCACCATTGCTTATAATCACATAACTAATTATAAACTTATAAAAGCTGATACAAAACTATGAAACTGACTTTAAAAAAACAAGAGATTTTGCAAGAATTCACTCCCAAACCGGTAATACTTTTTAACAACGATTTGTCAAATGTTATTTATGATGATTTTGTTAGAAACGAAGCTATTTTGGACTACAGATGCCGTAACAGGGAAACCGAAACGGTAATTTACAGGGGTGGAATACAGCATCTTTTATTTGTAAACTACCGTTGGGATATAATCTACAATCCTAAAAATCAAATCGAGGACTTATCTATTACAGATATAAATATTACTTGTTTTGTTAATGAGGGTAAATACAATGGAGAAGAAGTTAGTACACGAACTCCGTTTTGGACTTTAAATGAAATGGAAAAATTAGAAATATCAATAATTAATAATTACAACTTATGAAAGCACAAACACAAAACACAGAAAACTATCCTTTTCAGGATGAAACCTTCACATGGGAAGATGAACCGGAACCTAACTACGAAGGAGATTTATTTGAAACTATCTCTAACCTGGTGATTCAGCAGAATAAAGATATGTACGGTATTGATTTGAATAAAAATATTAGTAATCAAAAATAATAAAACCATGGATGAAATTAAATTAGTTCAAGTACCTGTTATAACGCATAAACTACAAGAAGCAGGGAGAAAAGTAAGCGCAAGATTAGCGGAGTTGAATATTGACAATTTAGTAGCAAATGAAAATTCTGTAAAATCATTAAAAAACTTGCGTGCCGAATTAAACAAGGAGTTAAAAGACTTTGAGGAACAACGGAAGTTTGTTAAAAACGGGATAATGGAACCTTATGCTAAGTTTGAAGGTGTTTACAAAGAGGAGATTGCCGAGAAGTATTCGGGTGCCATAGAGAAGCTTAAAGAAAAAATATCGCTTGTTGAAAACAAAATAAAAGACGAAAAAAAAGCTTCGGTTGTTAATTACTTCAATGAGCTGTGCCAGGCTGAAAATATCGACTTCTTAACTTTTGACAGACTTAATATAGATATCAACCTTTCAACTTCACTGAAAGCTTACAAAGAGGAGGTTGCTTTATCTATCGAAAAAATAAAGAGTGATATTCAGCTAATAAATACTCAGGAGCATCCGGAAGAAATATTAGTTGAGTACAAAAAGACAATGAACGTCTCTCAGTCTATTCAAGATGTACAAACAAGGAAAGAGAATGAACGCAAGGAAAAAGAGAAGGCGCGATTTGGTATTTTATCAGGAATAGGTATGACCTTAGACTCTGAAACCAACACCTTTGTTTATAACGACCATATTTATATTTCTTACGATAAAGTTATTCAAGCAGACAAAGATGTTTTCCAAAAAGAAATTAGCAGGTTGAAAGAAGAGATAAAAGAGGACAAATTATCTGTTAAAAAACCTGAGCCTCAAAAAGAATCTGTTCAACAGACAATTCCCGAACCAACCAGTACAGAACCTCTTTCCGCGCCAAAAGTAGAAGAAAAATTAGAAGTTTTAACCACATCGTTTGAGGTAAAAGCCACAATGCCACAATTAAAGCTTTTGGTAGCATTTATGAAGCAAAATGATATTCAATATAAAAATATAGATTAACCATGGAAAATAAAGCAAACGACAGTAAAATGATGGTGAAATTTGAGATAGATAATAGGGAAATCAAATTAACGCCAAGTATCGTAAAAGAATACATTGTAGGAGATTCTAATGCCAATATCACTAACCAGGAATTTAAATTATTCACTGAATTGTGTATGGTTCGTAAACTCAACCCATTCCTTAAAGAAGCATACCTTATAAAATACGGAAATCAGCCGGCACAAATTGTCGTTGGTAAAGATGCTATTCTAAAAAGAGCTATTAACAACAAAGATTTTAATGGCCGGGAACAGGGAATAATTATACAAAATGAGGAAGGTGAAATTGAATATCGTAAAGGTACTTTTAAACTTTCCACAGAAGCTTTAGTAGGTGGATGGGCTAAAGTATACCGCAAAAACTGGGAGTATCCTACCGAAGTAACGGTTTCGTTTGAGGAAGTAGCTCAAAAAAAGAAGGATGGGGAATTAAACTCTAATTGGCTTAAAAAAGGACCCACAATGGTAGAAAAAGTTGCTTTAGTAAGAGCATTAAGAGAAACATTCTCAGAGGATATCGGAGGGATGATTGATGAAAGTGAAGCCTGGGATAGTAAAGACCTTTCAAAAAATAAAAGAACGGTTGAAGAGGCAACAATTGTTCAGGATGATGTTGGTGAGGCAGAAAAAAGCGAAGGGAAAAAAGTAAACATTGAAGAGTTAGGATAATGAACAGGTATAATGTCATAGCATCAGGGAGTACAGGAAACTCTGTAATTTACCATAAAAATATTATGGTTGATTGTGGAGTACCTTTCTCCCGGATTAAACCTTTTTTGTATGATATTAAAATAGTTTTACTTACTCATATACATGGGGACCATTTTAACCTGTCTACAATTAAAAGATTAGCTTTTGAAAGACCGTCATTAAGGTTTGGTTGCTGTGAATGGTTGTCAGAACATCTGGAAGGTGTTAAAAACGTAGATATTTACAATATAGGAAGTGTTTATGATTATGGGTTATTTAAAATTATCCCTGTAAAATTGTACCACGATGTTCCTAACTGTGGGTATAGAATCATCACCAATGATTACAAGATTATCCATACAACCGACACAAACCATTTAAATGGAATATCTGCTCCAAATTATAACCTTTATGCTTTAGAACACAACTACGATGAAAATATTGTTAAAGATGTGATTAAAGAGAAAGAATTAAGAGGAGAATATTCCTATGAGAAGTATGCTATAAACGCTCATTTATCAGAACAACAAGCCAATGATTTTTACTATAAAAACAAAGGTGAAAATTCTGAAATATTAAGATTACATGAAACATCCTTATTAAAAGAATTAAGAAAATGGGAACACCAAGAGAAATATTAATAGATGAAACCCTGGACACTATAACGTTTAGGGTAAAAAGAGTAGCTCCTAAAATATATGAATCTCAATTAGAAGAACTTGAAAATACTGGATTGTTAGATAGTTTTGAGGGATTTTCAAGCGAAGTTAATCACAGGGAGTTAAGTCTTAAAATGGTTTATGAAGAAACGTGTAAACTTCTTAATGTAAATCAAGATTATATTCCTAAAAATTCCCGAAAAAGGGAATACGTTGCTACACGATACTATTATTCATTAGTTTCATTAGATATCTTTAAAGATAGGTATGATATTACTTTAGAAAAAATAGGTAACATCATAGGCAGAGACCATTCCACCGTTCTTCATTATAAAAAAGATTTTAATGGCAAGGTTGAAAATGATTTGAAATATAATCTCAAAACATCAGAGAAAGATAAAATGATGCTTAGAAAAATTAAAACAAAACTGAACGGTAGTTTAGAAAAATACCAGACAAAAGTAAAGGGGATACAAATATAATGGAAAAAAAGAAAGCAAAATTAGAAGCTCTATTATGGGAATATTGTAATTACACAAAATGGGAAAATGTGGTAGTTTTTTATAAAGATGGTGTGGTTATCATTGTATGGTCGAAGATAAGAACTTTAATGGAAGATGATAATACTGATACAAATAAATACTACCTTGATTTCACAATGAGAACATTCCCGGTAGAAGATATTGATACCAGGATAAAATCTTTTCAGGATAAAATAAAGTATGAGGAAGAGAAGAAAAACAGCAAAATAGCAAATGAAGTAGAATAAGATTAGTATGGAAAGGGAAGGTTTTTTAGTAAAACAAGGTGAGTGGCTTATCCCGGCAACGGATGATGACCGAAATGAAATATTGAGTTTAAAGGATGGTGATATAGTACCTTACAAACTTAATGATGCGAGGAGATTGTGGAGAAACAAAAAATATTGGTTGCTTTTAAAAAAGGTACAAGAACATTTGTCTGAAAAAATGGCCAAAAAATTTCCAACACCGGAAAAAATTCATACTGAAATAAAATTGCAGAACGGTCATTTTGATGTTCATGTAACTCTTGGGGGCAAAGAAACCTATGTTGTGAGTTCTAAAGTAGGCTCAACAGCATTTAAAAATATGGGAGAGAAAAGGTTCAAAGAGTTTGTTAAAAACGAAGCCAAACCCACTATACTAAAATACTTTTTAAAAGATGTAGATGAAGAAACATTTGATAACGAATTTTTAAACTTAATATTCAATGATTAGAAATTATTACAATTACAAAAAAAACAAGTACGGAGCTAAAAAAACTAAATATAATGGTCGTTATTATGCCAGTGGGTTAGAAGCTCAAAAAGCAGAAGAGTTAGATTGGCTTTTAAGGGCAGGAGAGATTAAAGAATGGACTCCACAGTACAAGTGGGAATTGTATGTGAATGGTAAAAAAATATGTGGTTATAAGATAGATTTCAGGGTAGTGAATAACGATGGAGTGGTAGATTATATTGAAACAAAAGGAGCCCAAACATATGATTTTATGTTAAAATGGAATTTAACCCAGGCTTTATTTGATGAACTGACAGAGGGTGAATCAGCCCGGCTATACCTCAATCAAAAGTTAGTAAAACAAAAATTTTTAAATGAAATAAGAAAGTAATGATTAAAGGAGGTTATATTTTACAGCCAAGAACAATTGATGAGAGTGAAATATCAAATTGCCCACCTCATGTGAGAGAAATATGGTATTACTTTTTAAGGAAGGCAAATCATAAAAATAACCCTAATAAAAAATTGCAAAAAGGACAATTATTGACTTCTTACAATCAGATATTGAGCGACTTAAGTTGGATGGTTGGGTATAGAATTGAGAGGTATAAAAAGCACCATTGCGAAACTGCGATGAAGCTGCTTACGAAGCTGCAAATGATAACCACAACGAAAACCACACGAGGAATGATTGTAACTATCACTAAATATGAGTATTACCAGAACCCGAAAAACTACGAAACAGATAGTGAAAACTACAATAAAACTACAAGAAAACCACAATCAACCGACACGATAGACAAGAATGTAAAGAATGTAAAGAATGTTAATAATATCTTATTATCAGAATTAAAAAATTCTGATTTCGAAAATTCACTTTATTTTGAGGTTACACTTTCTTTTTGGGAATTATTTAAAAATAATTTAACTGAAAAAAATATTTCAACTTCAAGACTTGAAAAAGCTAAAGGGGGATGGGTTAATCATGTGCGTTTATTAATCGAGCAAGACAAATATACGTTAGAAGATTTGCGCGATGTTTTTAAATTTTTAAAGGTTGATAATTTTTGGAAGCAAAACATATTATCAACTTCAAAGTTGCGCGAAAAATTTGAACAATTATTATTAAAAGCCAGGACAAATGGAGAAAATAAGCCAATTAACAAAAAGGAAGGGTGTACACCCGAAGAGCTTGCAGAAGTTGTCTCAAAACACTTCGCCGTTGACTCGCAAGGATAGTCATTATGAAGTATCTATTTATGAGGGTGAATTAACAACGGATTGTGTTATAAACAACATTGCTAAGTTAAAGAAGGCATTCCCGGCACTGCCGAAAGAATTTTATGATGTATTGGCAGATAGAATTAAGGAGCATAATTTTAATAATCAAAGGTTATCTGACTCAATAGATTCTGTCATTGATAATTGTGTTTACCCGACTCCTACAATAGCTCAATTTATTGGATATGATGAGAAAATTAATTTATACAATTATCACGATATCATAAAGATGAATGATAAAACAGGGATAGCCTTTAAGTGCTATAGACCGATAAAATATAAAGATTTAAGTAAGCCGCTTTATGCTTCGGTAGAAGATATTGAGAGGTTTAATCTTGAAAAGTGGCATAAATAAAAGTATTAAAGTTCTTTGACGTATTGGCTCTAGTTTTAGTCTGATTAAACAGATATTAAAATAATAGATTTGAGTAAAGGGGGCTCAACCAGGAACGTAACCTGGTCAAAAAAATGTGATAAGATGCATGAAACAGCGTTGAGACGGTTACTCTTTGTGTATCTATAAAAGCCGGATAATATTGGAATATTAAAGTGGTTCGAAACCAATATCCGGCACTAATGTTGCGGAAAATATGGGAAGGTAAAATATAAATATTGATTATTAACAGATAAAAATTATTATGGATAAAGATGAACTTTACAAAAGATTAGACGAAGATGAAGAACTTACTGATTCAGAACGCAGAGAAATATATCAGGCAGAAATACAAGCAGATAAAGATTATGAAGATTGGTGCGATGATTATGATGGCATCTAATAATAATTTTTATTACACGCCCTAAAAATATTGCCTATATGACTAGTTGCACTTTGTTATCTTAGGTAGTTATGAAGTTAATTAGAATTACGGTGGAAGCATATATGCCCCGAGCCATTGCACTCAATTATCGTGGATTTGTGCATTAGCCAGGGATGGAAGCGAAGCGTAAGGATGGAGTGCTGGATAATTGAGTGCAACGGATTGGTGTATGAAACGTAGCCATGTACTGACGTTTCAAATTTGCACCGCCTTTGATTGGCTATGTTTTATGACACCGTGTTATAATTTAGTTAAAAAAGGCGGTATTAATTTGCACAATTAGAAATAATATATTACTTTTGGTTTAAATTAAAACATATAATTATGAATATAGGAAATGCAATTAAGCAACTGAGATTAAAAAGATGCCTTAACCAAGGTGATTTTGCAAGCAAAATAGGAATAACGCAAGCTTATTTGAGCCAAATTGAGCGAGGGCATAAGAAGCCAAGTATGGAAGTACTTGAATACATGGCTAAAGATTTGAATTTGCCATTACCGATTATGTTTTGGTTCGGGGTGGAGTTAGAAGATATTGAAGAAACCAAAAGGGAGGCTTATAAAATGCTTAAACCCTCTATTGATGCGCTGATAGGTAGCCTTTTTTAATTAATTATAACGGTAAATTGTATGGCGTTCGTTGCGCCCTGATTATAATTAGAAACTTTTAAATAACAGATAAAATGACAAAAAAGAACGAAACTTCGGAAAAACAAGCGCAATGCGCTATACAAAATGTTGTGTGTAGTACGAGAAATACACCAGCATATTGTTTGGATAACATAAAATTCAAAATAGACAAAGACGAGTTTTTGATATTTATGATAGCGCACAAAGGTATACACACAGAAGGACAAATATTTTATAATGGAGAGCTCGGATATGTGATAATCAAAAACGGCAAAACAATGATGAGTGCTGATTTTGACGAATGTCTAGTGAATACATTACTTAGATGGAATTTAACGCCACGAAAGTAGTATTACACACAACGAATGGCAATAAGAATAGTTGGCTTTTCGATTACCTACAAAATTTGATACGAGTATAAATAAAAACAAAAATAGCGATGGAAAAACAGAAGTTATTTACAGAGATGACAATTAATAATTGTGATGCTTCAATTACGGCAAGATGCCCTGATGAAGATAGTGAAATGTGCGTTACTATTAAAAACAGGTATAAAGTAAATTTTACGCTTACACTTACAGAGGCTAATGATTTTGCAGACTTTATAAAAGAACATGTAAAAGCAGCCAAAGAAGCTGAAAAAAGTTGTGCGTAGGCTTTTGTTTTTATTCCTTCAAATTACGCAGAAACTTCGCACGAAGCACAGCCAATTATTTTTATTGCGTGTTGTGCTTAACGAAGTGGCGTTTTAATGAAGCACAACACAGCAGAGAATAAGGGAAGGTTTTAAGCTGCTATATGCAGTGAAATATATTATTAAACTAAAAATAAAATTATGAAAGATTACACAGACGAATACAGAAAGCAAGAAATTAAATCTGCAAAAGCAGAGATAACGCAAATCGAAGCAGCTATGCTGCTGGCAACAAACAATACGCTTGGATGCGAAATTCATATTGCAGGGCTTAAAATTGGTATATGTGATAACAAAAAGATATTGCCAGCTTTGAAACACCACAAACGTGAAATAGAAAAGTTTATTGCTGGAGAATCAAATATGTACGAATAATTTTATTCCTACTAATAGCAGCTTAAAACTTGCCCTTGATTCTTAGTTATGATGTAGTGATTATTTGGAATACAGTTTCAGATACCGGCAAGTTTTAAAGGGAAGGATTATTCTCTGCTGTGTTATGAGTAATTATATTTGGCGGTGTGGTGGAGGTGAGGGTTTTGTGCTGAAGGATAGGGTATCATTACTCATAACGTCCGGGAAATATGGGACGGAATTTTAAGGGATAAAATCATTGTTGAAACAAAGATATAAAATTTAATATTAACTAAATACTAATAAAATTATGAAATACTATTACGAAGACACTTTTGATGAGTCTGTAATTTGCAAAGCGAATAAACAAATTTTATTTTTAACCAAAGGGGACTTAGTTAAAATAGGTTATAATTTATACGAAGTGGTATATAAGTATTTAAAAATTAAGGATAAAATTTGGTTTGTTGGTTGCAAGGAACTATAATTTTATGATTTCATAGCACCGCCCTTAAAATTCTGTGCTATGATTTCGAGTTGTAGTTAGTCATCTTAGGAATATGCAGAAAATGAATAGCAATACATTATCCGTGCGAAGCCTTATTTCCCGGGACGTTGTAGTCAATTATCGTGGACTGTGGGTGTGCCGGAAGAGGGTTTTGTGCGGATGGTGAGCTGGATGATTGACTACAACGGTAAATTGTAAGGTGTCGTGGCTGCCTTAAACAAAGCCACATAGTTTCAAACTTAATAAAACTTAGATATGAGTACAAAAGATTCAAAAACAGAACAGCCATGCACTATACATAGTGTTATAGCCCGTTTATTAATTTTACTTTTTGCAATGGTATTTTTCATAATGTTCAGAACGTTTTTAGACACTGGATGGGAAATATACTGGGATGCTCTTTGTGCAATTGGATGGGCTGGAAATTTACTATTAATAAAACCGTTATCGAAGTCTTTTTTTAATGGGCTATAATGGTTTTGGGAATATGGGAAGGATTTTTAGGGCATTTTATCAATTTAGTATAAACGTTTAATATAAAAATTATTATGGATAAAGATGAACTTTACAAAAGATTAGATGAAGACGATGAACTTACTGATTCAGAACGCAGAGAAATATATCAGGCAGAAATACAGGCAGATAAAGATTATGAAGATTGGTGCGATGATTATGATGGCATCTAATAATAATTTTTATTACACGCCCTAAAAATATTTCCTATGATTCCAAGTTATGTTTAGCGATTTTAGGTAGGTAGTTGGATGATTAGAAATACAGCGGAAGGCATATTCCCAAAACCATTATGTTCAACGATTGTGGCATTTTTGAGGGTTTGCCAGGGATGGTTTTGCGGGAAGGTGTGGAGAATCGTTGAACATAA
>Ga0209931_1001215_pt1 | contig 14401 bp, 11 predicted proteins | sample SalPonR1_B_D1_MG_FD_185697 | JGI IMG/M metagenome (GOLD analysis project Ga0209931, IMG submission 185697) | Salt pond soil microbial communities from South San Francisco under conditions of wetland restoration - Salt Pond MetaG R1_B_D1_MG... ...
AGAGCCTTTATAAATGATCCAGACGTATTCCTTTTAAGAGAGGAAAATATTCAGCTTTCTAAAATACAGAAAAAAACTCTTGCAGTAGTAAACAGTATTTTGGGAGGACTCCTTTTTACCTCTGATAACATATCCAAATACAATAAAAACCAGAAAAAAATATTTGATCAAGTTCTAAATTCAAAAAATATAAAAATAATAAAGTTGGAAATACCTTCAGATAATACATATAAAGTAAATTATCTAGATAATTCTAAGAAAAAAATAGCTTATATCAATTTAAATTCAAAACCATATACAATAGATTCTTTATATTTGAAACCCTACGAAAGTAAAGTACTCCAGGAGGTTTAACCGTGAATAAATCAAAGAAAATATTTGACAATGAAATAAATCCAAAAGCCTATAAAAAAGCAGTAAAGACTAAAAATAAATATATTAAAAAATTCGGTGATGATTCCCATAAAAATTATCCTTTAAAAGTGATTGAAAATAAAACCCTTAAACCTTTTATAGGAGTTGAAAATATAGTTATAGGAGAGGAAGCTACCACCCCAAATTTTAAGAAAGGAATAGTTGTAGGAAACATAAGAATGGGATACGGCCACTACAGAATTGCCATGGCCGTAGCTTCTGCCGCTAATTCCATGGGATATACCCCCTACTGGTTTGATTTAAATTCCTTTAAGGAAACCACCGGAGGGAAAATCATACATCATCTTAACTCTCTGTATTCTTTAGGTTCAAGATTATCTCAAAAATATTCTCTTTTCAACAAATTCTACTGGGAGCCTTTGAACTCAAAAGGATTTAAAAAACTTTCATATAATTCACAAGATCAAAAAACTTCAGAACTTATGACACCTATTTTTAAAAACATTCCTAAAGATATGCCCTTTATAGCTACTCATGTTTGGCCGGCACAGGCAGCTGTTCATGCTCGAATGAAGAAAGTGGTAAATGTAATTCCCGATAACTGGCCTATGGCTCTTCACCTATCTGAAGGCTCTATTCACACTCTACAAACACCTTCCAGCTATTTAGGATATAGGACATTAAAGGGGATGGATGGGAACAAGGTACTAAAACCTATCCCGGAAGATGAGATTTACTACACAGGCCACTACGTTGACCACGAACTCGTATCAAATATTGACAAGGATTGTAAAAAAAGACTGAAAAGAATAAAGGAAAACAGACCTAAAAGAATCCTGCTAAGTGTAGGTGGAGCTGGAGCTCAAAAAGAAATATTTGAAGAAATAATAAAACATCTTCTCCCTATAATTCAAAACCATGAAGCAGTTCTTTATATCAATATTGGGGATCATGTAATGGTATGGGAAGATTTGAAAAAATCAATTCCAGAACTGGAAGAAAAAACTACACTTCATTGGAATAACTGGGATGAAACTCATGAATTTGCTCAAAAATCTCTAGAGGGAAAAGTTTCAGGAATACATTTGTTTTACAACAAAGATATTTTTCCAGCTGTATACGGAACAAATCTTCTAATGAGATCTTCGGATATTCTAATCACAAAACCAAGTGAACTATCCTTCTACCCTGTACCTAAACTTTTAATAAAGCGTATTGGGGGACATGAAAAATGGGGAGCAGTTAGGGCCTCAGAAATTGGAGACGGCACCCTAGAATGTGAAACTACAGATAAAAGTTTACAAATGCTGGATTTAATCTTTAATGATAATGATATTTTAACCATGCTCAACGAAAATATTTTAAAGGCTTCAAAAATTGGAATTTACAATGGCGCATACAAAGTTGTTGAACTAGCTGTGGGAGAAGAAAATCTATGATTGATTTAGAAAAACTACAATCCAGTTTTAAAGAGAACTTCAATACAAATAATTCTCCAAGAATATACTTCTCTCCTGGAAGAATAAATCTAATGGGAGAACATATAGACTACAACGGTGGTTATGTGGTGGCAGCAGCTGTAAATATGGGAACCTATGCTGCTGCCTATCCAAACAAGCAAAATGAAATTAGGCTTTTTTCATTAAACTACAAGGAAGTAGGTATTGTAAAGACACATATTAGGGATATATCCTACAGAAAAGAACAGGAATGGGCTAACTATCCTCTGGGAGTAATTCATACCTTTCAAAAAAAAGGTTTTAAACTTAGTCAAGGTTTAGATATTGTCTTTTCAGGTAATATACCCCACAACTCCGGACTTTCATCCAGTGCCTCTATAGAACTTGCTACTGCTGAAGCCCTTAAGGATTTATTTGATTTTAAATTAAATAAAATTGAAACTGCAGTATTATGTAGGGAGTCGGAAAATAATTTTAATGGTGTCAGCTGCGGTATCATGGACCAGTTTGTATGTTCTATGGGAGAAGAAAATAAGGTTATACTTTTAAAATCAGATACTCTCAAATATAAACTAGTGCCCTTTCTCAGCAAAAAACATTCTTTTATAATAATTAACTCAAATATAAATAGGAAGCTTTCTGACTCAAAATACAACGAAAGAGTAAAGGAATGTGATAGTGCCCTTAAAGATTTAAAGAAGATAAAAAAAACAAAAAACCTGTGTTCCTTAGACACCAAAGAATTTAATAAATATAAAAATAAAATAAAAAACATCACCCATAGAAAAAGAGCAGAACATGTAGTAGAAGAAAACTATAGAACTAAGCTAGCAGCCAAAGCCCTGGAAAATAAAGAATTAAATCTTTTTGGTAAGCTGATGTATGAATCACATAAATCCTTACATTACAATTATGAAGTATCCATACCTCATCTTGATACACTAGTAGAGCTTTCAGAAAAAGAAGGAGCTCTTGGTTCTAAAATGACCGGAGCTGGATTTGGAGGATGTACCGTCAGTTTAATTCCAAATAATATAATTTCAGATTTTATTAAAAATATCAAAAGAGAATATAAAATCAAATACAGTATAGATGCAGATATTTACATAGTTAAAATATCCAAGGGAGCCCAGAGAATTAAATAAGGAGGCAGTAATGTCAGATATTTATAAATACATAGAAAAACTTATCAACTATGGTATTTACAAAGAACTTATTGGTTCAGACGATAAAATATATGTAAGAAATAAAATTTTAGATATATTAGGTCTGGAAGGATACGATAAAGTTTACCTAAAAAAAGAAAAATCAGAAAACCTTCAAAATATACTTGAGTATATTCTTGATTACGCTTGGGAAAAAGGACTTCTAGAAAATAATTCAAGTCTGTATAGAGATCTATTAGATACTAGAATAATGGATTGTCTTACCCCAAATCCTGGAGTTATTATTTCCGATTTTAAAAAAAGATACAATATATCTCCCCAAAAAGCTACATCAGGATTTTACAAAACTTCTCTTGATTCAAATTATATAAGAAAAAGTAGAATAGCTAAAAATCTTTTTTGGAAATCCAAATCAAAATACGGAGAACTAGAGATAACTATAAATTTATCAAAACCTGAAAAAGATCCAAAGGATATAGAAGCAGCCAAAAAAAATACTCAATCTTCATATCCTCAGTGTGTTTTATGTAAAGAAAATGAAGGCTATGCTGGAGGAATCAACCACCCTGCCAGGCAAAATTTAAGACTTATTCCTTTGACTCTTGAAGAAGAAAAATGGTACCTCCAGTATTCTCCCTACTCCTACTACCGTGAACACTGTATAGTACTATGTGAAGAACATCGTCAAATGAAGATTGATATAAAAACCTTCAAGAGATTACTATCCTTCACAGAACAGTTTCCCCACTATTTTATAGGATCCAATGCTGATTTGCCTCTAGTTGGAGGATCTATACTATCTCATGATCATTTCCAGGGAGGAAGATACACCTTTCCTATGGAAAATGCAAAAGAACATATCAAAATCAATTTAAGAAAGTATCCTGGTATAGATGCTGCAGTTTTATACTGGCCTATGTCTGTATTGAGATTAAAGGGTAAAAACAAAGACACTTTAGCTAAAGCTGCAAATCATATTCTTGAAAAGTGGAGAAAATATTCAAATAAAGACTTAAATATTATATCTTCATCAAGAGGAGAAAATCATAATACAATTACTCCTATAACAAGGATTAAAAAAGATAAATACGAAATGGATTTAGTATTTAGAAATAATAGAAAAACCCAAGAATATCCCTTTGGAATATTCCACCCTCACAAGGAATACCACCATATAAAAAAAGAAAATATCGGACTTATAGAAGTAATGGGCCGGGCAATACTGCCGCCTAGATTAAAAAAAGAAATGGACCTTCTAGAAGAATGTCTTAAAGGAAATATGGAAATTAATGAGTGTAGAGAAATTTCTAATCATAAGGATTGGTACTTAATGATAAAGGAAAAATATCCAGATAAAAATCAAAACTGGAAGCAAATATTAAAAAAAGAAATAGGTATAATTTATGAAAATATACTTCAAGACTGCGCCCTATTCAAAAATCCAGAAGATTTAGCCTTTGCAGTTTCTCAGAAATTAATTAGATAATAAAAACATAAAAATCACGAGGAAGAGCCTCTCCCTCGTGATGCTTATCTATCAATTACAGATTATATTTCATTAATTAATATATATACATACAAAATTGTTAAAATCATTAGGCAATATCACAGTATATGTCATACAAGCCGTCAAATATTTTATCCCAATAAAAACATGTTATTTTTACGTTAAATAAAAAAATCACAAAAAAAGAACACAAAGAAAAAAGTAGAATATTTTATCTCAATACTCTACTTTAATTAATAATATCAAAGGCTATATTTTTTCAAAGTTATTGTATATTTCATATCTATTGTAATGTATATAAAAATCTAATAATCAAATCTTCTACTTCATCAAATTCTTCTTCTGTAAGTCTATTCTTTAAATGGTCTATTATTAAAAGATTTTCTTCATCTGATATACCATCACTAGTTAAATTCATAAGATAATTGATATCAATTTTTCCAATGTATTTAAATACTAATGCCTTTTCTTCATCTGTAAGTTCAATATCAATTTCACCTGGTAGCTCTGTATCATCTTCCTCTATTTCTTCTAAATCATCAGTTTCTTTTTCTTCCTCATCTTCTACAGTTTCAACTTTTGTATTGTCACTATCTTCCCTACTTTCTTCAAAAGCTTCTTCTGTTGTTGATTCTTCCTCCGGTATTTCCTCTTGAATTTCATTTTCCAATTCAGTATTTTGATTATTATTACCATTTGACAACATTGTCATTGCATTTATTAATGTTATAGATAGAAAAATAAGAAATATTTTATTCATAATTTTTACCTCGCCTATTTATTTTAATAAATATGATAAAAAAACATCTACAAGTTCAGGGTCAAATTGTGTTTCTTTATTCTCTATAAGTTCCTTCACAGCTTCTTCCTTAGAAAAAGCCTTTCTGTAAGGTCTATCATTTGTCATAGCATCATAAGCGTCAACTATGGAAAGTATTCTACATTCTAAAGGTATATCCTTTCCTTTTAAACCTATAGGATACCCGGTACCATCGTATCTCTCATGATGTTTTAAAATAAAATCTGCTATTAAGTGAAGTTCAAGTGAGCTAGATGCTATTCTAAATCCTATTTCACTGTGTTTTTTCATCTGCTTCATCTCGTATTCGCTCAAACTATCTGGTTTGAATAAAATTTTATCTGAAATACCTACCTTAAACACGGGGGGTTAACACGGGGGGTCTAACCCCTTGTGCAGTTCGTTCGACCCCTTGTGCAGTTCTATTTTTTGCCCATTGTAGTAAAATCATCTGCTAGTGACCTTTCTCATGGACACTGAATTACTCCCTGAGCCCAAAGACAACCCCCACATGCAGGAAATGTATTAGAAAGGCAATCTTTTTCATTGCTGTCCACATCCTCGCAACCTCCGCAGATAACGCAGGTGGAAAAGTCGAAGTCGTAAACTTTCTGTCTAAAGTCATAGTAATCTTCCTGAGCCCATATCTCTTTCAATGTCTTATTCTTTATATTACCAAAGGAATGTTCCTTCATAAGTCTGGTATTACCGTTAAGAAAAGTAGTATAGGAGTGTAGTAAACCCATACAAGGAGAAACCTCTCCGTCCCATCTTACAAATACCATCCCCTCATTTACAAAGCGACAGTAATCATTATAGTCCTTATGGTCATCTCCAAGAGTTTTAATCTTCATCATAGATGCATGTATATCGTGTAAGCCTTCCTTAGTGTAATCATTGTAGTCAATTTTCGGAAAACTAATCTCTGGTATCATTATTTCCTTTGTTCCTTTTCTTATTACATCTTGACTTTTATATCCTAAAGGCTTTGCCAGAGCTTTTTTACAGAGCATCTTGTTTTCCATTTCCTCATCGTAGGGAATAACGTTGCTAATTGAAATTTTCTCCGCCCAAACCCTAGTTGCAAAGCTTTTTAATTTTGAAAGGTCTTCTACATTATCCTTTGTTACGACAAATGCAATTCCAAGATTTATTTTTTTGTTTTTTCCTTTGTTCAATCTCTTCAAAGTCTTCAAATTATCAAAGACCTGCAAAAAATCTGCCCCCTCACGAAGTTCGTTGAATTTATCTATTTCCACGCTGTCAACTGAGACCCAAAGATCTTTTAGTCCCGCATCCATTAGCTTTTTAATGTTTTCTTCTGATAGTTTGGTACCGTTAGTTGTCATTTCAGTTCTTATTCCAAGATCTGAAATTTTCTTTATCATGTAATATATATCTGGGTGGTGAGTAGGCTCACCAAAGCCTCCAAACATAACTGAATCAATCGTCTCTATTTTCTCCATGTCTTTGACTAGCTTGTCAAATTCCTCTCTTTTCATAAAACCCATCTTTTCAGACCATGTCTTTCGTATACATGTCACACAATTAAGGTTGCAATCAGCCGTTGGCTCAATATAGAGTCTCTGCAAAGAGTGTATTGAAGGTGCAAGGACAAGTTTTCCATTCTCTTCGTAAAATATATATTCACCATGCCTTCCCTGATGCTCATTTTCTAATAAACTTTTAGGTATTTTAAGGGATCCATCTTCGTTTTTTTCAATATATATGTGCTTATTCATTTTTAAAATCCTTTCTAAATAATTTTCAAAACTATAAAACAAAAGCACTAGTTGTTAAAACTAGTGACTCGATTATGCTATTTTTATAAAATACTTACTTTTTATTATATCATAAATTTTTATTTTTAAAAATTCATTTATATAGGAATGCCTATAAACAAACTCATTAAGTCATGTGACAGGGAAACCTCCGAAAAATAAGCAAAAAATATCCACCCCTCCATATATTTCAAAGAAAAGATTGACCTTACTAATACCGTAAAATATATGGAGAAGAACAACATCAAACTATTCCACATATTTATAGCCTCTCTTTCACAAACACAGGGGGTCAGACCCCTTGTGCAAATACTCTGGATTTAAAGTTATTTGTTCCCTTCGACTGCAGGGAAAGTTTCTTTGTTTACTCTGACAAATTTTTCTATTATATTTAATTCAATCCATCTATAATTTCAACACTGCAGTGAATTCCATTGACAAAACACTCTAGATCCATATTTTCATTTGGAGCATGATTTGCCTCATCTGCATTAGCATAGGGTACCATAATAGATGGTTTACCTAAAACTTTAGTCCAGATGTAATCAGGCAGACTTCCTCCCATTGACGGCAATATAATAGGATCCATATCATAGGCTTTTTTTACAGCTTTAATAATTTTTTCAGAAATTAGAAGCTCAGATGATGTTCTTGAAGGATGCATGTCTTCCTCCTGCTGTATGACTTCTACCTGTGCATTTACTTTCTTTACATGTTTTTTAATTTTCATAAATAAATCCTCAGGATTTTGATCTTTTACCAATCTTACTTCCATTTTTGCTATAGCTTTCTTTGGTACAATATTTTTAGAACCTTTTTTTGTATATCCACTTACCAACCCATTTATAGTTAAAGTCGGTAAAAACATCAGCCTTTGGTAAAAAGTCTTTTTATCCAACTCAATTTTTTCTATACCATAAATTTTAGCAAGATTTTCAGGATCAAAAGGCAATTTATCTATCAATTCTAATTCTTTTTTAGTAGGTTTTAATACATCTTCGTAAAACCCTTGTATTGTTACATAATCATCTTTATCCTTCATAGAGTATAGCACCTCATTTAAAATCCATGCTGGATTAGGTATTACTCCACCTTTGTTTCCTGAATGATTATCCGTGTTTGCAGTTTCTAACTCCAGTTGAAAATTCATAACTCCCCTTACTCCAAATACAACCATGGGTGCTCCACTATCATGTATAGGTCCGTCTGAGGTTATAACAAGATCAGTATCAAGAAGTCCTTTGTTATCTTTTACAAACTTAGACAAAGACTTACTTCCTATCTCCTCTTCTCCTTCAAATACAAATTTCACATTTATAGGTAAGGAATTATTTTTTTCTAAGATTATTTTAACTGCTAAGATATGTGCAAGAAGTTGTCCTTTATTATCTCCGGCTCCTCTCCCGTAGAGTCTATCATTTCGTATGATTGGCTCAAAAGGTGGAGAATCCCATTCTTCTATTGGATCCGGTGGCTGTACGTCGTAATGTCCGTAAAATAGTACCGTCTTGGAATCTTTATTTTCAGAGAGCACTTCTCCATAAACAATAGGATTACCTTCGGTTTTATAAATTCTAGAGTTAATTCCACAATCAATCATAAGGGATTTTAAATATCGAGAACATTTTTCTACTGCTTCAACATCTCTACTTATACTTGCTTGTTTAACAAAATCTACTAAAGTCTCAATACTCTTTTCTTTACTACTTTCTATACTACTATGAATTTCTAAAATATTCATTATTCTTTGCCTTTCTTTATTGTAATTAACTATATTATCTTATCATTTATTACCTTATTCTGCATTTTAAAATTTTTTCCTAATTATTTAATATCATGTCGTAGCAGATATCTCTTTAAACATTTATTTACATCTTATAAAAGATCATCTTTCAGTACTTTTCTAATTATAACAGAAATTTTCTGATTTTAGTCAAATTAATCTTAGAAAATATAGGGTTAATTTAGTGTAGGAAAAAGAAGAATAGACCATCATTCCATAATAGATAAGATATATATTCATTGCACAAGGGGTCTGACCCCCTGTGCAATGTGACCCCCTGTGCAATGGTTGTTTTTTCAAATTCAATTAATATAATCCGAATTATTATGATATAATTATAAATAATTGTAATGAAAAAAATCAGAAGGAGATATGCATGGGTATATACAATAGAGCCGACGGAAAATACATTAATAATCTGCCATCTTATATAAAATTTTTTCCTTTTCTTATGAGAAATAGAATGGATGCCTCAATATATTTCAAACAAAAGATTGACCTTACTAATACTGTAAAATATATGGAGAAGAACAACATCAAACTATTTCACATATTTATAGCCTCTCTTTTAAGACTTGGAATTGAAAAACCTGTTTTCAATAGATTTGTAGTTGGTAAAAGAGTCTATCAAAGAAACTATCTAGCTGTTGGATTTATGGCTAAAGAGAAGCTTAATGAAGAATCAAAAGAAATAAGTGTGAAAGTATATTTTGATGAAAAAGACACTTTATTTGATGTAAGGGATAAAATTCAAGAAAAAGTAGAAGTAGTTAAAAGTAAAGGTGAATTTAATGTGGATAAAACCATTGATATTTTAACTAAAATCCCAAAATTTATAACTACATTTATTTTCTTCTTTTTAAGAATTGTAGATCATTTCGGTTTTCTTTCAAAAGAATTTATAGATGATAACCCTCTTTTTGTAAGTGCCTATGTTACAAATGTAGGAAGCATAGGATTAGATGTTCCTTTTCATCATATGTATGAATGGGGGACTACCTCCCTTTTTTCCTCACTTGGTAAAATACATAAAGATTATATCATCGATAATCAAAAAAAAGAATTAAAGATAACAGACACAGTAAATATATCCTTTACAATAGATGAGAGAATCGCCGATGGCATATATATGGCTAAGGCACTAAATGATTTCAAAAAATATATGGAGAACCCTGAACTATTGGAGTAAAAATGGATTTAAATAAAACCCTTTACCAAACAATAAAAAAAATTGCCCATGAAAATCCCAGCAGCACAGCCTATGATTTTTTAGGTTTCAAAAAAAACTATACTGAATTTTTTGAAGATATAGAAAAGTGTTCATGTTTTTTAAAGGATTTGGGAATTAATAAAGGAGATATAGTATCAATTTACCTTCCAAATATTCCTCAAGCCCTTGAGCTTTTTTTCGCCATCAATAAAATTGGTGCAGTATCAAACTTTATTCATCCTAAAATGCCGGTAAAAAGCACTGAAAAAATTTTAAAAAAGATGAATCCAACAGCTGTATTTTTATTAGACGAAATGCATGAAAAACTTCAAGTTCTAAAAGAACAGTCTATATCTAAACAATATGTAATTGTAAAAATAAGCGACTATCTTCCAAACAAACATAAATATCTATTTAGATTAAAAGAATTGTATCGAAGTTTAAAAATAAAAAAAGAAGAAAACACAAAATATTATAATCTGGATAATTATTATCATACTTTTGAAGAAGTAGTAAAATCAAAAGACACAGCTACTATATTATTTACTGGTGGAACTACCGACAATCCCAAAGGAGTATGTCTTTCTAATTTCAATCTTAATGCTTCAGCTTATCAAACGGGATTAAATAGGATAAAAGCACAACCTGAAGACAAAATGCTTGCTGTCCTCCCTATTTTTCACGGCTACGGTTTAGCCAACTGCATCTATACAAGCTTTGCAGAAGCAGGAGAAGTTATACTCTTACCTTATTTTACAGAAAAATTATTCGCTAAAACCATTATTAGCAAAAAACCTAATTATATATTAGGGGTTCCCCTCTTATTTTCAAAACTTGTTGAACTTTTATCAGCTGAAGATGTAGATTTATCTTTTTTTAAAGGTCTCTACTGTGGAGGATCAAAATTGGGAGAAGATTTATTATATAAAATAAACACTTTTTTAAAGGACAAAAACTCAGATGTTTTATTAAGACAAGGATACGGGCTTACAGAATGCGTAGGCGCATGTACACTTATGCCTGAAAATATTTATAAAAAGAACAGTGTAGGCATTCCATACACTGGTGTAGAATTGAAAATAACTGAAGCTAAAACAGGAAAAACTTTAACTCAAAATACTATAGGAAGAATATGCATTAAATCTAACACTGTCATGGAAGGCTATTTCAAAAACAAATCAAACAATATTCATATGGATAATGGACAGAGATGGCTTTATACTGACGATATCGGATATATAGACCAAGATGGATATTTATATTTTGTAGATAGATTAAACAGAATGGTAAAAATTCTGGGATACGAAGTTTATCCTTCAAATATCGAATTTCTAATAAACAAAATTGAAAATGTATCAGATAGCTGTGTAGTAGAAAGCAGCGAAGAAAACATAAAATATCTTAAAGCCTATGTGGTATTAATAAATACAAAATTAGAAAGAAATACACGAAAAAAAATAGTTAAATCTTTTAAAAAAAACCTCCCTAAGTGGAGTATACCTAGAGAGATAATATTTATAAAGAAAATGCCTGAAACCCTTCTTAAAAAAAAGGATTACAATAGTTTAAATTAATAATTTAAATCTTCAAAATTCCCTTCAGATTCTATTTTTTCAGGAATAGTTCCATCAAAATTAAAGCCTTCTTCAGTTACTTTGAAGGAATTAACTGAAAATCCTTCTAGATTCTTTATGGCTCTGTTAAGAGCAGTACCACCAGGTCTTAAATTATCATTTGCCTGCCCAGTAGGTATCTTAACCTTTCCTACGTAGAGCTCTTTAGTTACTCCGTCGAACATTTGAGTATTTTCATCATAAAATAAGGTTGCATTCATATATATAGGTTTATTTTCTACTATTTTTAAACCTCTTTCAAATCTCTCTAAAAAAGGAAATTTATCTATCAAAGGGCTTATATCCCCTAGTTCGCAGGACATAATCATCTCATCATCCCCTATGCACTTAATTTTAACATTTTTCATTACAGAGTTCTCATTCATAGACTTATTAGCAATTGCTGTAAGTTCTTCATTTGTAACTACCGTACTTACTGGAACCTGTCCTGTAGCTGCCACATTTCCAGCAAAAAAATCTTCCGCTGAAGCATGGTTCTCATCAAAGACGATTCCACCTTTTTCTAAGTAAGATTCAAAATCTTTCTCAGTATAAGTCACATCTACTTCCTTTCCAGGAGAACTTATCAAATAATAAATAAGTCCTGCTACTACAGCTATAACCAAAACAACACTCAATAAAAACTTAAAAAGACCCTTAATAAATTTCATAATACCCCTCCATTAATATATATAATTCCCATCTCTTTTTTTAATTTTATCATATTTTATTGCGTTTTAGCAATAATGTTTAAATAGTTATAGTGAAAATAGACAGTCTCACTTTTAAATGAATATTATCTATTAAGTATGGTAAGTATTTAATGTAAGGATAAATATTTATTTTTTTATGAAGGAGGATTGAAAAGTGAAGAATATACTTATTCCAATTGAGAAAAATTCTGATGAAAACACTGCAATTGCTGAAGCTGTTGAAATAGCTAAAAAATTTAATAGCAAAATTACTTTATTAAATGTTGACAATACCAGGAAAATATTAGCAGAGATTAATAACAATCGATTAATAGATGATGGCCGAATGTTAAACCCTTTTGGAAACTATGGACTTGTAGACGAAAACACTCTAGCAGGAGCTAGCCAAAAACAGAATATAAAAGAAAACACAAAAAAATATAGTAAGAAAAACCTTGAAGATAGATACATAAAAGGAGAAAAGTATAATTATATAAATTTTATAAAAACCGTAGCGAAGTTTTATAAACAGGAAGATATAGAAACAGATACAATTATCGCTGAAGGAGACCCAGCCTCAGCTATTTTAGATGAAGTTGAAGAGGGTAATTACGACTTAGTAATTATGAAAACTCATACAATGAAGGAGAAAAAAAGATTTATGCTTGGTAGTGTCACTAACAAAGTTGTTCATCATATAAGTATACCTATAATGATAATCAGATAATAAAATATCATCAAAAAATATAATTTAGATTAAACAAGCAATGGCACTTTTTATTGAAAAGTGCCATTGTTTTAATCTTATAAATTTTCTAAGACATAAGGGTAGTTTTTTGTATCCTTCACAAGCTCTCCTTGAGATAGTTTCATTCAGCGATAATTAATAAATTTTTATTACATCAATATCATAATTATTTTATTCCTGTTATAAATCTTAAAAAATTAGACTAACCACTCTTTCAAAGAAATATGAATTATTAAATATAACTAAGATATCACTGTTGGAAGTCATAGAAATAAAAGGAGACGAAACAATTACAAATACAATAACATTAAATATTCCGATTAGTACTCCCACCAAAAATCCCATTAATCTATTTATCTTTTTACTCATTTCTCCTTTTATATTTTTATGTAAAGATTTTCCTATTCTCTTTATAATTATCTTTAGTATGATAAATATCATAAAGATAACTATACCTGATAAAATTAAGTTTGTTAACATCTCAATTGCAGTTATATTATCAGATAATAGAGCTTCATTTTCTTTAATTAATCCATCCAGAACAGGATTATTTCCTCTTAGACTATTGATTGAACTAATATTAAGATTCAATATACTTCTGTCTATATTAGATGAGTAAAGTCTGTCATGAATAAAGTTCACCACTCCATCTATATTTTTAAGAAAATCAACTATAAAAGGAGAAATAAAATACGCTCCGACTAAACCCAATATATAACTCAGTATGCTGAACAATGATCTAATAAATCCCATATATATTCCTATTAAAGCAAAAACTACTAGAACTCCAATGAAGGCAAAATCTAGTTTTCCTAATTCCTTTTCTATATCCAGAAAACTTGTCTGTTCTTCTAGAGAAATTTCAATGCTTTCGTAATAGGACTCTTGTGTTATTTCTTCTTTTAATAAATTTAATAGTTTATCAGTTTCTATTTCAAATTGCAGGAACTCATCTTTAATATGATTTTCCAAATTTATTTTAGTGTTTTCTACGTAAGGAGCATACTGGATTATCAACATATGAATATTGGGCAAATCGGATATTATATTATCTTGATTTTCTCCTCTATAAATTAGATCAACTTCTGCCTCTTTTTCATTAATATTAATTCCATATACTAAAAAATCTAGTATTTCAATGTCCGTTTTCAATTTTTCTTCTATACTCCGTACATCAGTATATTCTATTAAATCTAAAAATTGATTTTCTGATATCTCTCCATTAATATATGCATCTATCTTTTCTCCTTTTGTATTTATTTGATAA
>Ga0209931_1001220_pt1 | contig 14357 bp, 8 predicted proteins | sample SalPonR1_B_D1_MG_FD_185697 | JGI IMG/M metagenome (GOLD analysis project Ga0209931, IMG submission 185697) | Salt pond soil microbial communities from South San Francisco under conditions of wetland restoration - Salt Pond MetaG R1_B_D1_MG... ...
TCTCAGAATTTTTAATTATCTTGATCGATTCTATTATTTTATCTTCTATATTATTGTCATCACAGTAATCTATATATTTGTTAATGGAGCTTTTTATATCCATAGCTATATAATCTATAAGTTCATTATTTATAATATTTTTTATTATATCTGGCCTACTTCCATTAGTATCTAATTTTACCTTAAAATTTTTCATCTTTATTTTTTCTATAAATTCTATTAAATCATTTTGTAAAGTAGGTTCACCACCTGTAATAGCAACTCCATCTAAAAAATCCTTTCTATCTTCAAGAAAATCCCAGAAATAATCAAGATCCATATACTCTTCTTCCCCTGATTCAGCAGGAATTAAATCTGGGTTATGACAATATGGACACTTAAAATTACAACCTTGAGTGAAAATAGAGGTAGCAATATGACCTGGATAGTCTATTAATGTAGTTTTAATAATCCCTGATATTTTCATAATTACCTCCTTAATTATCTTCTCTAGCAGCTTCAGCTTCACACTTAGGACAATATTCATGTTCTCCAGGTAAATATCCATGGACAGGACAAATGCTAAAGGTAGGAGAAATTGTATAATAAGGTAGTTTGAAATTCTCGGCAATCCTTTTTACAAGCAATTTAGTGCTTTCTATATCTGGCATTTTTTCTCCAAGAAACCCATGGAAAACAGTACCTCCCGTATATTCTGATTGCAATTCATCTTGTAAACTTAAAGCCTCAAAAATATCACCTGTGTAATCAACAGGAAGCTGACTAGAGTTAGTATAATAAGGATCAGCATTTTCATCTTCATATCTCTTCTGATTTGCACAAATAATATCATCGCCTAGTTCTTTTTTATCAAGCTTAGCCAATCTATAAGCTGTAGATTCAGCAGGAGTTGCTTCAAGATTATATAAGTTATCAGTTTCTTCTTGATATTCAATCATTTTTTCTTTCATGGCCTTCATCACTTCAACTGCAAATTCATTTCCTTCATCAGAAGCAATACTTTTTCCCATAAAATTTTGCACTGACTCATTCATTCCATTAATTCCAATTGTATTGAAATGATTTTTCCAGTATTGATCAAAACGTTTTTTTACCCCTTCTAAATAAAACTTGGAATAAGGATAAAGATTTTTTTCTGTTAAATCTTCTAATACTTTTCTTTTTATCTCCAGACTTTCTTTAGCCAAATCCATTAGTTCAAAAACTCTATTTAGATAATCTTCTTTACTCCTAGTTAAATATCCAATTCGAGGCATATTAATAGTAACTACCCCAATTGATCCAGTCAAAGGGTTAGCCCCAAAAAGACCGCCACCTCTTTTTCTCAATTCTTCATTCGAAAGACGCAATCTACAACACATACTCCTCACATCGTGAGGGTCCATGTCTGAATTAACAAAATTCGAGAAATACGGAATTCCATATTTAGCAGTCATTTCCCAGACAGGATCAAGGTCTGGATTATCCCACTCAAATTCTTCAGTAATATTATAAGTTGGAATTGGAAAAGAAAACATCCTTCCTTTTGCATCTCCAGAAATCATGACTTCTGCAAAAGCTTTATTTAAAAGATCCATTTCTTTTTGAAACTCTCCATAACTTTCTCCCTGAAATTCACCACCGATAATAACAGGGTCATCTTTCATAAATTTAGGCACCTCTAAATCCATGGTTATATTTGTAAAAGGGGTATTTCCAGTAATAAATACTTTTCCATTCCTTTTAGCAATAACTGTTTCATTTTCTGAATTTACAGACCAAATTACACCTTTATAATCCACCTCTTTTATATTAGAAATATAAGTATCTTTATGGCGAATTACTTTAATTATATATAATAATTTTTTTCCTACCCCTGAAGACTGTCTTTCACTTACCGTAAATCCATAACCTGAATTAACAATAATTTGTTGTAATTGATGTAAAATATTTTTACTTGATACTGTAATTTTACACCCTTCATGACCATCTCCTTTAATATATGTTTCTAAAAATAATCTGCTTTGTCTTTGGCTCATTTCTAATAATTGTTTGGGAATACTTTTTATATCTTTATCATTATCAAAAAATCCAAGTAAACTACGAGAAGTTTCTGCATTAAATCTTATCTGAGTTACTGTATCTCCTAAACTTTTAGCTCCTTCTTGTGTATTAAATTCAAAATTTAATATTTTTAATAAACTAATAATTTCGTTATACTTTTCTTTATTTTTCTTTTTAGATTGATAAATAGTTATCCGTTTCCAATTACCTTTAGACTCTAAGCTCCCTTCAGAAATAATCCAAGCTATTAATTTAATTTCTTCATCATTTAAATCAATTTCTTTTATATTATTGTCTGCAGCAATGGGTATAATTTGAGGGGATTTTAATTTGTTAACATCTTCAACCTCTTCTAATTTGTAGTTTTGAGAAGAGAAAATTCTTCTAACCATTCTATGTCCAGGAGAAATTAGTTGATCTTGTATTCTATTTTTTATATTAAACATTTTTCCTTTATATTTGCGACGAAAAATTTTCTTAATCTCTTTATTTTCAATAAAACCTTTTTCCACATTAAATGTTTTTATAATATCCCCCTGATCTAGTTCATGATATTTTTTCCAACCACTTGGAGTTAATATTTCAGTATCTTCTGACAAACACTGAAATCCAACCCTGGTAGGAACATTGATATTAAACATAAATTCTTGAACAGCCTGCTTAACCTCTTTATAAGAAAGGTCATCATATCTAATAAATGGTGCTAAATATGTATCAAAGTTAGAAAAGGCCTGAGCACCAGCAGCCTCTCCCTGGAGAGTATAAAAAAAGTTAACTATTTGTCCTAAAGCTGCCTTAAAATGCTTAGGAGGCTTACTTTCAATCTTACTTTTAACACCTCTAAAACCTTTTAAAAGCAAATCTTGTAAGTCCCAGCCACAGCAATAAACACTTAGATTACCTAAATCATGAATGTGAAAATCTCCATTTTTATGTTTTTCACGAATTTCTTTAGGATAAATTTCCTGTAACCAGTACTGAGATGTTATCTCCGAAGAAATAAAGTTATTTAACCCCTGCAAAGAATAACCCATATTACTATTTTCATTAACTTTCCAGTTACTTCTAGAAAGATATTCATCCATTTTATTTATTGCATCATCAAATAAATTTTTAGTATCTCTTATTTTTTTATGTTGTTCACGATATAAAATATAAGCTTTGGCCACCTCTGCATAGCCCTTTTCTATTAAAACTTTTTCAACTAAATCCTGTATTTGTTCAACTTCAGGTATTCCACCATTTTTGTAAAATATTTCTAAATATGAAATAACCTCTCTTGTAATTTCTTTTTCTATAATTTCACTTTCTACATCGACTGCTCTAGCTGCCTTTAAAACAGCTTTTTCAATTTTTTCTTTTTTAAATTTAACTTTTTCTCCATTCCTTTTTTTGGCAAACTTTATTTGCATTTAGAATGTCCTCCCCTTTTTACTATATACTCTATTTCTTTAAAGATTATAATTTTACCTTTATGAAATAAAATTAAATTCAAACTAAAAAAAGCTGCCTCCCGACAAAGGAAGGCAGCTTTAAATTCAATATAATACAAGTTGGGTAAAGTAAATAATATAATTATCCAACTAATATACACAGCTCACCTTCGCTTCTCTAAGCCGGAGAATAACGAGGCAAACAATAATGGCAAGTCTTCTGGCTCCCAGCAAATCCAAATATCTCCTTCCCACTCAAGGCAGTGAAGATATTCAATAATACTGGTTACAGCTGCGACTACAGCAACGGTTTTTCACCGTTTTCCTTTTTAATTCAGATCAAACTCATCTGAAACCATTATTGAATTAATCTATTTTATTTTACAATTTATTCTGTTACTAAATTTATCATAACTAATAATTCTTTTCAAGTAATTACTCATCTTTTAAAAGAAATTTAGAAAAAATCAAATTAATTACTAAGGTAGAAAAAATAATCATACATGCAATTACAGCTCCAACACCATAATCACCATTTTCAATATTGTTAAACATTTCTACAGTTGCAATACTTTCACCAGGATATATTAGAAATATAACTGCCCCAATAGAAGTCATAGTTACAGCAAAATTATTAACAAAACTTATCAAAAAAGCAGGTTTTAATAAAGGCATTATAATATCTTTTATTATGGACATTTTTGTAGCTCCAAGATCCTTTGCAGCTTCTTCAATATTAGGATTAATCTTACTTAATATTGCACTTCCTGATTTAGTTACAAGAGGCATTTGTCTATAAATAAAATTTAACTGAACAATTAAAGTAGTTCCCACAAGTAAAAGAGGTTTATTATTAAATGCTAAAAGATATCCAATTCCAAAAAAAGTACCTGGCATAATATATGGTAAAGTAGTTATCATATCAATTATTTTTATTCCTTTTATTTTAGACTTTTCTATAAAATATGATAAAAGCAAACCAATAATACTACCAACTATCCCAGTGATAAAAGCATATCTTAAACTACGAAAAAAACTTTCTAATTCTCTTAAATTAAAGCCTTTAATATGTTTTAAAGTAAAAACTAAATTTCCATTAGTATATTTTGTAATAGCAGAGAGGAAAATGGTTAAATATTGTAAGATAATAAATATTATAAAAAACCAAGTAATAAAAGTTATAACCTTTTTCACCCATCCAGTTAATTTAAATTTATTAGTATCTAAATTAACAGTTTTAATATTCCTACCAATTTCTATTTTAGTATTTTTCATATAATACCAATATACAATAAAAGCTAATAAGGCTGGAATTAATAAAAGTACATTTAAGGCTGCAGCCCGAGGTAAGTTAAAATAAGCAATTACATTAAGATAAGCTTCAGTAGCTAACACATTAAAACTTCCCCCAATAATTATAGGTGTACCAAAGTCAGCTAAACTTTTTACAAAAGTCAATAGAGCTGCTACTATAATTCCAGGCTTTGCAAGAGGAATTATTATATCTTTTAAAATATGCCAGAGATCTGCCTTCAAGTCCTGAGCAGCATTAATAATATTATTATCAATACCCTGTAAAACACCTGTAATAATTAAAGTTGCTAAAGAGGTATGACTAAAAGTCTGCATCAAAACAACCCCATGCCAGCCATAAGTATTTAAATTAAGTCCTAATAAACTATGAGTTATAAAACCTCTTCTTCCAAAAAGCTTTATATAAGCTAATGAAGATACAAATGGTGGTGAAATCATAGTTAAAAGTAAAATTATAAATATAAATTTTTTAACTTTATCCCCTGTATAACTTAAATACAAAGCTGTATTCAAAGATAAAAATATTGTTAATATCGTAGTTAAACTTGCAACCAAAAAACTATTAGATAATAATTTAGCATTATCCTGAAAAAGGCTTTTATATAATTCAAAACTAAGATTGCCATCAATATATAAACTTTCCTTTACAACAGCAATACTAGGCCAAAGAATAAATAATAAAACTCCTAGTATCAAAATAAAAAATATAAAATGATAAAAAAAGGTATCCAATGATCTGGATACCTTATCTTTAAAAATTTCTTTTACCTTAGTTTTACTTAACAATGTTTTCATTCCATTTTTCAATTATCATTTCTCTTTTACTTCCAAATTCACTAAAATTAACATCAAGTAATTGATCTAAAGGAAAGTCTTTTAAAACTTCAGGTTTTGAAATATCTTTTCTAACCATTATAGTAGAATTCAAATCTCTTATATACTTTTGCCCCTCTTCAGATAGGGTCCAATCAACAAATTTTTGTGCTGCATCCACATTTTCTGCATCTTTAAATATAGCCATACATCCTGGGACCCAGGGAATTCCATCTTCAGGAAAGACTACAGAAACAGGATTATCTTCAGGCAAAGCCATAATTCCTCCATTAATATAGGTGATTCCAACTCCAATTTCACCTAATAATACTTTTTTGTGAGGTTCACTTCCTCTTTTAGAAAAATAAGGGATATTCTTACTTAAATCTTCAAAATATTGCCATCCCTCTTTTTCACCTTTAGATTGAAGAATAGAATTTAAAATAGCATAATTAGTACCTGAAATAGCTGGATTAGACATTAATACTTCATCTTTATATTGATTTTCAGTTAGTTCAGACCATTTTGTAGGTAAATCAATATTTTCTTCTTCCAAAATTTGATCATTTGTAATAAATCCTGTTATTACTAAATAAAGGCCATACCAATGGTGATTTTCATCTTTATATTTTGCAGGAATGTAAGAATCATGTGCTGACTTATATTTTTCAAGCAAATCATCATTTTTAGCTGCAATAAAACTATCCACTCCACCACCAAACCAAAGATCAGCCATCGGTCTTCCTCCTGAAGCTTTAAGCCTTGCTAAAACTTCACCTGATGACATATCTAATGATTCAATTTCAATTCCAGTCTTTTCAGTGAATTTTTCAAATACCTTATCTTCATTACTGAAAGAACCTACAACAGTCAAAGTTTCTGCCTCAACAACATTCCCCAAAAATAAAATTAATCCTAATGCCAAAACAAATATAATCTTATTATTTTTTAACATAATTCACTCTCCTTTTTATTTTAAAATTTTAAATAAATATTTTTCCCAACTTGCCAGTCATTATCATTATCATTCATGATATCAACTTGAATTAATTGCTTCTCACTCTTAATAAAATATGTAGTAAAAGATCCTCTAAACTGTTTTTGTATTATTTCCCCCCTCATATCTCCATGCTTATTTTTTAATTCTATATTTTCTGGTCTACATAAAACATTCTCACCATTTATAGTGATGAAATTCACACGACCAACAAAGTCTGCTACAAATTTATTTTGAGGCTCATTATAAATTTCTCTTGGACTTCCTATTTGTTCTATTTTTCCCTTGTTCATGACAATAATTTGATCAGAGAGACTTAAGGCCTCTTCCTGGTCATGTGTTACATAAATCATTGTTATTCCAAACTCTTCTTGTAATTCTTTAATTTTTTTTCTCATTTCAATTCTTAACTTAGCATCAAGATTACTTAAGGGCTCATCTAATAATAAAACTTTAGGATTCATAATAAGAGCTCTTGCTAATGCTACTCTTTGTTTTTCACCACCACTTAGTTGTGATATTCCTTTTTCATCATAATTTTTAAGGCCAACCATATTTAAAATTTCTAATCCTTTTTTTCTAGCATTAGTCTTAGAAATATCTTTAAATTTAAGTCCATATGTAATATTTTCTATTACATTCATATGAGGAAAAAGGGCATAATTTTGAAAAACAGTTGCTACAGGTCTTGTTTCAGCTTCTTTATTACTTATATCATCATTATCAAGAATTATAGACCCAGAATCTGCTTTTAAAAAACCTCCTATCATTTTTAAAGTTGTAGTTTTTCCACAACCACTTGGCCCTAAAATAGAAAAAAGCTGACCTTTTTCAATTTGAACAGAAAAATTATCCACTGCCTTAAGTTCAGCAAAATATTTACTCAAATTATTAATTTTCAAAAACATATCATCACCAATTTATTTAATTATTTTATAAAATATATAAGTTATATTTATATTAACATCATTTATTTATGTTGTCAATTATGTAAAATTCAAAATTGACTTTTGTATAAAATTTAGTTATAATCTTTATAAATAACTATAATATAAAAGGTAAGGTGGAAATCGCAATGATAATAGATACTCATATTCATGAAAATAGATATTCAGGAGATAGTAAAGTTTCACTAGAAACAGTAATTTTTAAAGCTCAAAAAATTGGACTTGATGGTATCTGTATTACTAACCACGAAAATCAAAAAATAAAAAAAACAGCTAATAGATTAAATAAAAAAACTGACTTATTAATCCTGGTTGGAGCTGAAATACTTACCTATGAAGGAGATATTTTAGTATTTGGAATAAATAAATTACCAGAAAAGAAAATGCATGCAGAACAGTTAATTAATTATGTAAATAAAAAAGGGGGTATTACCATTAGTGCTCATCCCTTTAGAAATAATAATAGAGGAATTGGTAGCAAAATAAATAATCTACCTGGTCTAACTGCTGTTGAAGTACTAAACGGAAGTACAAGTTATAAAAATAATTTTAAAGCTAATAATTTAGCTCAAAAATTAAATTTACCAACTTTAGGAGCAAGTGATGCTCATAATTCTCAAAGAATAGGAAAATATGCCAGTTATTTTGAAGATAAAATAACTAATATAAAAGATTTTATTAAAGCAATAGAGAAAAATCGTGTTTCACCTGCTATTCATCATAATAATAATTTTCATGTTATAGATAATATGAAAAAGAAAATTAATAAATTAAAAAATCCCCTTTCTAGTAGAGTAGAATTTATTTAACCTATCTACTATAAGGGGATTTTAATATTTTTATTAACTACAACAATCCAGCTATTAAGAAGGCTACTGCTGAAACACTGGCCACAGTTAAAGCATAAGGTAACTGTGTATTTACATGTTTCATATGATCACAGCCAGCACCTATTGAAGACATAATAGTTGTATCAGAAATAGGTGAACAGTGGTCACCAAAAGTACCACCAGAAAGAACAGCTGCTGCAGCTAAGAATGGATTACCACCTGTAGCTAGAACTATAGGAAGAGCAATAGGCATCATAATAGCCCAAACTCCAAAAGAAGTCCCCATAGAAAAGCCCATGAAGGCTCCAATAATAAAGACAGCTGTTGGTAAAATCGCTGGCGCAATATTACCAGCAACTAAACTCTCAACATATTTTGCTGCTCCAAGACCTTCAGGAGCATCTGCCTGTAAAAGACCACCAAGAGTAACAGCTAAAACAATAATCATACCACCTATTATAGCTGATTTGGTACCATCTTCAGCAATATCTAAAAACTCATCAGCTTCCATTAATCCACTGGAAACAAATTTTATAAAAGCTACAATTAGACCAAGTGAAAAACTTAAAATAAGAATATCTCTACTACCTAGAGGAATACTACTTACACCTAACCCTTTGAAAAAGGGCACACTTGCTAAAGTAAAATTCCAAAGTCCCAGAACAACTAAGGTTACTATAGAAACACCAAGTGGCCAGAGCATATCAGCTACTGTACCATCTTTAGCCTCTTCAGTAGATCCTGTTTCAAATTCTGAATAATCAACTTCTCCTTTTTTAGCTTTTTTCTCTGCTTTCTTCATAGGGCCATAATCTTTTATAACTTTATTTGCTATCAAAAATACAAAAACAAGCATAAAGATATTATAAAAATTATAAGGAATAGTTTTAAATAATCCAACAATACCGTTTTCTACACTGGGGATATTTTCTTCCATAAGAACTGTCATATAAGCGACCCAACCTGAAACAGGTACAAGAGTATTAATTGGGGCAGAAGTTGAATCAAGTATAAATGCTAATTTTTCTCTTGAAATTTTTAGTTTATCATAGATAGGTCTAAAAACAGCGCCTGTTGCAAGAGAACTAAAATAGGCACTTGTAAATAATAAACTTCCCATAATACCAGTAGCTGTTTGAGCACCCTGTTCTCCTTTTACTTTTTTAGTTAACCAATCTCCAAAAGCCATTGCTCCACCTGATTTATCAAGCAATTTAATAAATGCTCCAAGCAATAAGACAACTATAAAAATCTTGGGTAAACTTGTGCCACTCAAAATCCCTATTCCTTCGAGACCCGCTTCAGAATCAGCAGGATGACCTACTATTTTACTGAATAGATTAGGAATAGCATATAAAATTGCATGAGTAAATCCTTCAGTAGCAATATCAATAATTAGTGATGCTGATAAAATACCTGCAAGTAATGACTCAATAACTCTTTTTGACCAGATAGCAAGACCAAGAGCTATAATAGCAGGTAATAATGATAAAATTCCATAATGAACTGCTTCTTCCATAATACTCGCCTCCTTATTTTGTATAATTTTTACATATCCCGACATATATCGGGAGGTACCCGGTATGGTACCGAGTACCATACCGGGTACCTATTTTAATTTTACCTATTTTACATTTTCAATAAAATATTTAAATATTTCCACCTGCTCTTCATGTTTAAAATACATCATTTCTGGATGCCATTGTACTCCTACTAAAAAATCTTTGTCTTTATCTTCAACTCCTTCAACAATACCATCTGATGCTTTTGCAGTTACTGTTAAACCATCTCCCACCTCCTTAATTGCCTGATGGTGTAAACTATTAGTTTTCATTTTTTCTTTTTTATATGCTTTAAAGATATGTGATTCTTTTTTTATCTCTACATCATGAGCTTTATACCATCTTGGAAACTTAATTAAAGCATGATGTTTTAATCCATCACGATGATCATCAATATGTTGTTTTAAAGTACCATTATAACTTACATTTATTAATTGAGCTCCTCTACAAATTCCTAACACCGGTTTTTCTTTTTCTATTGCCTTTTCTAGAAGTTTTAATTCAAACTCATCTCTAGCAGGTATAACTTTTCCACATTGGCTGTCCGGATCAGCACCATAAAGATAGGGACTTATATCCGGTCCTCCACTAAACAATAAACCATCACACTTTTCTACCATTTTATCTATATAATCTTCTTCATTAATAACTGGAATATTTACGGGAATTCCTCCCCCTTTTTCTACACCTCTTGCATAATCCATTGTTGACATAGCCATATCCTGACCAGTTGCTCCTCTGGGTCTTTCATGAAAATCTCCTAATTCTTCACCTGAAACAAAATAACTGGTAATTCCAATCAAAGGTCTCATTTTATCGCCCCTTCCTTTTATTCATTCTGCTAATATAATAAAGCATAAACCATTCCAAGTTAATAAAATAAAAAAATACCCTAATTAAAGGGTATCTTAACAATGAAACATCAATATTAAAGTTAATTTTTAGAGTTAATAGGTTAAACGGGATGAATTAAAGTTACCATTAACACAGTTAATCATTTTTCTTAAAATATTCAACCACTTTGATTCCCGACTCTGTTATCTTAGTTCCCTGTCTACCTCTCCCTATTTTCACAAAATTATAATCAGCTAATTTTTGTAAAATACTCCTTACTTCCATTTCTGAAAGATAAATATCATTCTTTTTGGCAGACTCCGCCAGACTTCTTCTGCCAGCTCTTTCTTCATTTTCATAACATCTCTTTAATTCTTCTAAAATAAAATAATAATCCTTAAATTTATCTTCAACTTCATTACTGAACTCTTCAATCGCTTCTTTCTCTTCCTTACTTAATAATTCCTTTTTAAAATTATGACTTTCGGTTAAAGTGAAAGGAAAATCCTCAACTTCTATTAAATCTTTATCTAAATTAGAAAAATACTCAATATAATTTCTGAGTTCCCTAACATTTCCTTCCCAGTCATGTTCAAAGAAAATCTCAAGGGCCTTTTCGGACAATTTAAATTCGGCTTCAAATTCTTCTTTTAAACTTTCAATAAGAGGAATAATATCTTCTTTACGGTTATTTAATGAAGGTATTTTTAAAGGTAAAACACTAAGTCGATAGTAAAGATCTCTTCTAAAATTATTTTCTTCTACCAATTTTTTTAAATTTTTATTAGATGCAGTAATTATTCTGACATCTACATTAATTACTCTTTCCCCACCAACTCGCATTACTTCTCTTTCTTCCAAAACTCTAAGTAGTCTTGTTTGCAGTTTAGAAGATATCTCACTAATTTCATCAAGAAACAAAGTTCCATTATGAGCAAGTTCAAAAAGCCCGGGCTTAGAACTATCAGCTCCTGTAAAAGCACCTTTTTCATATCCAAATAATTCACTTTCTAGAAGGTTTTCAGGAAGAGCAGCACAATTTACAGCTACAAATTGATAATTTTTTCTTTGAGAAGCATTATGAATAGCCTGAGCAAAGAGTTCCTTTCCAGTACCACTCTCTCCGATTAATAAAATTGTAGAATTAGATTTTGCCATTCTTCTGGCAATATTTTTAGTATTTTTGATTTTTTTACTGTTTCCAACAATATCAGCAAACATGTATTGAGCCACATGCCCTTTATCAATTAATTGAGCTCTTAATTTTTGTTGGTTCTTCTCAGTATTTATATATTTCTTTACTATTGCAATTGTACCATAAGTAGTATTATATTTTCTTATGGGCTGCATAGTCAAAACTACATCCCAGCCATTTATTTTCACTATTTTACTATTTATTTTTTTACCTTCCTTTAATGTTTCTTGAAAAGGAATTTCTTCTATATATTTTTCTGCTTTTTTACCCAAGATATCACTTTTATTAAACCCTAAAATTCTTTCTGCTTTTTCATTAATAGCATTTACCACTCCAGCTGAATTAGTACTAATAAGACCTACATCCAGTAAGTTTAAAACTATTTCTAATTGGCTTTCTAATCTATCAGTTTTTCCCATTAATTGTTCCAGACCAAAACTGGAAGGAACAATTTTATCCATATATTGTCTAAAAGACGATGTATCTAAAATATGATTTAAATCAAATCTGATTATTATATCCATTAGCGTACTAATATCAAGAACTCTATCTCCAATATCGATTATTTTTTCTACACAATCAGGTACAATATCGCTTTCTCCAGGAGTTATAGCTATATCTAATTCCGGCTTTTCTTTCATTTCTGGGTAAACAGGGGTTAAATTAATGTGACGCACTCCTAGCTTATAAATTGTAGAAACAGTATTTACAGCAGTATTAATTGAAGGATTAACTAACATTGCCTTAGTGCCATCTTCTAACTCTAATAATTTATCAAGACCTTTTTTAGTCAGGGTTCTATTAATGACTATTATTTCTGTTCCTTCTTCTACATTATTGTTTACTCTTTCAAAACTTGAAGTATCAGCTATTAAAACTAATCTTGCTCTTATTAAAGAAGGAACATTATTTCTTTCAAAACAGTAACCCTCTATCTGAAGATGATCACTAAATAAATTTTTTAAATCTTTGTATAAAAAATCCACTGTATTTGCATGTTCTGTCACAATAGCTATTTTATTATCTGGCATATTATTAGCACCTCATTCAGTTATAAATAATTAAATATATTCTTCGATCAGCTCAAATAAGTCATCTTTTTTAATTGGTTTTCCTAGATGGTCATTAAAACCTGAATCTAATATCTTTTCTTTATCTGAATCTAAGGCATAAGCTGTTAAAGCTATTATAGGAGTTTCATTTTTTTCTTTTTCATTTTCCCAATTTCTGATAATTGAAGTAGCTTCATAACCATCCATTTTAGGCATTTGAATATCCATAAGAATTAATTTATAATTCCCCTCTTTATATCTATCTACTGCTTTTTTACCATTTTCAACTAAATCAAAATCATATCCTTCTTTATTTAAATACAATTTTATTAAAATCTGATTATCCTGATTATCTTCGACAATTAAAATTTTATTAGATTTTGACTTATTCTTGTTTTGCACTTTTATTTCTTTATCATTTTCTAATATATTTATATCTTTATTTTCTTTAGTTTTTATACCTTTTCTCTCTTCTAATATTTTATGAATGAGTGAAAATAATTTAGTCTTACGGATTGGTTTTCTCATAAAATAATCAATTGCTTCATCTTCTAATTTCTTGTTTTTAAAATCAGAAGAAAGCATAATTATTATAGTTTCATTTAAATCATGGTTTTTATTTATTTCTCTTGCAAATTCATAGCCATCTTTTTCTGGCATAAAATTATCCAGTAAAATTAAATCATAGGGAGAAGAACTTCTTATACTTTTTTCAATAAATTTATCTGCGGTCTCAACTGTTTGTGCACTAGTTATTTTAGCTCCTTTGTCAGCAAACATTTCTTCTAAAATAAACAAATTAGTTTCATTATCATCAACAGCTAATATATTTAAATCTTCAAATATCTCAACTTTACTCTCTGTAATATTATTTTTTATTTTTTTGTCTGATAGAGGAAAAAGAGCCGTAAAAGAAAAAGTGCTTCCTTCACCTGGAAAACTTTCCAGTTCTATATCTCCCCCCATCATTTCTACTAATTGTTTTGAAATGCTTAAACCTAAACCTGTACCACCATATTTGCGAGTACTAGATGAATCAGCCTGAGAAAAGCTAAAAAATATTTTTTCCTGTTTTTCTTTTTCTATACCTATACCAGTATCTTTAACATGAAACAACAATTCTACTCCCTCTTTACCCTCAACTTCAGTATATTGTTCCAACTCCACTTCAACAACTACCTGGCCCTCATCAGTAAATTTAATTGCATTACCTATAAAATTAATTAATATTTGTCTTAATCTAGATGAATCACCTTTTATACAGCTAGGTACATTTGGAGCTATACGAAGTGGAAATTCAAGTCCTTTTTTGAAAGCTCTTACTGACATCATCTCAG
>Ga0209931_1001223_pt1 | contig 14322 bp, 12 predicted proteins | sample SalPonR1_B_D1_MG_FD_185697 | JGI IMG/M metagenome (GOLD analysis project Ga0209931, IMG submission 185697) | Salt pond soil microbial communities from South San Francisco under conditions of wetland restoration - Salt Pond MetaG R1_B_D1_MG... ...
GTCCCTGAGGTCGACCAGCGGATTGTCCACTATCCACATAGTCCGCCGCGCTGGCTCTACGACCTCTATCGGGACCGACTCTCGTCGTTTCGCAAACCGATCGTCGAGGCCGGCGTCAAGGCCTACGCGAAGGGGTGGCGCGCGCTCGACAAGGAAGCCAACGACTACGTCGATCAATTCGTCGCGAACAGCGAACTGGTCCGAGACCGAATCCGGCGCTACTACGACCGCGATGCGATGGTAATCTACCCACCAGTCACCGGCGATTGGCGCAACGAGGGCGACGACGGCTACTTTGTCACGTGGTCGCGACTCGCCCCCGAAAAGCGGATCGGCCTGATCGCGAAGGCCTTTGCGGGGCTGGACGAACGTCTCGTGATCGCTGGCGACGGCCAGCAACGCGAGCGACTCGAGGCGTTCGCGGCGAAGCACGACAATATCGAACTCCGGGGCTACGTCGACGACATCGAGTCGCTGGTCGCACGGGCCACTGCCGTCGTCTACGCGCCGAAACAGGAGGACTTCGGCCTCGTCGGTGCGGAGACGATGATGGCCGGCAAACCCTTACTCGGCGTCGACGAGGGGTTCACGCGGTATCAGGTACAGGGTGGACGGACAGGGCTGTGCTTCGAGCCGACTGTCGCGTCGATCCGGGAGACGGTACGGCAGTTCGATCCCGACGACTTCGACCCCGTCGAGATTCGTCAGACCGCCAGACGCTACGAGTACGACCGCTTCGCGGAAGACCTGCGCGCGGTCGTCGTGGAGACGGCGGCCGCCGACGTCGCTCCCGACACCGCTGACGAACGAGAAGCCGGTCGGCGGTCCCGCCCCCGATCCCGGAGACGCCACCTTCCCGAAGCGACCCGGGCCGTCGACACGGATCGCGATACGTCGCTTGAGGAGGTGGCCGACGAGTGACGGAACCCACAGACGGCTCGCTTCTGCGGCCAATCGATCATCCTGACCCCGTCATCTCCGTGGTCATCCCGACGATTCCCACAAACAGTCACGACGCCGTCGTCGCGTCGCTTCGCGAGCAGACAGCCGACGCATACGAGGTGATCGTCGTCGACGATGCGACGCTCGACATCTGCGAGGCGCGAAACGACGGGATCCGCGCTGCCCGCGGCGAAATCGTCGCACTGACCGACGACGACTGTCTGCCGCCGCGAGACTGGCTCTCGAAGATTCTGGCCGCGTTCGATCGCGATCCGGAACTCGTCTGTCTCGAGGGTGCCGTCTCCGGCGGGCGGACCTACGACGGGGAGCGCCGGTACGTCGGCTGTAACCTTGCGTTCGATCGCGATACGGCACTCAGCGTCGGTGGCTTTCGCTCGACGTTCGCCGGTTGGCGCGACGACACCGAGTTCGGCTGGCGGATGGAACGCGACGCCGACGGCCACTGTGCGTATCACGACGAGGTCAGGATGAACCATCCCGACCCGCCACGGGCGACGCTCGACGAGGCGCTCGAGGCCCGCCTGAAACGGGAGTATCCCGACCGCTACGAGACGGTTCTGGTCCCCGACACGCTCACGGGGCGGGTAAACGACTGGCTGTGGCGAAAGGGGGTCTGGAACCTCGTCGACACGGTCCGGTATGACCTGCCGAACGCGATTCGATCCAACAGATAACCCTCCATACGAATTCATGACGAACGTTGCACTCATCGTCCTCGATACGCTGCGATACGACGCCTTCGAGGAGCACTTCGACTGGCTGCCCGGCCGGCGATTCGAGTACGCCTGGAGTACCAGCCACTGGACGGTCCCCGCCCACGCATCACTGTTTACGGGACGGTACGCCAGCGAGGCCGGCATCTACGCCGGCGCACAGACGTTCGACTGCCCTGAACCGCTGCTCGCCGAACGGCTGCAGGATGCCGGCTACACGACCCGGGCATTTAGCGCGAATCCCAACATCTCGCCGGTGTTCGACGCCGATCGTGGCTTCGAGCAGTTCGAGAAGAGCTGGCGACTCAAACACCACGGTGAGGACCTCTTCGACTGGGACGGGTTCATCGCACAGACACGCGACAGCGGCCCCGAGCGGTACGCGCTCGCGCTCAAAGAAGTGGTTCTCGGGGACAACCGAACGCTCCCGTCGCTGAAACACGGCGCAAAATTGAAACTGCGCGACACTCGCTTCGGTCGCCATACAGCGGTCGTCGACGACGGTGCGAGCACGGCGCTCGAGCTCGCCCGCGAGACGGCGTTCGGCGACGACGAGTTCCTGTTCATGAACCTGATGGAGGCTCACTCGCCGTACGACCCGCCTTCAGAGTGGAAGACCGTCGACGTCGACATCGAGGGGCTGGCCGCCTCGCTGGGCGAGCCGAAAGACGACCCCGCGGATATCGAACGGGCCTACGACGACAGCGTCCGCTACCTCTCGCATATGTACGAGCGGCTCTTCGCGGCCCTGCGCGACTCCTTCGACCTGATCATTACAGTCAGCGACCACGGCGAACTCCTCGGCGAACACGGCGGCTGGGAACACCTCTCGGGAATCTATCCCGAACTCGCCCGGGTCCCGCTGTCAGTCTACGACGCACGCGATGGCCCCGTCGAGGGGATCACAACCGATAGCCGGTCGGTGACCCTCATGGACGTCTACGAGACGGTTCTCGCCGGGGCCGGCATCGAGTCCAACCTCGCCACTCGAGGCCGCGATCTCACTGCGCTCTCGGAACGCGACGCCGAGACTGCTGTCGAGCGCGACGATGCCGATGCTGCGGCCCACGGCGAGCGCGCACCCGGCAAGTTCCGCGAGGGAGAAACCCTCGTCGAGTATCACGGCCTCCCCGACCGACACATAGACGCCATGCGCCGGAAAGGGTTCGAGGACATCGCGTACCGAACTCGGTGGCTCGAGGGAGTCGCGCTCGGCGGGTACTTCGGCTACGAAACGTTCGACGGATTCGCGGAGTGGGGTGACACGCCGTACGAGGACCCGCAGGCGCGACTGCGCGCCCTCGTCGACGCGCTCGAGCGCCGCGAGGACGTCGAAGAAGACGGCGAACTCGACGAATCGGTGATGCAACAACTCGAGGATCTGGGATACGCATGATTGGGCGTCGAATCCACACGTCGCACTCGAGAGAGGTGCGTAGCTGATGGGGATCAGCCGATTCATCCGAAACGTGCCCGACCGCGGCGTTCGCCGGTCGCTTGAGGTCGTCTACGAGTGGGTAGGTCGGCATATGTGGATGGGTGAGTTCGCCGATCGGACCGTCTTCGAGCGCGAGTGGGACGTCCTCGTCCTGCTGGACGCCTGCCGGGTCGACCTGATGGCTGAGGTTGCCACCGAGTACGACTGGCTCCCCTCGCCGACCGACGTCGAGACAGGGGCAATCGACTCGGTCGCGGGGTCGTCGAAAGAATGGATGCGCCGGACGTTCACGCCGGCGCATGCGGCGACCCTCGAGCAGACGGCGTACGTGACGGGGAATCCGTTCTCCGCGGCGGTCCTCGGCGATGAGCATCCACTCGGACTGCTCGACGAGGTGTGGCGGTACGCCTGGGACGACGACGCCGGCACGATCCGGCCCGAACCGATCACCGACCGAGCGATCCGCGTCTGTCGGTCCGGGGAGTTCGACCGCGTCATCGTCCACTACATGCAACCCCACGTCCCGTTTCTCGAGCGACCGGACCTTCACGCAGGTTATCGCCCGGCACACTGGGGGTCGCCAGGTTCGGTCGTGGATCCGGACGAGGCTGGACTCGACGCCTGGGGACGGGTGCGACGCGGCGAGTTGGACAGAGACGAGGTATGGGCGGCCTACGCCGACAACCTGCGAATCGGACTGGCGTCGATGGCGACACTTCGGCGCAACGTCGACGGCACGCTAATCGTGAGTTCCGACCACGGCAACGCGATGGGCGAACTCGGCATCTGGGGCCACCCCGACAAGCCCGTCTCGAGCGTCCGGCGGGTGCCGTGGATCGAACTCGAGGCCCGTGACGAAACGACCAGACAGCCGACGCTCGAGGCGGAGTCGGACCGCGATCGCGAGGTCAGCGTCGACGTTCAGGACCGCCTGACGTCGCTTGGATACACGGAGTGAGACTCATGACGAGACAACTCGGCCGACAGACGAGAGACGATGCGACCGCAACGGGGGAGGACTCGTCGTGAGCTCCCCCAGCACTGCCCTCGGTCTCAAAGTGTTCAACCGCACCGAGAAACTCGAGCGGCTCCTCGAGTCGGTCCCTGCGAACGCCTACGAGACGGTCTACATCGCCGACGATGGGCGGACCGAAGAGCGCGACCACCTCTACGAGCGATCGTGGCCGTTCGATCTCGAGTTGATCGACCTGCCATACGATGCGGGGCTCGGCGTCGGCCGCAACGCGATCGTCGATGCCCTCTCCGAGGAGTACTTGACGGTCGTCGATAGTGACCACGAGGTGCCGACGAACGTCGATATCCTCGCGCGCCAGCTCGAGGCCCGCCCCGAGTTCGGCGGGATCAGTGGCCTGTTGCTCGAGCACGGACGGATTCAGGGATTGTGTCACGATCTGTTCGAGGACGGCGATGTGCTCATCCGTGATACGGGTGCGAAGACGGCAGCACAGGTAGCGGGCTACCCGCTCGTCGAGTTCGACTTCGTGCCGAACGTCGTGACGTTTCGACGGGACTGTCTCGAGGAACAGTCCTGGGACGAAACCTACGTCATCGGCCGCGAACACCTCGACTTCTTCGTCGCCCACTGGCAGACAACCGACTGGCGATTCGGGACCTGCCCCGCCGTGCTCTTCCCACACCACCCCGGCGGCGGCAGCGAGTACGACGCGAACCGGCGAGACCGTGCCAAACTGCTGGCGAGCAAGGCGTACTTCCGCGAGAAGTGGGGCTACGATCAGGTCGTCGCCCGCGAGTTCTGGCTCGGAACGCAGTCCGTCGACAAGCCACTCGCAATCCTCGATAGCGACCTCCCGCTTCCAACGTGGCTCGAGGCAAAAGTGATGGACGCACGAGACGCCCGGCTGCGCATCGAGGCTATGGCACCGACCCACGTGCTGCGACAGGTGATCCAGCGATGACGTCCGACGCGGACACGACCCCAGCAGAAACGACGCTGCTCGTCACCGTCGACTCGCTGCGTGCCGATCGGTTCGACGAGATGGAACGGACGCAAGAATTTCTCGAGCGGACGCACCCGCGAGCGTTTTCGACGTCAACGGCGACCTTCGGGAGTTTTCCCGCTATTATCGGCGGTGAGTACGCGGCTGGTGGCGGCCTCGGGGACGGGACGAGTGTCGCTCGCGCGTTCGACCGCCACTGCGTCGGCGTGACGACGAATCACCTTCTGTCGGCCGAATACGGCTACGACGACGGCTTCGACTCGTTTAGCTCCCCAAAAGGTGGCGGTGAGACGCTCAAAGAGAAGGGGGCAGTGGTGCTGGACCGAGGGACCCTTGCCTATCGGATCGCAAGCTGGAGCTGGAACCGGTATCAGGCGCTTCGGAGTCGCGTGACCGACCTCGAGAAGTCGTTTCGACCGGCAGACGACGTGATCGAGCAGTTCCTCACGGAATGCGAGGGACACGATTCGTGGTTCGGCTGGCTCCATTTCATGGAGCCACACCATCCGTACGATCCGGACACCACAGGCGTCAGTCGGGCCAAAGCCCAGCGAGTGACACGCCGCGTCCTCTCGGGGCGCGGCTCGACGGCAGACGAAGACCTCGTTCGCGATCTGTACCGCCGGGAGATCATCGAACTCGACCGGAAACTCGCGCGGCTCTGGGAGGCGATTCCCGACGAGACGCGCGTCGTCTTCTGTGCCGACCACGGCGAACTTCTGGGTGAAGACGGCCTGTGGGGCCATCCCGGCGAGATGCGGCCGGAACTGTTACGCGTCCCCTTCGGGACGCGGAACGCGCCCGACCTCGGCGATGTCGTCTCGCTCGTTGACGTCCCGACGGTCTTCACTGGGCGTGAACACGGCGTCGGCACGCTCGAGCGCGAGGTCGCCTTCGCTGCCTACGGCGAGCAAAAGGCGGCGATGAACGCCGAGCACCTCGCGACGAACGATGGAACCGTTCGACTCACAGACGGCGACCCGGCGACCGATCCTGCGCTCGAACGACAGCTCGAGCGGTTCGATCCCGAGTACGTGGTCAAAGAGGACGCGCTGCAGGAGGACCTGGAGGACCTAGGATATGCATGATCGGTGAGCAACGACCGACTGACGGAGGGATCGACAGATGACGGTGATCATCCTCGCACTGGACGCCCTCGATGCCGGACTGGTCGACTACTTCGATCTCGATTCGTTTCGGCTCGCCTCGAGTGGCGACCTCGGGACGTTCGCGCACACACAGGATCTGCCGTACACGCCGGAGGTGTGGGCGACGGTCGCGACCGGTCTGCATCCCGAGGAGCACGGCATCACTGGCGGCGGGACGAGCGAGTGGGATAATCCCGTCCTCGAGGGGCTCTCGCGCATTTCCGGTCGACTCGACGAGTCGACGCGCGGCACGCTCGGAAAAGTCGTCCGCTCGCGGACGGGCGAACGCGAACGGATCGGCCGCACGGATGCCGAGTCGATCTTCGATGCTGAGGGCGCAGTCGTCCACAACTGGCCGGGCGTCGCTGACGGCCGGCCACTGCAGCGGGCGTGGGACCTGATGAACGCCGTCGCTGAAGGGATGTCTCGGAGCGAGTTCGAGCGCGAACTGTTCGGCCAGTGTGCCCAGCAGTTTGCCTGGGCGCGCGAGATGCTCCGCCATCCCGTCTCGATCGCTGGCGTCCACGTCCACGCCCTCGACGCTGCCGGCCACGCCTACGCCGACGACGAGGACGCGCTCCGACACGCCTACGCCCGCGTCGGCGAGTTCGTCGAGGAGATGGTCGACGCACTCGAGGACGGCGACGACCTGCTGCTCCTTAGCGACCACGGCATGCGCACTGCATTCTACCCGCCTGATGCTGGCAAGAATCCCGCGACGCACTCTTGGCGGGCGTACGCGAGTGCAACGACCGACACCCGTCCCGAATCAGTGTTCGACGTCAGAGACTGGGTCGACACACACGTCAGCGACACGCGTGTCGAACGTGAGAACGACGAGGGCGGAGAGACCATCGACGTCCCCGAAGATCATCTGCGCGAACTCGGTTACCTCGATTGAAAGGCGATGGGACAGGTACCGATCGGTTACTCGAGGTAGCCCAGATCCCGAAGCTGTTCTTCCGTCGTGTCCATCACTGCCGGCTGTCGCTCGGCTCGCCTGTCGTCGCTGTCGGCAGCGTGTTCGTCGACCCAGTCGCGAACGTCGAACACGCTTTCTGGCAGATCAGCGGCGAGCGTTGTCGATGCGAGCGCCCGCCAGCTGTGAAAGCCGGGTTTGGAATCGCCGTCGATCCACTCAACTTGCATGCCGTGATCCGACAGCACCAGCAGTTCGTCGACGTGCTCGCGGACGGACCCGAGCAGGCGATCGACCCGTTCGTACACCTCCCGCAGGCGGTCCGGGTGTGTCGCGAAGGCGTGGCCGGCGGCATCGAGGGCGTGCATGTGGACCCCGGCAACGGCCACGTCCGTCTGTCCCATCCCCTGCAACCAGCCGGCCTCGAGGCCGGCATTCCCGTACAGCCGCCGCCAGAGTTCGTCGTCGGAGATGTCATCGCGCGAGGCGAGGTTGAGCCAGTGCCAGGTTTCGCTCAAGTGTTTTCCAGGGGTGACGCCGGGCCACCAGCGGACGACGCGATTGTCAGGCTCAAAGAGGTGCGAGTGGTCGGTCTGTCGGAGCGTCATCCCGACGCCGTCGGTTCCGCTGCCGTCTTCGGCCGCACCGCCGTCTCCGCGCAGCCACGTGCCGATCTTAACACGCGCGTCCTTTGGCAAGAGATAGGGAGCCACCGCACTCGCGTACTCGAGGACCGGATTGCGCCACTGCTGTTGCTCGCCGGTCGAGGCGAGGCCGTGGCTCGGCGGCTCGACGCCCGTCGCAACCGATGTCCAGACCTCGAGCGTATTCGGGTTCTCGCCGGAATGGGCGAACGTCTCGAGTTTCCCGTGGGTCTCGAGCAACATGTTCTCACACCCCCACTCGCGGGCGAGGTCGTAGTCGGCGGCGTCAAGGGCGATAATCCCCAGCGTCGTCATGCAGAGACACACCACGACTGGCCTCTTCAACATCCGGGCAGCGTCTCTCTTGGTGTCGCTGACGGGGGTGGCCGAAGATTGAACCCTTGCTATCGATTCGACGATCGGAGCAGGCGGTACACTGATACGCCCGGATAATGAGTGTGACCGCACGCAACTACGCTGGTGCTAGCCTAATGCTGCGTCCCCTCCCGTGTCGTTTCCGTCGATCGAACGTGATCGCTCGAGCGGTGGCTGGCGTGGTCAGCTCCATATACCACGGGAATCGAGCTAGAATCGCCGCTCTGTCGCCGTTGGCTCGAAACGAATGACGGACGCGACGTCGGTCAGCCTCGGCGGCGAGACAGTGAAGGCGACGGCCGCGAAGTTCACGATGGCTGCGATCGGCTTCGCTGGCACCATCGTCTTCGCGCGGGTGCTCGGGCCGGCCGGGTTCGGCGGGTTCTATCTGCTCTTCTCGCTGGTCAAACTCGGCGATCGCGCGGTCAACGGCTGGGGAACGGCGATCATGAAGCGATTCTCGGAGGCCGGTGCCCCCGAACGTGAGCTGATCGGCGGCCAACTAGTGTTTACGCTTGGCTGGCTGGGGCTTATGGGCGTGGTCAGCCTCCTCGCGTCGCAGTGGCTCGTGTCCTATACGGGACTCGCTGCGGCACCGGTGTTGTTCGTCGTCCTGATGAGTGCTGTCACGCTCTACGAGCCGACCGACCGCGTCGTCCAGGCGCGGGGCCTCGTCGGTGCCTCGATGTGGATCGATACCTTCCGGTCGCTGTTGACGTTCCCGCTCCAGCTTGCACTCGTCCTCCTCGGACTTGGTGCCGCCGGCATGGCCTACGGGCTGGCTGCGGCGACGTTCCTCTCATTGCCCGTTCTCTGGTACTTTGTGCGGACGAAACCGACGATTCCCTCCCGTGATACCATCACGAGCCTCTGGTCGTACGCGAAATACAGCATTCCGAACTCGTTTCTGGGACAGACCTACGACCGGTTCGACATTCTCCTCCTCGGCTATCTCCTCGCGCCGGCAGCGGCCGGCCAGTACGAAGTCGCGCTGAAGCTCACCGTCCCGGCAACGTTCGTGATGATGGCCGCCCAGAGTGTGCTGATGGCCCGCGTCAGTCGACTCCACAGTCAGGGCGAAGACGTCAGCGACGACGTCTCGAACACGCTCGCGTTCGCGAGTATCGTCGCGATTCCGATGTTTTTCGGCGCTGTCGCGATGCCCGAACTGCTCGTGGTGACCGCGTTCGGGTCCGAGTACGCCGACGCCGCCGCGCTGCTGGTTGGGCTCGCGCTGTTCCAGATCGTGAGCACACAAAGCGGCCCACTCACGAGTGCGATCGGCGGGATCGACCGGCCGGACGTGAACACGTGGATTTCGTCGACGACGCTTGCGCTGAACATCGTCCTTGGCGTCGCACTGACACTTGCATACGGGGCGATCGGGGTCGTGATCGCGACAGTCGTCGCCGAGACGCTGCGGTATCTCCTCTCCGCATACGTCGTCAGCCGGGAACTGCCGGCTGTCGAGTTGGTCCCCCGGACGCTGCTCGAGCAGGTCGCCGCCGCGGTGTTGATGTTCGTGCTGGTCCGACCGCTCATCGACATCGTCGCCGTCGACCGGTGGTATCACCTGCTCGCCGTCGTCGCGTTCGGCGCGGCGGTGTACTCGGTGGCACTGTTCGCCATCAGTCGTAAACTCCGTGTGACGATCGAGGGCGTCGTTCGAGAGTCGCGACTCGAGATATCGAGTAACTGATCTGCGTTGGCTCGCGTTTCGCCGCGGGTCCGGGACGCTGGTGGGTTAGTCGCCGGTCACGGGGTCCCGATTCCAGAACTCGCTTCCCTTCTTCAGTTTTGGCACCCACGTATCGCTCGTCTTCGAGAGCAACGCGACGCGGGAGGCCGGGACGCCCATGACCTCGTCAAACTCGGGCATGTGGTCGGCCACCGATTCCGCGAAGTCCATGACCGCCTCGTGGTCAGGCATCGACGAGCGGTCGAGTCGACCGCGCGAGTGACCGATGTGCATGTAGGCTTTCAGCTCGATGAAATCGGGGTCGGCCTGCTGGTAGAAGCCAGCATACCAGTCGGGATGATGCATGTTCTCGCCGTCGACCAGCGTCGTCCGGAGGACGGTGCGGGTCTCGTCTTTGTCGGCGAGGACGGCCATCGTCTCGAGCAGCTTTGCCCAGGCGTCGTCCTCCATCGCGCCGACGACCTGATCGAAGGTGTGACGCTCGGGGGCGTCGACGCTGACGTACAGCTGGGTGGGATCGCATTCACGGAGCACCTCGGGACGGGTGCCATTGGAAACGAGGAACGTGGTGATGTCCCGGTCGTGGAAGGCCTCGATGAGTTCTGGCAGGTAGGGATAGAGCGTCGGCTCGCCGTCGAGACTGATGGCAACGTGGCGCGGTTCCATCGCCTGGTCGAAGACCTCGCGAGGGACCTCTTCGTTGCCGCCAAAGCCCGAGAGCAGTTTCTTCTGGAGTTTGATCGAGGCGTCGACGACCGCCTCGGGGTCGTCCCACTCGACGTCATCGAGTTCGTATGCGTGGCCGTTGTGATCGCGCCAGCAGAAGACACAGCGCTCGTTACATCGGACGACCGGCGTCATCTGGATGCAGCGGTGGGATTCGATCCCATAGAAGATGTTCTTGTAACACTTCCCCTCGCCGCGGAGGGCGTTTGCCGTCCAGCCGCAGGTCTGGGCAGCCGTGTGGTTCTCGCTGTGGTAGTCCGGACTCGAGACCTGTGCCGGCCCGCCATCCTCGTCGGCGTCGGCCCCGGAAGGTGCGGAATCGCTCATGTTAGCGGCCGTTGGACCGGGGTGGGCAAAAGGCGTGTGGTGTGTACGGCGACTCGAGCCGGCAGCCGGTCACTCGTCGCGGTTCCCGTCGCTCGAGGAGTCGCCAGGGCCGTCAGGCAACGAGAACGGATCAGCGGAGTCGTCGTTGTGTGTCACGTCGTCGCGTTCGAACAGGTACAGCGCCGGTCCCCCGACGACCATCACGAGCAGGCCAGGAATCGGCACGGCAAGCGGTGCGAGATAGAGCCCAAGCGCACTCCCCCAGGCGATGGCCACGATTCCTGCCCAGACCGTTGGTCTCGAGACACCGACTCGAGTTGCGTCCCGATAGACGACAGCGGCAGCGCCGAGCACGACCGCGATCCCAAAGAGTGCGACTGCGCCCACCTGCAGGAAACTCATACGCCGAGTTATACTGCTAGCTGTAAGTCAGTGTCGCGATTCGTCGATCCGACCCGGGCACGTGTAGCGATACCGTCACGCGGAGCCGAGCGCTTCGTGGTCGCCACCCGTCGCGTCGGTTGCCGCCGGCGTAGAGCTATATAGAGCTATGTCGCCACTGATCGGTATATATGGTTCATAGCATCGTATTTTTATAGCCCATCGGATTTCTCAGGTGATGGCAGACAACCAGTTCGAGCGCTCTGTGGATTCGGTATCGCGGCGGAAGTTCATCGCAGCGACCGGCGCACTCGGAACGATGGCAGCCGCCGGCTGTCTGGGCAATGCAAGCAGCGACGGGAGCACCGGCCCACTGACGGCCGACGGTTCCTCCACCGTGTACCCAATCACGTCCGACGCGGCGTCCTACTGGAACTCCAACCACCCCGCCGATGACGGCGAATACTGGGGATCCAACTCCGAAGGCACAGCGCCCGGCTATGACCAGATCGACAACTCCGACAACAAGAACCTCGCCGACTACTGGGCAGGCCTCTACGGCTTCGAGCCAAAGGACGGCGCTGCGCCGCCGTTCTCGGTCAACGTCGGTCTCAGCCACTCCGGGACCGGCATCGAGAAGGTCGCCAACGGGCAGGTCGACATCGGTGACGCCAGCTCGAGCGTCGCTGACGAGCTCCCCGACGCCAGCCAGGAAGAACTCGACAAGTACACCGACCACGTCGTCGCACGCGACGGCCAGCCTGTCGTCGTGAGCAGGGAAGTCTGGGACGCTGGCGTCGAGAAGCTGACCGGCGAGCAGGTTCGTGGGATCTACACCGGCGAGATCACGAACTGGTCCGAGATCCCCAGCTACAGCGGGCCGGACAAAGAGATTCAAGCTGTCGGCCGCGCAGTCGGCTCTGGTACCGACACGGCCTTCCGCGCCAACATGCTCGGCGACCCCGAGGCCGAGATGAACGTCGACGTCCGCAAGGGCCAGAACCAGCAGGTTCAGACGACGGTTGCCGACTCCGACAACGCCATCGCGTACATGGCGCTTGCGTTCGTCGACATGGACCGCGTCCCTGCGATCTCGCTCGAACTCGACGGGACGACCTACACGCTCGGCGAGAACCTCGGCTCGAAGGACTACCCGCTCTCCCGTGAGCTCCACTGCTACACCTACGAGGGCACCAGCGAGAAGGAAGCGGCGTTCATCAACATGCTGCTGAGCGAGTTCGGCCAGCAGCACTTCGTCAAGCCGAACAATTACTTCATGCTCCCTCCCGAGGAGCGCGACGAGCAGCGCTCGAAGCTGCCTGAGCAGTCGAACTAACGCGCGTCGCCGTTCAACCACCGTTATTCTATGTCAACGACAGAATTACACCAACAAGTACGAGAGCGGTTCGGGGTCGAGACGATCGACGACCGCGTCGTGGCGCTGGGAGCAGCGGGAGCGCTGTGTCTCCTCGTGTCGGCGATCACGTTCCTGATCGGATCGCCGTTTACAGCGCTGCCCTTCGCGGGCTTCCTGTTCACGGTCGCGTACGGGCTCTACGAGTACCAGGCGGCCACGGCCAAGGCGCTGAGCTTTCTGGCGACGATCGGGACCGGGACGATCCTCGCGCTGATCACCTTCTACCTGCTCGTCGAGGCGCTGCCTGCGATTCGACTCATGGGCGCAGAGATGTTCACGTCCACTTCCGAGCCGATGTGGCGCACGCGCGGTGAGGAAATGTACTCGCTCGTGCCGATGATGTGGGGCACACTCGTGACGACGGTTCTGGCGATGCTGATCGCCGGCCCGCTCGGCGTCGCGGGCGCACTGTTCATCAGTGAGATCGCGCCCGACGCGGTCCGCGAGGTCGTCAAACCCGCCGTCGAGACGCTCGCGGGCATCCCTTCGATCGTCTACGGCTTCATCGGCTTCACCATCCTGAACGACTACATGATGGAGAGCCTAGAACTGCCGACGTCTGGCAGCCTCGTGATCGTGGGGCTGGTCGTCGGGCTGATGTCGCTGCCGACGGTCGTCTCCGTCGCCGAGGACGCCATCGCGAGCGTTCCCGAATCGATGAAAAGCGGCTCCCTCGCGCTTGGAACGACCGACTGGCAGACGATCAAAAGCATCACCATCCCCGCCTCGTTCTCGGGAGTGTCGGCTGCCGTGCTACTCGGCGTCGGACGCGCCATCGGCGAGACGATGGCGGCGACGGTGATTCTGGGCCACGCCCAGCGGCTGCCCGATCCGCTATACGACGTCTTCGGTAACACGGAGACGCTGACCAGCCTCATCGCGAGCCAGTACGGTGTCGCCAGTGGAACGCACATGAGCGCGCTGTTCGCCGCGGGCGTCGTGCTGTTCGTCAGTGTCACCGTGCTGTCGATCGGCTCGCAGTATATTGAACGACGAATGAAACATCAGCTACAGGGTGAATCATGAGTGGAGAGACTTCTTCCCGGACGGCCGCGCCGGGAGTCGACATGTTCGACCGCGTCGCGCTGGGTATCGTCGGGACCGCTATCGTCACGTTCCTGCTCGGCTGGACGACGCTGTTCGATCGCACGAGCCCAGACACCGCAGTCGCGGGCCTCTCCCTGTTCGCGCTGTTCGGCGTCGCGTTCCTGCTCGCGGGTGCCGGTCTGATCGCCGCCGGGATCGCGTCGAACGTCGGCCTCTTCAAAACGACCGCCGATCAGTACACCGGACTCGGAACCGGCGTCGCGTTCGGCGTCGTTGGCTTCGCGACCGGCGGCCTCGTGACGACGATCCTATTCGGCGTCGGCGCGACCGGCAGCGCCCTCGCGGGGCTGGTCGTCGCGCTCATCGTGACGCTGGGCATCGCAGTACTCCCGGAAGACATCGGAACGACGCTCCCGGTCGGCCTCCTCGCGCTGGTCTGGGGCGTCTTGCTCGCCGCCGGATTCGTCGATGTCGGCTGGGTCTGGGATCCGCCGTCGCTGGCAGCCACGTTCCACGCGCCGATCGTCGTGCCGCTTGTGACGATTG
>Ga0209931_1001224_pt1 | contig 14315 bp, 8 predicted proteins | sample SalPonR1_B_D1_MG_FD_185697 | JGI IMG/M metagenome (GOLD analysis project Ga0209931, IMG submission 185697) | Salt pond soil microbial communities from South San Francisco under conditions of wetland restoration - Salt Pond MetaG R1_B_D1_MG... ...
GACGGTGTCGGAGGCGATCTCGAGGGCGTCGTTCATCGTGGACGCGGGCGTGAACCCGAGCTTGCGGACGGTGGCGGCGTCGCCGCCGACGATGATCACCTTGCCGACGTGGCGCATGCCGTGGCTACCCCAGTACCACATGTAGAACGGGTGCACGCCGTGGTAGGCGTGGGTGGTGCGGTAGAGGTGGCGGTACCAGTCGTCCTCGGCATACTGGCGCTCCCACTTCTGCGACATCTCGTGCGGGTCGGTGGTGTCGGCCAGCACCTCCTCGAAGAAGTCGATGTAGCTCGGGTGGTGCACCGGGTGGAACTCGTTCTGCGTGGGATGGGTGAGGATGACCACGCCGCCCTCACGCACGAGCGGCTTGCCGCGGTACAGGTTGAAGAAGTAGCCGAGCCCGGTGCACATCACGAGGATCGGGTTCATGATCGAGTGCACGTTGTACGGGCAGATGTACGGGATGCCCATGGTGAGGATGTCGGTCTGGCCCTCCACCTCCACGAGCTGCTGGGCGTAGACGTTGTCGGTGGTCTGCTTGTGGACCGCTTCCACCTCGCCGCACTGGATGCTCGTCATCTGGTGGGGTGCCTCGATGCCGTGGAAGATCTTGCGCGCCAGTCGCGGGGGTGTCTTCGCCAGGGACTTGGCCGTGCCGAGGTAGAGCGCCCGGTCGCGTGCGTTCCACTCCCACTCGCGCTTGGAGAGGAACTCGAACGGCTGGGGGAAGGTGTCGGTGTTGAGCGTCGTCTCGATCTGGAAGATCTTCGGGCCGTGCTCACGCATCACCTTGCCCATCCGCCAGTTGCTCTTGTGGAGCTCGGACTTGTGCTGGTCCATGAAGGAGTGCGAGGCCTCCATCGTGGCGGGGTTGTGGTGGTGGCGCAGCGAGCGGTAGCTGGCGAGCCCCGTGGCGGTGGACTTCCAGCCGCCGTCCATGGCCACCAGGTTGATGTTCACGTAGATCAGCAGGTCGGACTCGGCGGCGCGCTTGTTGATCTCGATCTCCTCGCCCTCCGGCGTGGTGCCGAGGAAGGCGAGCTCGTCGGGGTCCTCGGCGTCGTGCTGGTAGAGCAGCCCGCGTGGTTGGAAGGCGTCGTACACGCGGTCGCCGAGTGCGTGGCGGAGTTCGAACTCGTGCATCCGGCGGTGCAGGGCCAGTGCGGCGATGATGTGGACGTCGTCGACGCCGGCGTCGGCCGCCATCGTGAGGACCTGCTCGATGATCCGCTGGCGGAGGTCGGGGCGGCGCATCTTCGGCAGCGGCAGGCTCACGTCGTCGAAGGCGATCGTCAGCTTCATCCCGGGGAAGAGCAGCGTCGGCAGCGGATCCATGTCGATCGGGTCGAGCAGCGCGGTGCGGATCGCACCGTCGACGTCGTCGATGGCGTCGTGGGGCTCGGGGGCGTAGATCACGCGGCTGCGGTCGGCCGGGAGCTTCTCGAGCCGGAACCCCTCGCCGTGCCAGAACAGCGTGGGCGGTGTCGACTTGTCGACGTTCAGAACGAAGCCGGGTCTGGGCATCAGGAGTCCTTCTTGCGGAGATCAAAGGCGACCTTCACGGCGTCGCGGCGGCCGGCGGTGGCGGCGTGGGCGATGGCGTCGACGTGATCGGACAGGGGATAGGTGGCCGAGAGCAGCCGCTCGGCGCGCACGGCCGTGGCGGTCTCGATGGCCAGTTCGAACGTGGAGCAGGTGCGGCCGTCGGGGAGATGCTCGGTGCCGTAGGTGTAGGCGCCCTTCAGCTCGGTCTCGCGGTGCCACAGGCCGGTGAGGTCGAGGGTGACGTCGGCGGGCATGCCGAGCAGGACGACGCGGCCGCGCGGGCGGGTGATGCGGAGGCTGTCGGCGACGGTGCCGCTGGTGCCCACGGCGTCGATCGTGACGTGGGCGCCCGAGCTGAGGTGGTCGCCGACCACGTGGCAGCCGGTCGCGCGGCGGACGGCGCGGGGGAGTTCGTCGGGTGCCACCACGACGTCGGCGCCGAACTCGCGGGCGAGCCTGCGCTGGTGCGGGTAGCGGGCGCCGACGACGATGCGGACGTCGGGGACGTACCGGCGCAACCCGGCGACGGCGGCGAGGCCCATGGTGCCCGCACCCAGCACGGCGACGATCGCCGGTGACCCGGTGTCGTGGCGGGCGGCGACGGTGGGCAGTGCGAGCAGGGCGGCGTGGATGCCGCCGGCGAACGGCTCCACGAGCACCGCCCGCTCGTCGGGGAACTCGTCGAGGTCGGTGTCGATGCGGTGCAGTTGCGACTCGTGCGCCACGAAGTGGGGTGCCCAGCCGCCTCCGGTCGAGCAGCAGAACCCGGTCTGGATGCCGGGTTCCAACTCGCCGGTGGCGAGGTGGGCGTAGTCGTCGCCGTCGCCGGGCCGGGCGCCGGGGAACGGGGGAGCGAACCCGCGGGCCTCGTGGCCGAGCACCGGTTCGAGGATCACGCGGGTGCCGTCGTCGAGCTCGCCGACCACCTCGTGGCCGGGCACGAACGGGAAGGACACCCAGTCCTCGAAGTACAGCGAGGCGTGGCCCTCCACGAGTGACAGGTCGGAGCCGCAGATGCCGGCGAGCCGGGTGTGGACGCGGTGCCAGCCGTCGCCGGGGAGCTCGGGGTCGTCGACGGTGGTGTAGTCGAGCGGGCCGACCCGGGTGGCGGTGACGGGGGAGATCGCCGAGGCGATCCGTGCCATGCCGAGCCGCGGCACCGACCGGGAGATCTGCAGCGCCTTCACGTGCGCACCCCGAACCGCTGGCGCCGCTGGCGCTCGGACAGCAACGGACCGATCGGCAGCTTCGGGCGTGGGCCGCCGGGCGCCTTCGACCAGTGCTCCACGAGCCAGCCGCGTTTGCGGGCGATGGCGGCGAGGCGTGTCTCGGGATTGACGGCCACCGGGAAGCCGACGGCCTCGAACAGCGGCAGGTCGGAGCTCGAGTCGGCGTAGGCGACGCTCTCGTCGAGGTCGAAGCCCTCGGCGTCGCAGTAGTCGGCGAGGATCTGGGCGCGGGCCTCTCCGGTGGGCGGCACCGTGATCATCTCGCCCGACAGGGTGTGGTCGGAGCGCACCGACATCTCGGCGGCGACGATCTCGTCGAAGAGCGGTCGCAGGCCCTCCACGTTGAAGCTCAGGGCCCCGGTGATGAGGATCGTGCGGTGGCCGAGTGCCCGGTGCTGCCGCACCCGCCGGATGCCCTCGGGGAACGACTTGGTGATGATGATCTGGCTGAGCATCTCGGCGGCGTCGGCTTCGATCTGCTCGATCGGGGCGTCCTCGTAGCGGCGGTAGAAGTCGCGGAGGAAGTCGGTGCGGTCGGAGCGGTCGAGCTTGGCGAGGCGGGGCGCCTCGGCGAGGGTGCGCACGATGTAGCGGAGCCGTTCGGTGCGGTCGAGTCGGCGGGTCGCCAGCCACGAGTAGCTCTCCACGACGTTGGAGGCGATCAGGGTGTTCTCGAGGTCGAACGCGACGACGTGGCGCTTCGGGTCGAGCACCTGACGACGCATCCGACCCATCCGGTCGGTCGACGGCGACGGGCCGGGCGTGGTCTTCACCCGGGCGTGCTGGATGATCGAGGGCAGGTGGACCTGGGTGATGTAGGCCGGCCAGTCGACCGATCGGGGGTCGAAGTTGAACGCCGCCCGGTCGTCGTCGGCGAGCTCGCCCCAGCTCAACATCAGGTTGTCGACCTGGTAGATCGCCTCGCACTCGGTGTAGAGCCCGTAGAGCTCGACGTAGGTGAGCGCACGGTCGACCTCGGAGCGCTTGTTCTCCACCTGGGCCGACCAGTCGGCCTGCCGGCCGCGCAGTGGCAGGTTCTGGAGCACCTTCTCGGCGGTGGTCAGCACCCGGTCGGCGCGCCGGAGTTGCCCCTGCACGCGGCCGCGGCCGGGGAAGCGGAACTCGGGGACGACGATCGGCTGACCCTTGGAGTCGTAGATCGGGTGTTCGAGGAACCAGCCGCTCACGTTGTCGACGAGGGTGCGGTACTTCAGCGGGTTGATGCCGCCGGAGGCCACCTGGGTGATGGGTGGTGCGGTGTCGGGCCCGAGTGCCGCCACGGCGATGATGGACGCCACCACCAGGTCGACGGGGATCACGTCGACGGTGCCCTCGGGGACGCCGGGGAACTCGCTGAGCAGGCCCCGGGCGTAGGAGATCAGAACGGGTTCGGCCATCCGGAAGCCCCGGATCCAACCCGGTTTCGGTTCGGCGAGCGCCGATTCGATGATCGACGGACGCACGATCGAGACGGGCACGGGCCCCTTCACGTCGGTGAGCGCCTGCTCGCCGAGTGCCTTGGTGAAGGCGTAGGCGTCGGGCCAGCCGACGCTGGCGGCGCGTGCGCGACCCGCCTCCACGAGCTGGTCCCGCACCCACTTCTCGCGGAGCTGCTCGGTCTTGGTGGCCAGGGCCGGGGCGCCGGCGGCGCCGAGCTCGTCGCGGGCCTCCCGGCGGAAGCGGGCGAGCTGGTCGGGGGTGCGGCTCGCGGCGTCGGCGTCGGAGCGCAGGCGCCGGCTGGCGGCCACCTCCGAGCGCCAGTCGATGCCGACGTCGAAGGGCCCGTCGCTGACGAGCGCCTCGGGTGCGTTGCCGCGCCGGTTGCCGGCGACGTAGCAGGTGGACACCGCCACCAGGTGGGGTGTGATGCCGAGCTCGTTGCACAGGTCGGCGATGCGGGTGGGGCCGAGCAGGTTGATCTCCACGGCCGAGTCGAGCGGTGAGTCGAACGACACGGCGGCTGCGGAGTGGATGACCACGTCGCAGGAGGCGAAGATCGTGCGGTCGGCGTCGTTCAGGCCGAGCCCGTCCCGGGTGACGTCGCCCGCCACCGTGGTGATCCGGCGGCCGGCCATCTCGTCGAAGTCGGTCCCGTTCTCCGCGCACTCGGCGCGCAGGCGGTCGAAGGCGTCGTTCTTCAGGATCTCGCGCTGGGTGCGCCGGGCGGCCGGGGTGCGCTTGCCGTCGCGGACCAGCAACACCAGCTCGCAGCCGGGCACCGAGCGCAGGAGTCGCTCGACCAGCGCGGTGCCCACGAATCCGGTGGAACCCGTGATGGCGATCCGTTTCCCGGCAAGCGACTCGGCGATCACGATTGACGGTTCTATCACAATCGTCTACCAATTGGTAGAGAGATGCAGACCCGTGACCGGATCCTCGACACCGCGCTGGTGCTGTTCGGCATGCGCGGGGTCGACGCGGTGTCGCTCGACGAGATCGCCCGGACGGTCGGGGTACGCAAGCAGACCGTGCTGTACTGGTTCGAGAACAAGGACGCACTCGTCGACGAGGTGCTCGCCGTCGCCGCCGCCGAACTCGTGATCGTCATCGACGCCGCACTCCGAGCGGCCCCCGACGATCCGCTCGACCGGATCGATGCCGTGATCCGCGCCGTGTTCCGGCCGGCGGTGAGGCGCCCGGCGCTGCTCGGCCTGATCCGGGAGGTCAGCCGGCTCGACACGGCGCAGGCCGGACGGTTGCGCGAGCGCCTGGCCCCGCTGGTGGACCGCGCCGTCGGCTACCTCTCCGCCGAGATGGACGCCGGCCGGCTCCGCCGCGGCGACCCCGGCCTCGTCGCCGCACTGGGCTATGCCACGCTCACCGGCATCGCCACCGAACCCGAGGCGCTGCGCGCCGTCGGCTGGCAGTCGGATGCGGCGGGCCTGCGGGCGCTGCGGGACGAGCTGCGCGGATTCCTGCGCGCCGCGCTGTCGCCCTAACGTTTGGTGTTGCGGCGCCGTCGGGCGTGGCGTTCGAGTGCCAGGTCGACCAGGCGGTCGATCAGCTCGGTGTAGCTCACGCCCGAGTGGATCCACAGCTTCGGGTACATCGAGATCGGGGTGAAGCCGGGCATCGTGTTCACCTCGTTGCACAGGAACCCGCGGCCCGATCCGTCGGCACGGCGTTCGTAGAAGAAGTCGATCCGGGCGAGGCCGTCGCAGCGCAGCGCCCGGAACACGTCGAGCGCCATCGTCCGCACGTCCTCGGTGGCGGCGGGGTCGAGCGGGGCGGGCACCAGCAGCTGGGCGCCGTCGGTGACGTACTTGTCCTCGTAGCTGTAGAACTCCTCGCCCGGCACGATCTCGCCGGGCTGCGACGCCTCCGGCGCCGTGGTGCCCAGCACGGCGACCTCGATCTCGCGGCCGGTGATCGCCTCCTCCACCACGACCACGTCGTCGTAGGTGAGGGCGTGGTCGACGGCGTCGCGGAGCGCCTCCACGGTGGACGCCTTCGACACGCCCACCGACGAGCCCATGTTGGCGGGCTTCACGAACACGGGCAGGCCGAGGTCGTCGGCGATCTCGGCGAAGGTGCCCGGGGTGACCTCGTGCTCGCGGAAGGCCCGGGAGCGGGCCTGGGGGATGCCGGCGGCGGAGAGCACCTGCTTGGCCATCGCCTTGTCCATCGACACCGCCGACGCCAGGACGCCGCTGCCCACGTACGGCACGTTCGCCAGGTCGAGCAGGCCCTGGACCGTGCCGTCCTCGCCCATCGGGCCGTGCAGGAGCGGGAGCACGACGGTGATCTCGTCGGGAGATGTCGCAACCTCTGCGAGCATCGGTGTCGGCGAGACGGCGGAGCCTGTCGGGTCGAGGCGGCCCGGGACCGCGTCGGGCCCGTCGGCAAGTGCCGCAACGGCGGCGTCGGCGAGGGCCCACTGCCCGCTCGTGGAGATGCCGACCGGTGTGATCCGGTAGCGGTCCGGGTCGGCGGCCTTGAGGACATGGGCGGCGGTGGTGCACGACACGTCGTGTTCGGCCGACTCCCCGCCGAACAACACGAGAAGATGGATCTGCTCACGCCGGGCCACGGACCGCACAGTACCGTCGGTGGACGTGAAGCTCCTGGCATCCGAAGCGGCCGCAGCGATCGGGGGACGGCTCGTCGGTCCCGACGTGGAGTTCGACGGCGCCGACTTCGACTCCCGCTCGATCCGGCCCGGCCAGCTGTTCGTGCCGATCACGGCCGACCGCGACGGTCACGACTACATCGCAGAGGCCCTCGCCGCGGGTGCTGCGACGTACCTCACGAGCCGGCCCGACCCGCATCGCCGCGACCACACCGCCATCGAGGTGGCCGACACGGGCCGGGCGCTGCTGGCGCTCGCCCAGTGGGCCCGTACCCGTCTCGACGCGCAGGTGGTCGGCATCACGGGCAGCGTCGGCAAGACCAGCACCAAGGACATGATCGCCGCCGCCTGCGGCGCCGGCCGACGCACGGCGGTGAACCTGCGCAGCTTCAACAACGACCAGGGGCTGCCGGTGACGATCCTGAACGCGCCCGACGACACCGAGGTGCTGGTGCTCGAGATGGGGATGCGCGGCTTCGGGGAGATCGCCCGGCTGTGCGAGGTGGCCCGGCCCGACATCGGCGTGGTCACCGTGGTCGGTCACTCGCACACCGAGCTGGTCGGCGGCCTCGACGGCGTGGCACGGGCGAAGGGCGAACTGGTCGAGGCACTGCCGGGGTCGGGGACCGCCGTGCTCAACGCCGACGACGAGCGGGTCGCGGCGATGGCGGCGCGTACCGGAGCGTCGGTGGTCACCTACGGCTGGGCCGGTGACGTGCGTCCCGCCGACATCGAGCTCGACGAGATCGCCCGGGCCCACTTCGTGGTGCACTCACCGTGGGGCCGGGCGGAGGTCGTGCTCCCGGTGCCCGGCATGCACATGGTGTCGAACGCCACTGCGGCCCTGGCGGTCGCCGGAGTGGTGGGCGTCGACATCGACGATGCCGCCGAGGCGCTGGCGCACTCGGTGGTGTCGGGGATGCGGATGGAGGTGTCGAGGACGCGCAGCGGGGCGACGGTGATCAACGACGCCTACAACGCCAACCCCACCTCGATGGCCGCCGCACTCGACGCACTGGCCTCCGTGCACGGACGGCGCCACGTCGCCGTCGTCGGGAAGATGGCCGAGATCGAGAACCCCGGGCCGGCCCACCTGCAGATCACCGCGATGGCGGCGGAGCTGGGCGTCGAGATGCTGCCGGTCGGTACCGGCCTCTACGGCGGCGTGGAGCCGATCGACGACCCGGCCGACGTCCCTGCGGCGCTGGGCCCGCTCGCGGACGGTGACGTGGTGCTCGTGAAGGCGAGCCGTTCGGTGGGCCTCGAGCGGGTGGTGGAGGCGTTGCTCGCCTGACTACACCAGCCGCGACGCGTTGGACGGCGTGAACGGTTCGCCGCCGTCGGCCTCGGACAGGAAGGCCGACTCGGGCATCCGTCGCAGATCCACCCACCAGGCCAGGAACAGGGCGAACGCCGCACCGAAGCCGAGCACGGCCCGGGCGCCGATCCACTCGATCACCACACCGAACACGAGGTTGCCGATCGGCACGGTGCCGCCGAACACCATGAACCACAGCGGCATCACCGTGGCCCGTTCGGTGTTCTTCAGGTTGAGCTGCAAGGTGGTGGTGATGGCGGTGGCCGTCATGAAGTAGCAGAAGCCGAGGACGAAGCCGATGGGGAACGCCAGTTCGGGGCTGCGCAGCTGGGAGAACAGGCCGAGGGCGATGGCGAAGCCGACGAAGCCCCGCACGATCAGCAGCTTGCGGTCGACGTGCGAGAAGAAGGTGCCCACGGCGATCGCACCGAAGAAGGCGCCGGCGCCCCAGGTGGCGTACAGCCAGCGGTAGACGGCGCCCGCCGAGTCGATGCCGAAGTTGAGGCGGGCGACCGACGGGAACAGGCCGATGTAGACGAGGCTGAACAGTGAGAACAGGAACATGCCGAGCAGGAGGCGGCCGAGCACCGCGCGGTGCTTGGCGATGCGCAGCCCGATCAGCAGCACGCCGAAGCCGCGGTCGGTGTTGCCGCTGCGGACGTCGGGCATCGAGACCACCAGCAGGGCCACGATGAAGAAGAAGTAGGTGCCGGCGTTGATCACGAAGATGCCGGCCACCGACATGCCGGCCACGGCGAGGATCGCCGCGAACACCGGGCCCATCACGCGGGTGCCGTTGATCATCGCCGAGTTGAGGCTGATCGCGCCGGGCAGGTCCTGGCGGTGCACCAGCAGGGGCATGGAGGCCTGGAAGGCCGGGGCGTTGAACGCGTTGGCGATGCCGATGCCGAGCTGGGCGGCGAAGATCGTCCAGAGCGCCGTCTCCTGCCACACGAAGTAGGCAATGGCGAGCGTGAGCACGACCGAGGCGCTCTGTGCGGTGAGCTGCAGCTTCTGCTTCGACACCCGGTCGGCGAGCACGCCGGCGGGGATCGACAGCACGAGCAGGGGGCCGAGCTGGGCGAAGATCATCAGGCCCACCAGCGCCGGCCGCCCCGTGCGGTCGTCGATGTAGGCCGGCAGCGTGAAGTTCTGCATCCACGTGCCGATGTTCGACAGTGCCAGCCCGACGAAGATGATCCGGAAGCCACGGTACGACAGCGCCGCCCGCGCCGTGCCGGGCCGTCGACCATGTTCGGGTGGCGGCTCGGGTGGCGGCTCGGGTGGCGCGTCGGAGGTGGAGGAGGTGTTCATCGAACTTGACCGGTCGGTCAAGTTATCGGAAGGCGGCGAAGCAGGTCCGGAGGTCGTCGACGAAGAGGTCGGGCACCTCGAAGGCGGCGAAGTGGCCGCCGCGCGGCTGCTCGGCCCAGTGACGGATGTCGGTGAACGAGTCCTCCACCCAGGCGCGTACGGGCGGCACGATCTCCTTCGGGTACACCGTGAAGCCCGACGGCACCGACACGGTGAAGCGAGGGCCGCGGGCGAAGCTCTCCCAGTAGAGGCGGGCCGAGGAGGCGCCGTTGCCGTTGATCCAGTAGAGCATCACGTTGTCGAGCAGCTCGTCGCGGGTGAGCACGTTCTCGGGATGGCCGTCGCAGTCGGTCCAGGCCCAGAACTTCTCGAGGATCCACGCCGCCTGGGCGGCCGGCGAGTCGACGAGCCCGTAGCCGACCGTCTGGGGCCGGGTCGACTGCTGCTTGGAGTACCCGCTGTCCCACTGGGCGTAGTAGGTGGCGCCCTCGATCGCCCGCTGCTCCTCCGGGGTGGGTTCGCCCTCGATCTTCGGGCGGGCCGCCATGGCGAGCGTGACGTGGACGGCGGCGACGTGGTCGGCGTCGGTGGCACCGATGGCCGTGGTGACCGCCGACCCCCAGTCGCCGCCCTGGGCGACGTAGCGGTCGTAGCCGAGCGCCGCCATCAGCTGCGCGAACACCTCCGCGATCTTCGGCACGCCCCAGCCGGTCTCGGTGGGCCTGCCCGAGAACCCGAAACCGGGCAGCGAGGGGGCGACGACGTGGAACGCGTCCTCGGCGCGGCCGCCGTGCTCGGTGGGGTCGGTGAGCGGCCCGACGACCTTCTGGAACTCGACGATCGAACCGGGCCACCCGTGGGTGATCAGCAGCGGCAGCGCGTCGGGATGCGGTGAACGCTGGTGCACGAAGTGCACGTCCAGCCCGTCGCCGTTCGATTGGGGGAACGTGGCGACGAACTGGTCGAACCGGTTCAGCGCTGCTTCCCGCGCCCGCCAGTCGTAGTCGTTCGCCCAGTACTCGCAGACCTCCTGCACGTAGGCGAGCGGTGTGCCCTGTGACCAGTCGTCGACCGGCTCGGCCTCGGGCCACCGGGTGTTGCGCAGGCGGGCCCGGAGGTCGTGGAGCAGCTCGTCGGGGACGTCGATGCGAAACGGGGAGATGGACACGTGGCCGGCGGTCGGGGCGGGGCCGTCGGTGGGTGGGCCGGCGAAGAGCTGGGCCTTCTCCATCCAGTCGCGGGCGGCTTCGCCGGTCACCACGAGATCGGTGTCGTCGACGTGGCGGCGCTGCGTGGTGACGAGGCAGAAGTCGAGTGCCGGGCCGACGACGCTGTCGGGTGCGTCGTCGGGGCCGAACGTCCACGTGTCGCCCGACGGCGAGGTGAGCTCGACGCGCACGGGCGCGGTGGGCACGTCGAGCCCGCGGTTCACGTAGGTCCAGCCACGGGTGATGAACCCCAGCTGCGCGATGTGACGCAGCCGATCGGTGGCCGGCCGTTCGACGTGGGTGCCGGCCTCGGCGAGGGCGTCGACCACGTCCTGGCCGTGGGCCCATGCCTCCATCAGCCGGGCAGTGAGGAACGACTTGGCGCCCATCGACGGGCCGTACCAGGCGACACGGGCGTCGTCGGCGAGCGTGGCGGCCGCCGAGGCCAGCGCCTCGCGGTTGGAGCGCCAGCGGGCGAGCAGCTCGGAGGGCGGCAGCCTGCGGAGATCGCCGATGGTGGCGTCGTCGGCCACGGTCGGGTCGTCGGAGGTCATCGCTCCCACGAGCGCACCCATCGAGTCGTCGAAGGCGTCCTCGTCGGCGATGGCCAGGGCGGCCGTGCCGTCGAAGTAGGTGAGGTGTGCGATCTGGTCGGCGATCGTCCAGCGGGGGCTCGGCGTGGGCAGCGCCCACCGTTCGGGAGGCAGGGGTGCCACCACGTCGTCGAGCGCCTGCTGTTCGGCGATCAGGTCGGCCAGGACGTCGCTCACGCCGGGTGTGGTGCGCAGGGTTCCGTCGGACATGGGCCCGGTCTAGCGAACGCGGCTCGGATCCGACGAGGCCTGCTCACTACGGTGCAGGCGATGACGATCGGAACGGTGATCCGCAGCCGGCTGGACACGAGGTCCACCGAGTACCGGGAGAACCTGGCGGCCATGCAGGCGCTGTGGGACGAGGTGGCCGAGCAGATGGCGTCGGTGCCCACGATCGGCGGGCAGCGCTACGTCGACCGGCACCGCAAGCGCGGCAAGATGCTGGTGCGCGAACGCATCGAGCATCTCGTCGATCCCGACACGCCGTTCCTCGAGCTCAGCCCGCTGGCGGGCTGGGGAACCCAGGATCCGGTGGGAGTCGGATCGGTGTCGGGCATCGGGATCGTCGAAGGGGTGGAGTGCGCGATCGCCGGCTCCGACATGACGTACCGGGGCGGCTCGGCCAACCCCACGAGCTGGAAGAAGTCGGCCCGCTTCTACGACATCGCCCGCAAGAACCGGTTGCCGGTGATCGCCCTCAACGAGTCTGCCGGCGCCGACCTCCCACGCCAGGCCGACCTGTTCCTCGACGGCGGCGGCAGCTTCCGTGACCTCACCCAGCTGTCGAAGCTGGGGATCCCGTCGATCACGATGGCGTTCGGCCCCAACACCGCCGGTGGCGCCTACATCCCGGGGATGAGTGACTACACGGTGTTCGTCAAGGAGCGCGGCACGGCGTACCTGGGTGGCCCGCCGCTGGTGAAGATGGCCATCGACGAGATCGTCGACGAGGAGACGCTGGGCGGCGCCGAGATGCACTCGCGCACGAGCGGCCTGTCCGATTTCCTGGCCGCCGACGAGATGGACGCCATCCGCATCACCCGCCAGATCGTGCGGCACCTGAAGTGGAACAAGTTGGGGCCCGGCCCCACCGAGCCCGACGATCCGCCGCTGTACGACCCGGCCGAGCTGCTGGGGTGTGCGATGGCCGACGTGCGCATCCCGTTCGACATCCGCGAGGTGCTGGCCCGCCTGCTCGACGGCAGCCGGTTCGAGGAGTTCAAGCCGCTCTACGGCGACAAGCTGGTGTGCGGCTGGGGGTCGATCCACGGCTTCCCGGTCGGGCTGCTCGGCAACAACGGCATCCTGTTCTCCGAGGAGGCGGCCAAGGGGGCACAGTTCATCCAGCTGTGCAACAAGCGTGACATCCCGCTCGTGTTCCTGCACAACATCACGGGCTTCATGGTGGGCTCGAAGGCCGAGCAGGGCGGCATCATCCGCAACGGGGCGAAGCTGGTCAACGCCGTGTCGAACTCGACGGTGCCGCACTTCAACCTGATGGTGGGCGCCAGTTACGGCGCCGGCAACTACGGCATGGCCGGCAAGGCCTACCACCCGAGATTCATCTTCACGTGGCCCAACCACCGCGTGGCGGTGATGGGGCCCAAGCAGTTGGCGGGGGTGATGGAGATCGTGGCCCGCAACGCCGCCGCCGGTCGGGGGATCGAGATCGACGAGGAGGCACTCACCGCCCAGACCGCCGGCCTGGAGGCGCAGATCGAACACGAGTCGACGGCGCTGTTCTCCACCGGCCGATTGTGGGACGACGGGATCATCCATCCCGCCGACAGCCGCACGGTGATGGGGATCGCCCTGTCGGCGGTGCACGGCAACGTGGTGCAGGGCGCCACCGACTACGGCGTGTGGAGGCACTGATGGGCAGCTCACGACGCAGCATCCACCGGCTGCTGATCGCCAACCGGGGCGAGATCGCCGTGCGGGTGGCACGCACCGCCGCCCGGCTGGGGATCGACACGGTCGGCGTCTATTCCGAACCCGACCGCGACGCACTGCACGTCGACTCGGTCGACGTGGCCGTGGCGCTGGGATGGCCCGACGTGGGGTCCACGCCGGCCGAGTCCTACCTGCGCGGCGACGCCGTGATCCGGGCGGCGCTCGACACGGGCGCCGACGCGATCCATCCGGGCTACGGGTTCCTGGCCGAGAACGCCGCGTTCGCGCAGGCCGTGATCGACGCCGGGCTGATCTGGGTGGGGCCGACGCCCGAGCAGATCACGCTGCTCGGCGACAAGGTGGCGGCCAAGCGGGCCGCCGTCGAGGCGGGCGTGCCCACCACCGGCATGATCGAGGTGGCCGACGGGGGTGTGGTCGACCGCGAGGCGGTCACCTATCCCGCGCTCGTGAAGGCGGCCGCCGGTGGCGGCGGCCGGGGGATGCGGGTGGTGCGCAGCGCCGACGAACTCGACGGCGCCGTGGCGGCCGCGTCACGTGAGGCGCTGTCGGCGTTCGGCGACGGGGCGGTGTTCATCGAGCCGTACCTCGAACGGGGTCGGCACGTCGAGGTGCAGGTCATGGGCGACGCCCACGGCAACGTGGTGCACCTGGGCGAACGCGAGTGCTCGATCCAGCGACGCAACCAGAAGGTGGTGGAGGAGTCGCCGTCGGCCGGCATCAGCGCGGCCGTGCGCGCCGCACTGTGCGAGGGGGCCATCGCACTGGCGCGCCACGTCGGCTACCAGGGCGCCGGCACCGTCGAGTTCATGGTGAGCGACACCGGAGGAGAGGCGGGTGGCGACGCCACCATCACGTTCCTCGAGGTGAACACGCGCCTGCAGGTGGAACACCCGGTGACCGAGGCCGTCACCGGGCTCGACCTGGTGGAGCTGCAGCTGCGGGTCGCCGCCGGCGAGGCGCTGGCGATCACCCAGGACGACGTGACGTTCGACGGCCACGCCATCGAGGTGCGCGTGGTGGCCGAGGACCCGGCGGCCGGCTGGCTGCCCAGCACGGGCACCATCGGCCGGTTCGAGATCGGCGGGCCCGGGAGCGGGGACGGCGGCGTACGGGTCGACACCGGGG
>Ga0209931_1001229_pt1 | contig 14280 bp, 10 predicted proteins | sample SalPonR1_B_D1_MG_FD_185697 | JGI IMG/M metagenome (GOLD analysis project Ga0209931, IMG submission 185697) | Salt pond soil microbial communities from South San Francisco under conditions of wetland restoration - Salt Pond MetaG R1_B_D1_MG... ...
AAGGCTTCCACCGAAACACCATTACGTCCAGGGGCGGTAATCAGATGCGCGCGATCATCGCCAGGCTGGCGCCGATCTTCAGCGCTTACGGGTGCATCCAGTTCATGCACTGCAGCACCGGTCATGGCCAGGACGGGCGCGACATGCTTTCGCTGGTCGCCGACGCCACGGGCGTTCCGGCAAGCGCGGCCGTGCGAACACAGTACGGCGGCGGTTCGAGCACGTTTCGATTCGAGGGGCCGGTGGTCAACGTCTTCCCCGGCGGCTCGACCATGCAGGCCTGGAGCATTTCGCTTCCGGCATTCGTGGGCAGAAGCGTGGCGGCCGGAGGCGCGCCCGCGGCCCGATCTGCGACGTAAATCCGTTTGGCCCTGAACAGGGCTTAGCGCTTCAAGCAATTTCAGGCAAACTCGCAACATGTGGCCGTGTATGGCTCAGTGTGGCGAGCGTCGTATCCACGACTTCCAGTGGGATCATCATCGATAGTGATTGTCGGCAACTCGAAGATCGTCATTTGCCGGCACTGATAGCCGTACATACATAGATTTATCTTCGAAAGACAGCATGCGAAATTGAATTTCACTGGCAGGTTGTGCAAGAATGTTGCCCTCAAGGGGAAGTGAGAACTGTTTTCCAAATTGGGAGCCAGTATGAGAGAAAGCTCATGAAAAAGGGGCGTGAGCGGGTAATACAGGATCTTTACGGGGCCGCGATGGGGCGCGTTCCATGGGCCAAAGCTTTCGATCGCTTGTGCACCCATACCGATACGAGATGCATCACCCTGGATACCTACGATATGGACGCGCATGCTGGCGAGGTTCTTGCCAGCAACTTGGCGCCCCATCCGGCGATTGAGGAATATAACCGTACTTTTGGCCAGCGCAACGTTCTCATCGAGACTGCTTACCGAAAAATGCGGGCGGGGCGGGCGTTTCGCGCCACGCGTTTTGTCCGGATGTGCGATTTCGAAAAGACCGATCTATACAACACGGTTTATCGCGCCCTTGGAATTCGTCACGTCGCCGGATTTGCGCTGGATGCCAATCCGCGCCGTGTGGCACAGTTTTCGCTGATCAAGCCAGCCGATGGTGGCGATTTTTCTGACGCCGATATGCAGCAGCTTCGCGAACTCGGGCCGCATCTTCAGCAGGCCTGGGCTGGCTATTCACACCTGGCGAATCTCGAAGCGTCATTGACGACTCTGACCAGGCTGTGGAACCGTTTCGATCACGCCGTAATGGTTCTTGATCCGCGCATGAAGCTGCAATTCGCCAACCGTGCTGCCGAGGCCCTGCTGGCCGAAGGCCGTTGTTGGTATGCTCGCAACGGGTACCTAAAAAGCTGCGACCCTTCATGCAAGGCAAGCCTAGGAAAGGCCGTGCAGGAAATTCTTGGCGGCCAGCAGGGCTTTTACAGCATTGCAGGTCCGGATAGTCAGCAGAACGGGCCAAACGTTACCCTTTATCGACTCGATGATGAGCGCGTCGCATTGCTCGCCAGCGATCCCAATCGCTCGACCGCCGACTTCCGGACGGGGCTGCAGCGCTGTTTCGGTCTGACGCCCACCGAAGCCGAACTGGTCAACGCCTTGCTTGCCGGCGAAAGCCTTCGCCAATTCGCCGATTTACGACGCATTTGTTACGAAACCGCCCGAACGCATCTGAAGAACGCCATGGCAAAGAACGACTGGCGCCGGCAGAGCGAGATGATATCCAGTGTGCTCAGGAGCCTCTTGCCGCCCGGGTTATTCCGGTCGGATCGCTAGAAAAAATTCCAGAGTCAAATGGCGAAGCGGTCGAAGAAACATTCCAAATTCGTGGATAGGGGGGAGTGCAATGGGAGCAAACAGGGAGGAAACCGTTCGGACGCTGTACGGCGCGGCGATGGGCCTCGGTCCCTGGTCGGAAGCGCTTGCCGGTCTGGCGGAGCTTGGGCACAGCCAGGTGGTCACGCTCGATACCTATGATCTTGACATGCATGCCGGGCAAGTGCTTGCAGCCAATGTCGTTCCCGACCCGAGCATTGAAGAGTACAACCGGGAATTCGGACATTCCAATTTCACAATCGAGGCAGGCAAGCCATATTACCGGGCCGGCAATGTGCTGAGAACAAGTGACTTCATCTGTCAACGTGAGTTGCTGGAAAGCGGTCTTTATCAACACGTTTACCGGCCGATGGGAATCCGGTATGCAAGTGGCGTAGCTCTCGAGGTCACTGCCACGAGAATCGTGGAATTTTCCTTCATGAAGGCGATCGATGCAGGCGATCATTCCGATCGAAATATCGACAGAATCCGCCGCTTGATTCCTCATATGCAGCAGGCGTGGGCCGGTTACTCGCACCTGCAAGAACTCGAAACCTCAGTGGCAACGTTGGCCGGTTTGTGGAATGAATTCAATCATGCGGTTATGGTCGTCAATGGCCGAATGCAACCCACGTTTGCCAACCGGGCCGCCGAGGCGTTATTTGCCGACGGCCAGCACTGGTGTATTCAAAACGGATTTCTAAGGGCCACTGACAGCCAACGCAATGCCAGACTAAAGCAGGCCGTGAAGCGAATAGCTTCCGGACAACAGGCGGTTTTCAGTCTTGCGGGAGCAGGCGGGCATTCCGGCGATCCGATGGTTACGCTGTTTCAGCTCGACGAGCAGGCAATTGCCTTGATCATCAGCGACCCGATGCGTTCCGCCACAGACTTTCGAGCTGGATTGCAGCGCTGTTTCGGCCTGACGGCCAGCGAGGCCGAGCTGGTCAATTCCTTGCTTGCCGGTGAAACCCTGCGACAATTCGCCGATTCCCGACGAATCTGTTACGAAACCGCCCGTACCCATCTGAAAAACGCCATGGCCAAGAATGGCTGGCGCCGGCAGAGCGCGATGATATCCAGTGTGCTCAGGAGCCTCTTGCCGCCCGGAGTGCTCAGACGGGAAAGATAATCACGGCCATTGGCCGCGGCTAAAGGCTGCCTGGCTGACTTCTCTCGATGAGCAAACGCTCGATCTAACCCAGTTGGGGGAGGAAGTGTAGATTGAGTTTTTGCTATCGTTTGCCGAACCGAGTCGATCCAATGGCTGCCTGCTATGGTCCTGAACGGACCAAATGAACATGGAAGGAAGCGCGCGCGAACGGGTACTACGGGCTCTTTACGGGGCGGCGATGGGCACTCGTTCCTGGTCTGAGGCGCTCGATAGGCTGGCCCGCTATACATCGACGAACTTCGTCTCGCTCGATTCCTACGACATGCGCAGGAAGGTCGGTTCGGTACTGGCCAGCAACATGTCACCTGACAATTCCATTGTTGCCGAATACAGCCGGGTCAGCGGCACCCGTCGCCATCTGATCGAGAGAGCCTACCCGCACCAGTACAAGGCCGCAATTCTGCGGCCGTCCCACGTTCTGCCGGTTCGACACTTCACCGAGACCGAAATCAATCATAGCCTGTTCAAACCCCTGGGTATGCAATATGCCGCAGGCATCACGCTGGAGGTCGAGCCCGGCCGCATGACGCACTGCAGCTTCATCAAGGCGCACGACGCACCGGATTTCAGCGAGCGCGAACTTGGCGTACTGCGTGACCTCCAACCCGATCTCACCCAGGTTTGGCTCGGTTTCCGACATCTGGCTGCGATCGAGCAGCAGCTCGACACACTCAGTACGCTGTGGGACTACTTTGACCATGCCGTAGTGGTAACAAACAATCGCCGCCGGATTTAATTCGCGAACCGTGCGGCGGAGCGCTTGTTTGAATCCGACAATACCCTTGTCTCTCGGGCAGGCAAGCTCCACGGCACGTCCCGGGAATTGGAGCGAAAGCTCGGCAAAAGCATCGCGGCGCTGGTTGCAAATCGGCACGAAATGATCGCGCTCACGCCTGCCTCAACTCGATCGGGTTCGGTTGCAACGCTGTTTCGACTCGATTCCGACCGCCTGGCGCTGGTGATCAGCGATCCAGATGGGCCGAGCACGGATCTGACCGGCAGGCTTATGCAGTGTTACCGAATGACACCCGCTGAAGCTGGTCTGGTCAACGCCGTCGTTCAGGGCGCAAGCCTGCGTGCCTACGCCGCTGACAAGCAGATCGGTTACGAAACTGCGCGCAGCCATTTGAAAAGTGCTATGGCGAAGAACGGGTGGCAGCGGCAGGGTGAGATGATCGCCGACCTGTTGAGACAAATGACTGATGCCGGCTTGTTTCGAGGTCCCTCGAATGGAAATTTCGACGATTTCTAACCCAAATGGGGGAGGCATACCGAAGACCGAACGTTCATCATTCAAGGCGCAAGCGAAAAAATCGGGCAAGCACCCGGTTGAACGATCACGATCAGGGAGGCATTGAAATGAGGCGGGACGTGGTCATTGCGGTTCTGGTGCCGTTGTTGCTAGTGTTGGCGTCGTGTGCCGATCAGCAAGTGCGTCCCCTGGATTCCTCAAGCCCGGAGATGGCCGGATTTCGAGAGATGAGCGATCTTTACGTAGTAGATTGCCTGTTGCCGGGCGAGGTGCGCAGAATGGGCAAGGCGATGTACCTTTCCCCGCGCCGGCCCATTAGGACAACTGCAGGCGAATGCCGAATTCGCGGTGGTGAATATACGGCCTACGATCGCGCCGACTATCGTTCGGCGCTGGATGCGTGGCGGGAAAGCGCCGAGGCGGGCAATCCCGAGGCCCAGCATCTGGTCGGCGAGATCTTCGAAAAGGGCATGGGCAGGCCGCCCGACTACGCGGAGGCGGCGGCCTGGTACCGGCGGGCAGCCGAGCAGGGCTACGCGAAGTCCCAGATTGCACTCGGGTACCTCTACGAGATGGGCCTGGGCGTGGAGCAGGACATGGTCGAATCGCTCGAGTGGTACCGCCGTGCTTCGGGCGCCCGCGAGGGCGAGCTCGTATTTGCCTCGGCGGCGCGCGAGAAGATGGAATCCCAGCGCGCCGAGCTCGAGGCACAGCTCGAGCGGCAGCAGCAGGAAAAGCGCGCGCTTGCCGCGCAGGTCCAGCGCCTGCGCGACGAACTCGCGCAGCGCGAGGATGCCGGCGAGGCCAGCGCCGAAACCATCGCCACGCTGGAACGCATGCTGGCCCAGACCGAGCAGCAGGCCGCCGAAACCGAGGGTCGGCTGGTGCGGCTGCGCGGCCGCGAGTTGCCGCCCGTCGATCCGTCGACCGAGTCCAGCCGCAGCGAAAGGCTGCCACCCGTTGCAGTGAACCGCCAGCGTTTCGGCGAATTCCATGCGCTGGTGGTCGGCCTGGAGTCCTACATGTTCTGGGAATCTCTCCAGTCGCCGCACGAGGACGCGCGTCGAATCGCCGACCTTCTTTCCAGCCGCTACGGGTTCGACACGACCATGCTGCTGGATGCTTCGGGCGCCGAGATCCTGAGTGCCATCAACGACCTGCGCGAACGAGTGGGGCCCGAAGACAACGTGCTGATCTACTTCGCCGGGCACGGCCAGCTGCTTCGGCCCGAAACCAGCGACCTGATGCGAGGCTACTGGCTGCCGGTCAACGCCGAGCGCGAGCGGACCACCTACTGGGTCTCGAACTCGGCGATCAACGACTACCTGGCGATTCTCGACGCACGCAGCGTGCTCGTGATCGCCGACTCGTGTTTCGGCGGCGCGATGTCCACCGATCCCTCGACGATGATGCTGGGCGGCGATGCGCCGTTGTCGGAGCGCCTGATCGACCTGGGGCTGTCGCGCAAGGCCCGCTTCGTTCTCTCGTCGGGAGGCCTGCGCCCGGTCCTCGACGGCACCGAGGGGCAGCACTCGATCTTCGCCAGGGCCATGATCGAAGTCCTGCAGTCCAGCGACGGTCTGCTGCGCGCGCAGGACCTGTTCAACCGGGTGGCGCAGCGGACCGGGCAGATGGCGTCGGTGGTCGGCGTGGAACAGCAGCCCGAACTCAAGCCGATTCGCGAGGCCGGGCACGAGGCCGGCAGCTTCTTCCTGGTGCCGCAGCCAGGAACGTCTTTGGATTTCCCGTACGCAGAATCGCACGCGGATTAGCTGGATGGCGGGTCTTGCAATTGGGATGGCTTGACAAAGGGACTGCACTACGCGATCAGTTTGCTGAGTCCGGCTCGCTGGACTGCAATTCACGCAATGGGAGGGAAGAATGGATCAATGGCAGCGATACCAGATCCTGATCAGAAAGAAGGTTGCCGTGCGCGAGGGGATCGAGATGGCCAGGCAGAATCTCGCCGAGTTCGAGCGTAATCAGGCAACGGCAAACGTGTTCGGCACCATCGCGCTCGCCGCACAGGCCACGATTTTGCCGCTCAACATCATCATCAATGCGTTCCCTGCTGCGGGCAAAGCGAAATCCGTCTATGAACGATTCGCTCGGGGGATCTATGAGCAGTTTGGTGCGAGCGGCACACGTGTCGAAGGCAACACGGCGGACCTTCTGGGAGAGCTCAAACGTGTTCTGGAAGCGGAACTAACGCGCAAGAAAATGCACGACATGGTGCCGGTCGTAAAAATTTTTACCGGACTTGCCGAAGACGGCATGGCGCTGATGCAGACAGCGCAAATGATCGAGCGGGAATCGGCCGGCATGCCTCAGTTGCGAAATCAGCTGGAAACACAGGTTCGAAAGTTTCGCTTGGACCTGGCTCGATTGGGGCAGCAACAAATTCAATTGCTCGAGCAAGCGAAGACTCGTGCACACACTGTTTGATTCAGGGGAGATATGAAATGCAAATTGTTCAACGGTTCCTCGTTGGTGAGTCGAAGCAAAAGCCGGTGACACGAGCACCATTAATTCGACATTTCCGGATTGCCCTGACAGCCTGCATGGCTATGGCAACGGGAAATGCCCTGGGCCTGGTCGAGTCATCCGTGCCGGAAGGGCTTTCGGCCGCAGACTGGAACGCCATTCAGGCGGTTCACGATCAGGAACAATATCGTCCGGTACGCGCTCAGGGCAACGGCTGGATTGTGAACAATCCCCGGCACGGGTTCAAGGCGCATTTTGCGACCGATGGCAGCACAACACTGGAGTCCACCGATCTGGCGCGGCCCTTCACGGTCTCGATGCGATTGTCGACCGTCGGGTACGGCGAACCAATGGAGCTTGAAGAGTCGCCTGAACAAATATCGGAATACGATGCAGGGGTCCGGCTTGCCTGGACCGAAAGCCTGCGCGAGTGGTGGATCAATTCACCAGATGGGCTGGAGCAATGGTTCGAACTATCTGAACCGCCGGCAGATGAGAGCAGCGATCAGCCACTCAGACTTGGATTTAGCCTGGACACCACCCTCGAGCCGTCTATTGAGGACAACGCATTGGTGTTGGCCTCTATAGAACTGGACCTGAATATTCGCTACGCGCGGCTTAAGGTCTGGGATGCGACGGGACGCATCCTCCCAGCACAGATGGCCCTGGACGACGGCGGTCTTTCATTGACTGTGGACGATGATAAGGCGATCTATCCAGTTACGATCGATCCGACGTTTGAACAGATAGCCTATATCAAGGCTTCCAATACAGATGCCGGTGATCGTTTCGGCTCGTCCGTGGCAGTGTCCGGCGACATTGTGGTAGTAGGAGCACCGGATGAGGAAAGCAGCGCGACCGGTGTCGACGGCGATCAAGGCAATAGTGACCTCTTCGGTGTCGGCGCAGCGGGCGCGGCTTATGTCTTTGTCCGTGACGATGCTGGAAGCTGGTCGCAGCAGGCGTATCTCAAGGCTTCAAATACCGGAGCACGACATCTCTTCGGTAATGCAGTTTCAATCTCCGGTAATACCGTGGTAGTTGGAGCAAGTCGTGAAAACGGCATTTCGACTGGCGTCAACGGCGATCAGAGTGCCACGGAATGTTGCCAAGCCGGCGCAGCGTATGTTTTCGTGCGCGACGGAGCAGGAAATTGGTTGCAACAGGCGTACCTCAAGGCCTCCAATACTGACACAAACGATTTCTTCGGCAGTTCGGTCTCCATCTCTAACGAAACAGTAGTGATAGGGGCGCCGGGCGAGGACAGCAATACCACCGGAGTCGACGGTGACCAGGGAAATAACGACGCAAATAGAGCTGGCGCCGCCTATGTGTTCGTGCGTGATGGTAGTGGCGTCTGGACCCAGCAGGCCTACTTGAAGGCCTCCAATACCGATGCAGGTGATGATTTCGGTCATTCGGTCTCGATTTCGGCGGACACCGTCATCGTAGGGGCGAGATTCGAGAGAAGCAATGCCAATGGCGTCAACGGGGACCAGGACAATAATAGCGCGGCGAATGCCGGTGCGGCCTACGTATTTGGGCGGGATGGGGCAGGCAACTGGATGCAGGAGGCCTACTTGAAAGCCTCGAATTCTGACGGCGTAGCTCCGTTTGAAGGAGATTTGTTCGGCAGATCGGTCGCTATATCAGGGGATACCGTTGTTGTGGGAGCACCAGGCGAAGATAGCAATTCCACCGGAGTCAACGGTGATGATGACAATAATGCGGCAACTGATGCCGGAGCGGCCTATATCTTCGTGCGCGATAGCGGTGGTTCTTGGACTCAGCAGTCCTATATTAAGGCTTCCAATACCGACGCCGGTGATTCCTTTGGCAATGCAGTCGCGATCTCTGTTGATACGGTCGTGGTCACGGCCAGTTTTGAGGCTGGTGATGGTAGCGGCGAAAACAATAATTCTATTCCCGGTTCGGGAGCCGTTTACATATTTGCACGGGACGATGATAGCGGCTGGAGCCAGGAAAATTATCTCAAGGTCTCAAATCCAGATGTTGAAGATGCCTTTGGGGCAAGTGTTTCGATTTCGAATAGCTTGATAGCTGTTGGCTCTGATTCGGAAAGCAGTTCAGCCATCGGGATCGATCTGGATCAGCAGGATAATCGCGCTGAAGACTCAGGAGCCGCCTATATATTTAGCAGTGACATCGATGATTTTCCCTCTGCTACGATTGATCCGTCGAATCAATCATTCACAGTAATCGGGGACGAGCCTGGCGATAGTGCCGGTCTGGGTTTATCTGGTGCGACCGATGTGGATGCAGATGGTCGTTCTGAAATTTTGATCGGGGCACCGTTTGACGGTGATAATGCGGTGGGCTCAGTCTATTTGGTCGCTGGCACAGAACGGCAAGTTTTCAGTCCAATCCCGCTTTTCTCCTTCTCCGATCTTAATGGTCTGAAACTGGGGCCGTTGGACGATCAGGCAGGGTCTAGGTTCGGGCGTTCAGTCCTTGGTGGCTTCGATTTTGACGGTGATGGGCTCAAGGATATTGCCATAGGCCATCCGCGTCTTGAGCTTGGGGTAAGCGAAAATAGCTTCTCGGGCGCCGTTCAATGGGTTAGCGGAACCGACCTTGAAGTCGCATCGCCAATTCAGAATGCTCCACCGGTCGACCGGTTCCTTTTGCTAGGTCGTACATCAGAAAGGGTTGGCCAACGGCTAGCCTTCGGTGACTTCAATGGAGACGGCTTCGACGACATGGCCGTCCAGGGGTTTGACGACCAGACAGCAACTGGATCGGTTTTCCTGGTCTTTGGAAATTCTGATGGTGCGGCAGATCTAATTACAAATGATCTGCCTTCGCCGGCAGGAATTGCATTTCGTGGCGAGCCCGTCAGCGGGTTGTCGGTGAACGGTGGCATCGCATTGGTCGATGTTAACAACGACGGATGCGACGATCTTGCTATGGGGGGAGAGAGACCTGCCGATCCAGGAATACGCGAGAGCGTGTTCGTGGTCTATGGCCAAGCCGCCGGCTGTGCACCTGTCCTGGCGGACGGCGTTGGGCCTTCAGGATCGTTTGCTTTGTTTCCCTTCGATGGAACGTCGGGAATAGTAATTGAGCGTCTGGCCCAAAACACCCGATTTGGAAACGCAATCAGTGGAATCGGCGACTTCAACGGTGACGGGCTCAACGATTTCGCAATCGGGGAGCCGCAGGGAAATGTTGAGAGCCGCGGACTTTTCGTCTCCACTCAGCGCCGAACCGGACCGGGAGCTGTCCACGTGATTCATGGCTGGGAGGCAATAGATCAAATAGTATTAGAGATTGAGTCATTACCCGCTGACCGTGGGACCTCGATCTTTGGTTGGATGCCCAATAGTCTGTTTGGTGTCAGCGTAGCGGGCGGAGGTGATCTGACCGGCGATGGAATCGATGACCTGGTCGTGGGTGCTTCTCGAGACCTTTTCTTCTCGGAATTTCCTGAAGCGACAGGCCCGATTGGTCGCGTCTATCTGGTTCCTGGCAGTCCTAGCCAAGGTTCACAAGTTGCGCTGAGTGATTTACTCGCACTGAATATAGCTGAAAGCTTCACGCTTGCGTCGATTGGAATGACAGAATTTGGCTGGCGCGTCGTGGCGGCTGGCGATTTCGGCGGAGACGGCATCTCGGATCTGATAGTGAGTGCACCGGATACGCCAATTGGGGAGGTATCGAGCAACGACACGAGGGCCGGTCAGGTCTGGGTTGTATCAGGTGGTGAAATCCGACAGGCGCAGCTGGAAATTCTGGGCTTCACGGTAACGCCGGCTTCGCTGGAACGGGGGGGCGCTGTAACCATAGAATGGAATGCTGCCCCGGAGAACCGCCTGTCCTGCGAAGCAGACGGTCTGCCCGGCACCGCGTGGGTTGGGCCGGTCACGCCTGAAGGTTCAATCGAGATTGATACCAGTGGCTTGGTACCTGGGCAGTATCAGGTAACGCTTACATGTACGCTTGATGGAACTTCTGTTTCGGAGACAGAAACGCGAGATCTTGAAGTTTTGCTGCCGCCTACCGAGCTGAATATCAACGCTGCAGGAATAGAAACAGGCATCCCTGGCGCGCAGTTTGTGACGCTTCGAGTTTCAAACGATGGGCAACAGAATGCCTCTGATGTTGTGCTGAGCGCGCTTTCCCCGGAAAACTACGAACTAGTCGCGGGCTATCGGCTTGCACCTTCGTGCGCAATTAGTCCTCCCGGGTCCGGAGAGGTCCGGTGCAACGTCAACGTCATTGCCGACTGGGAGTGCATTGTGTCTGGAGATCTGACCTGCGATGTTGCAGAACTGCCGGTTGGCGGCTCCGCCAGTGTGGTCGTCGAGCTCCAGGGCAGTGGGAGTTCTGACTTTACCGTATCGGTTTCTGCAGGAAACGCCGCTGAAGTTTCGACGCAATTCGAGATCAATAACTAAAGGGATGAGGGGACATTGATGAAGATTCTATCGAAAGTTCGTATAACAGCCCTGTGGTTGTTGTTGATCGTTGCAGGGCATTCCAGCGCGGGAACCTCTTCCGGCTGGGTTCTTCGCACTGGCGAAGTGGTGATGTCCTCGGGCGGGCAGAGCGTAAATGCGACAAGCTTCAATTGCGGCGACGAGGAACTGGCATTCGGGTTTTCCGAAACTGTGACGCCCGAGCAGCTCGAGTTTTCGCGCCGCGAAGGAGGTTCGGGCTCGGTGAGCGTGCAGCTGAGTATTACCCAGGTGTGTGCTGAGGGGCAGGCGACCTTCGAGTACAGCCACGTTGCCCAGGAAGGCACGATTGGCGAGGATATTGATATAGATCCGGTACAGACGTCGATCACAGCCAACCTTGTCGTGCAGGATCTGGACGCTCGGCCATTCGAATATCAGGTCAGAGACGTCCAGAATCCTGGCGATGCCGACAAGGTGTTCTTTCTCCAGGCCGGCCGGATCACGTTCATTGTGGACGGCGCGTTCGGGCAGGCGGCTCGATCGGATACGCTGGCAACAATCACGATCGTCGAGGGTCCTCCGCTGGATACCGAAGACCCGAGGTTGCTGGAAGATGAGCGGACCGGTGCGGCGGCTGTGGCATTCAACAACGCCTGTGAGGACACTGGCGAAGGGACCGAGCTGGCTGCGCTTTGTACTGCCGCAGCCAGTACTGACGTTGAAGGCGGAATTCAGATTGCCGAGGCGTTCGATCCGCACGAACTTTCTGCAGCTCCAGGCGCCGTGACCGAAGGTGGTCGCATTCAGGCGGCCAATGTGGGCGGACGGCTGGCTGCATTACGCGGCGGTGCGACCGGGATAAGCCTCAGCGGCATCGCATTGGCTTATAACGGAAATGCCGTTGATTCCAGCTGGTTGCCGCTGGATGCAACCGAAGAAATGGAATCGGGAGGCGGCGGCAGCAGCCTGTTGAACGAGCGGCTTGGCTTCTTCGTCAACGGCGAGATTTCGCTGGGCGACCGCGACCGCCGTGGCAAGGAATTCGGTTTCGATTTCGATTCCTGGGGCCTGACCTCGGGCATCGATTACCGATTCGACAACGGCTTCATCGGCGGCATCTCGCTGGGCTACAGCCGCTACGACGCAGACCTTGACGATGACGGCGGATCGCTGGAAGCTGATACGGTGACGCTGCAGGGCTACGGCACTTACAATTTTACCGACGATCTGTATCTGGACGCCACGCTTGGCTATTCGAGTTCGGACCTGGACCAGGACCGCGTCATCGACCTGACCGGCATCGGTGACTTCGGCCGCAGCATTGCTCGCGGTTCCACCGACGCCCAGCAATACTCGACCAGCCTGGCGATCAACTACCGGCTGCCGCTCGAGACCACGTGGTCGCTGACCTCCTACGGTCAATTCTTTTACGCGGTAAACGAGATCGACGGTTTCAAAGAGCGCGGAAGCTTCCTGGCGCTGCGCTTTCCGGACCAGGAGTTTTTCACTCGCAGTTACTCAGGCGGCCTGCGTGCATCGAAGGCGATCAGTTTTGCCGACGGCATTCTGTCGCCGTTCATCGATGTGGCCTACACCCACGAAGGCGGCAACGACGGCTATGCGTTTCGACCGGCATTCGTCGACGGGCCGTTGCTTGATCTGGAGGTCGAAATCAGCAGCCCGGACCGTAATTTCGGCCGCCTGGATGCTGGTGCGAGCTGGGTGTTCCTTTCCGGACAACAGCTGTTCTTCAGTTACAGCGCGTTGGTAGGCGAAAGCGATACGACGCGGCATGCATTCTATCTTGGCGCTCGGTTCGAGTTCTAGGTTGGAGAACAAGCCATGTTGACCGTTTTCGAGTGCGCCCTGTTGAGTGAGGCCGCCTACGCCGGGAACAGTCTCCGCCCGATCTTGTCTCGGGGTTTCCGAGCGTATTCGCGACGGGGAGAGGGCCGGGGCTTTTTTGGCCGAACGTTTTTTCGTAGAAGCGTTGTCGTCGTCGCCTTTGCCGGTACGGACGACCTTCAGGATGCCTGGGATGATGCGGACTTCGTTCGAAGGATTCCGGAAGATCAGGCGGGCCAGGCCGCGGAGTATTTCGCCGACATTATTGGGCGGATCGGGTCCTCGGAAACCACTTTCGTCGTAACCGGCCACTCCCTGGGGGGTGGGTTGGCAAAGCATGTGTTGCTGCAAAACGATGCGGCGAGCGCCGCTGTGGCTTTCAATGCCCCGTGCGTCGGCGGCCTGGAGAGCGTCAATCGATCGATGGGGACCTTGTTGAACGTCAACAGTCGCGGAGACCCGGTCAGTGGCCTGACACGTGCCATCGGAAAGTTCGAGATCGGGGAAACCTTGGTGCAGGAAATCCAGCCATTCCAGCGCCCGCGGCTGCGTCGAATCGTGGCGGCGGGAATCGGCGGTGCCGGGGCTGTGGCGGAGGAGGTCTTTAGCCAGGCCGAGCGCCAGGCCCATCAGCACTCGATCGCCTCGCTGCGCGCGGCCCTGGCCGCTGGCGAGCTCGGTCGGCGAACGGTGCCGTGACCGATTTGGGAATCGGAGCATATGCCGCTTTTCTGAATTGACAAGCGGATTCCGAAAGGTGCATGCTGCGCGCTGGAAGTGGTTGCTATCACAGAAAAATAACAGGACTGAGAAATACGGCACTCAATGGCGCCGGAGTTGATGTCTGGACGGGCTCTGAATGAGCGACGTGGAAATGGACTCACCAACGTCGGCAGACGTGTTGATGCACGTCCGTCCCCTTGCGGAATTTACGCGCCAACGTGCGCCATCCAGAGATATCTCGGATGACCGGCCGGGATGGGGTTCCTGGGTGCAGACATCCTCCAGCCTCAGCCCTGCCGTAAATCAGGTCGCGATAGATGGCGTCATTGATGCCGAGAATTCGTATGAAAGAGGATGAGGGTGACAGAATTCGGAACATGCTCCTGCCGGCTCGGAAGTCGTGCGATGCGAATGGACCAATAACTGGAACGGGAATATGGCTGAAGCGCTAGATATCGAGAAACTGACCGCGCCGGTGGATGAAGAGAATCCTTGCGGCGAGGGCCTGGACGACCTGGTGTTCGATCCCGATTACGCGGAGCTGGACCGCCTTGCCCAGGGCAAGCCCGAAAAGGTC
>Ga0209931_1001232_pt1 | contig 14259 bp, 13 predicted proteins | sample SalPonR1_B_D1_MG_FD_185697 | JGI IMG/M metagenome (GOLD analysis project Ga0209931, IMG submission 185697) | Salt pond soil microbial communities from South San Francisco under conditions of wetland restoration - Salt Pond MetaG R1_B_D1_MG... ...
CTCGGGCCTCGCCGACAGTGCGCACGAAAGGCACCATGGCCCAGACGTGTTCCAGGCCCATTTCGTCGCGGATTCTGCGCAGGGCGCGGCATTCGAGCTCGAACGCCGGCTTGAAGTCGTCGTCGACATAGCGCGAGGCACCGCGCCAGCCGATCATCGGGTTTTCCTCTTCCGGCTCAAAGGCCTCACCGCCGATCAGATTGGCATATTCGTTGGATTTGAAATCCGACAGGCGCACGATCACCGGGTTGGGTCCGAACGGTGCGGCGATCGTCGCAATGCCTTCGACCAGCCGGTCGACATAGAAGTCCACCGGCGAATCGTAGCCGGCAATGCGCTTGTCGATCTCGGCTTTGAGCTCCGGTGACTGCTTGTCGTATTCAAGAAGCGCTCGGGGATGAATGCCGATCATCCGGTTGATGATGAATTCCAGCCGGGCCAGGCCGATGCCGTGGTTGGGAATCTGGGCGAAATCGAAGGCGCGGTCCGGGTTCGCCACGTTCATCATCAGTTTCACCGGCGCGACGGGCATCTCCTCCAGGCTGTCCTCGGAAACGCTGAATTCGAGATTGCCGGCGTAGACGCGGCCGGTATCGCCTTCGGAACAGGACACCGTAACCTCATCGCCGTGGCGAACCCTGTCGGTGGCGTCACTGCAGCCGACCACGGCCGGAATACCCAGTTCGCGGGCAATGATGGCGGCGTGGCAGGTGCGGCCGCCGCGGTTGGTGACGATGGCCGAGGCCTTCTTCATCACCGGTTCCCAGTCCGGGTCGGTCATGTCTGTGACCAGCACGTCGCCGGATTCGACCTCGTGCATGTCGGCGATGTCGCCGACGACTCGGGCCTTGCCCTGGCCGATGCGCTGACCGATCGCGCGCCCCTCGACCAGCACGTCGCCGCGTGATTCGAGCTTGAAGCGTTCCATGACCTGGCCGGAGCGGCTCTTGACCGTTTCAGGGCGGGCCTGCAGGATGTAGAGCTCGCCGGTGTGCCCATCCTTGCCCCACTCGACGTCCATGGGCCGGCCGTAGTGCTTTTCGATGGTCAGCGCCATTTGTCCCAGTTTTTCGGCGTCGGCGTCGGTGATCGAGAACCGGTTCCTCAATTCTTCCGGGGTATCCTCGGTGGCCACCCCGCCGGATTCGCCGTAGACCATACGCGTGGCTTTGGTGCCGATGCTGCGGCGCAGCACCGAGGGCCGGCCGGCCTGCAGGTTGGCTTTGAACAGATAGAATTCGTCGGGATTGACCGCACCCTGGACCACGCTTTCCCCCAATCCGTAGCTGGAGGTGATGAATACCACGCCGCGGTAGCCGGATTCGGTGTCCAGCGTGAACAGAACGCCGGCCGCGCCGACGTCGGAGCGCACCATCAGCTGGATACCCGCCGAAAGCGCCACGTCGGCGTGCTCGAAGCCGTGGTGCACCCGATAAGCGATCGCCCGGTCGTTGTACAGGCTGGCGAACACTTCGTGGATCTTGCGCGCCACGTCTTCCAGGCCGCGCACGTTGAGGAAGGTCTCCTGCTGGCCGGCGAACGAGGCGTCGGGCAGGTCTTCGGCGGTGGCCGAGGAGCGAACCGCCACTTCGATATCGTCGCCGAAGCGCTCGCGCATCTCGGCCCAGGCATCGCGAATCGCGTCGCTGAGGGCCTCGGGCAAGGGTGTTTCGACGATCCAGCCGCGGATTTCCTTGCCGGCTGTCGCCAGTTCGCGCACATCCTCGACATCCAGCGATTCCAGTCGGGCCCGAATCTTTTCGTCCAGCCCGGTTTCGGCCAGGAAATCGCGGAAAGCATCGGCCGTGGTGGCAAATCCGCCGGGCACGTTCACGCCCATGGACGCCAGATTTGCGATCATTTCGCCAAGTGATGCATTCTTGCCGCCGACCTGTTCGAGGTCGTCCATGCCTAGCTGGTCGAGCCAGCGGATATACTCAGTCACGCTTGTCATCACAATCGGTCGAATCCCTTGTCAACTCTCAAACTCATATTGTAACCGCCAGCCTATGCGCCGAACCGTCCTGTTCATCTCCGATGGCACCGCAATAACGGCCGAAACCTTCGGCCACAGCCTGCTCACGCAGTTCGCCGGTCACGAGTTCCGCCAGGTGCGGCTGCCTTTCGTCGACACCGTGGAAAAGGCCCGCGAGGCGGTCGACCTGATCAACCGGTCGGCGGCCGACGAGGCGCCGCGGCCGCTGGTATTCAGTACCATAGTCGACTATGAAGTCGGCGCCGCCCTTGCCGATTGCAACGCACATGTTTTCGACATGTTTGCGACCTTCATGCCGCAGCTCGAGGAAATTCTCGGGACGATCGGCTCGCACTCGGTGGGCAAGGCCCACGGCATCAGCGATACCCACCGCTACGAAGATCGGATGGAGGCCACGAACTACGCTCTGGCGCACGACGACGGCATCTCCAAACGTCTGGAAAACGCCGATGTGATCCTCGTGGGGGTCTCGCGATCGGGAAAAACGCCAACTTGTCTCTATATGGCCTTGCATTTTGGGCTGAAAGCCGCAAACTACCCGTTAACTGAAGAAGATCTCGAAAAACCCCGGTTGCCGGAATTTCTTCGCCAGCACAAACAAAAGCTGTACGGCCTGACCATCGATGCCGAACGGCTGGCGGAAATTCGTCAGACCCGGCGACCCGACAGTCGTTATGCGTCACTCAAGCAGTGTCGCTACGAAGTGGATGCGGCCGAATCGCTGCTTAGAAGCGAGGGTGTGCCGGCACTCAGTTCGACCCGTGCGTCGGTCGAGGAACTTGCGAGCCGGATTCTGCTCGAACTGGGGTTGGACAGAGATCATTTTTGAACCACGTATTTTCCGATTTGTCAAGAATCGGAAAACCCAAACTGCTGTGCTATGCTCCTGAAATGCTGACACAATTGCGCAATCCAAATTCGTTGTCCCGGGTCATCGCTCGACGCCTGCCGTCGCTGCATTCCGGGGTTTTCCATGCGCTCAGCGTGCTGATGCCGGAAGATCTGGCCCGCAGCGACGTGCTGGTGTCGAAAATCGATGACGCGCCGGAACTCTACATGCGGGTCCTGGAGCGGCACAACTACACCACGTTCCTGCAGCTGACCTACCTGCTGGGCCCCGAGCGCGAGCAGCACCCGAACGCCCATATCCGTGTTTATCACGATGCGCGCATGGCCGAAGCCACCTCGTTTTCACCCGAGCAGGGCATCGAGCGTCTGGCCGGACCCGATCTGCCCGTTCGCGGCCTGGTCGAGCGCAGCTGGCGCATGAACCGGGCTTTGCTCAAGTGGCTTGAGTATCTGCTGGCCGAAGGCCATAGCGCCTCGACCATGCGCGCGACCGAGGAAACACCGGCCAATCTGCCCGATCCGGAGCCAATGCCGGCCGAAGTGACAGACGAAAGCGTGCGCGTCGAGTAAGCTCGAAGCTGTCCGGTCCCGTTCAGCCCACGCTGTTCCAGTGCCGCTTGTCGATGGTGTGCGCTCTGTTGCAGGCATCCAGCGCTTCCAGCCGCATTCCGATGCGATAACCCCCCGCTTTCGACTCGATGTCGAAGATGCGTGCCGCGGCCACACCCTGCCGGCCGGCGGCAGACGCTGATGCCGTGCAGAAAACCGGAACGGAGTTTCCGCCGCGCGTTTCGATGCCGTATTCCCGATTGTGATGCAGGTGCCCGTGCAGCACCATGGCCGCCCCGTGTTCGGCCAGTAAATCACTGAGTTCCCGATCATCCACGAGTGCTTTTCGCCGTTTGCACACCCCGGGCGCCGGCGGGTGATGGATGAGCACAACGCGGCAATAACCCCGGTGGGCATCAAGCGCGTCGCCAAGCCGCTCCCGCATTTCATTCCCGACGCGTCCCGAGGCCCGAAGTACCGGCGTCACGACCGCGGAGTTAACGCCGATCATCGCCACATCGCCAACGCACCGAACCACCGGCCAGACCGGCGATCTTTCCTCGACGTGCAGATAGTCGGCCCAGTGTCGAGCGATCGTCGATCGGGAGTCTCGGGCAAAAATGTCGTGATTGCCCGGCACCAGCAGCATTCGTGAGGGCGGCGCCAGCGCTTCCAGCCACCGGGCTGCTTCGATCGCTTCCCGCTCCAGGCCGATCTGGCAAAGGTCGCCGGTAACGGCCCAGGCATCGGGGCGGGTCGTATCGAGGTGCTTCGTCAGTGCAGTCAGTCGGTGCCTTTGGTGTCTTTCGCGTCGTCGACCCTGCCATGAAAGCCACGACAGCCAGCGTTTGCCGGCGCCAATTCCCGGGCGCCAGGCATCCAGCGAGGTCAAATGGGGATCGGTCAGGTGGATCAGGCGCACGTGTTCTCGAACCGTTGACTGCAACGTTTCGAGTGTAACCGCTGACGGTCGTGCAACCGTGTCGCATCGCGCCGTTCAGCGCCGCGCGGTGCGATAATGGAAATCCTGATCACGACCCGAACCGCGAATGTTCCTCGATTCCGCAAAACTCGCCGAAATGGATGGCGAACAGTTCCGCTCCACCCGGCCGTACCCTTGGGCCAATCCGGCCGGGCTGTTGACTCAAGACGGCTTCGATACCCTGATAGAGCAGCTTCCCGATGTGAGTCAGTTCAAGCCGGTATTCGGCCGTTCGCGCAAGCACGGACAGCAGGCGCACGACCGCTACGCCCTGGAATGGCAGGACGATCTGCCGTTGGGTGATGCGTGGAAGGCCTTTGTCGATGAATTGCGAGGCCCCGAATACACCGAGTTTCTCGCCCGGATGATCGGGCACGACCGCTTCAGCCTGAAGTTCCATTTTCACTACACTCCCGACGGCTGTTCGGTGTCTCCGCACTGCGACGCGGTCTGGAAGCTCGGGTCGCACATCTTCTATCTCAACACTCCGGAAGACTGGAAGCCGGAGTGGGGCGGCGAGACCCAGGTGCTCGACGATCGCGGCCGCTTCCCGGCCAGCTCGGCCCCTGCGTTCGGAGATTTCGACGAGGCGATGAGTTCGGAGTCGCTGGGCAACCGCAGCCTGTTGTTCATTCGGCAGGGCAATTCCTGGCACGGCGTCAAGCCGATCGATTGTCCCGAGGGATATCTTCGCAAGGTGTTCATCGTTGTTATCAATCGGGATACGCCTTGGTATCGGCTCAGGAGCCGATTGAAGATTTAGGTTTTTCGATTTCAACGTCAAAACCGTTTCGCCACGCGCTGCGTGCACGATGCCGGGAGCCGATGGCTTTGAAGTTGAAATTGAAATCAAAAGCCGCCCGCACCCGGCCAGGGTTGCCCCCATCAGGGCTTGAGCAGCTCCGGGTCGATCGAAGAAAAGATCTCGGCCAGTTCCTCGAGAAATCCACCCAATGCGGTGGACTTGCGCCACACCAGCGCAATGGTGCGCTTCGGACCGGGCTGGACGAACGGCCGGATAGCCAGGTTGTCGGTGTGCGCGACCGGCGGCTTGACCGCCATGACGGGCATCAATGTGATGCCTGTCCCGGCGGCGACCATCTGACGCAGGGTTTCCATGCTGGTCGCATGGAAATCGAGCTTTTCGTGGGCGCCGGCAAGCTGGCAGACCTCCAGTGCTTGTTCTCTAAGGCAGTGGCCGTCCTCGAGCAGCAGCAGTTCTTCCTTCTCGAGATCGTTCATGGTGATCGATTTCCGCTTGCTCAATGCGTGCGATTCGGGCACAGCGAGCACGAACGGCTCTTCGAACAGTACGCGCGAGGCGAGTTGTTCGGCATCGACGGGCAGCGCCAGCAGGCCCGCGTCCAGGCGGCCCTGGCGTATCATTTCGATAACATCCTCTGTCTTTTCTTCGAACAGCCTCAGGGTGAGGCGTGGGAAGCGCTTGCGGATTTCCGGTACGACGTGCGGCAGGAAATAGGGCGCAAGCGTCGGGAAAATGCCGATGCGCATGGTGCCCGAATGCGGATCCTTGCTGCGCCGGGCGATGGCGCGAATGGCTTCGGCGTCGGCCAGCATGGCACGCGCTCGCTCGACAACTTCCTCGCCTACTTCGGTCAGCATCACCTTTCTCGGCGAGCGTTCGACCAACTGGACGTCCAGCTCTTCTTCGAGCTTGCGAATCTGGGTGCTGAGCGTGGGCTGGCTGACATGACAGCGCTCGGCGGCCTTGCTGAAATGGCGGACGTCGGCGAGGGTGACGAGGTAATGTACAGCGCGAAGGTTCATGTGCAGAGTCTATCAGTAAATTTATTTCCATATGCAACATGGATTCGTTTGCGGCTCGCGCACTGTCGGCTCGGCGTGGATCGCCGGACAAGTAGCGCTCGAGCGCCGTGCCGCCTATAATTCTCGGAGACGCGGTTGGCATTGGAGTTTCGAATATGCTGCAGGAACCCTGGTTCTGGTTGATTCTAGGTGCGCTGCTGATCCTGTCCGAGTTCTTCGCGACCGGGATCGTGGCGGTATTCTTCGGCGTTGGTGCGATCCTCGTCGGGATCGCCACCGCGCTCGGCCTGGTTTCGGCGCCGGCCGAACAGATCGTGCTTTTCGCGGTACTCAGCGTCGCGGCGCTGCTGCTGGCGCGTGAGAAGATCAAGGTCTGGTTCCGAGGCAACGTCAGCGATCGCTGGGACGGCGACCAGGATCCGGTGTCGGCCCGCGGCGCCCGTGTGAAGGTCACCCAGGCATTCGACCGGGGCGCCGGCAAGGTCAGGCTCAACGGGGTGGAGTGGAAGGCAGAGTGCGAGTCGAGTGAATTCGAGGTTGGAGATACCGTCTGGGTGGTCGGCCATCGAGGGATCACGCTTCTGGTGAGCCCGGAAAAAGAGTCCCGCGCCTGACCTGAGGTCGGGTGGGGCCGCGGCCTGGCTGCGTTGACAATTTGCGCCGACAAGGCGCGCATTTTTCGAGGGAAACAACATGAACATGGATTCCGCGACCATCATGTCGCTGATCGTCTTGCTGATCGTCATCGTCGCGGTGGTCAAGACCGCCCAGATCGTGCCGCAACGTTCGGCCTATGTGGTCGAGCGGCTCGGGCGCTTCCAGAGTGTGCTGGATGCGGGTTTTCACCTGATGATCCCGTTCGTCGACAAGGTCTCCTACAAGCATACGATGAAGGAGCAGGCCATAGACGTGCCGCAGCAGGCCTGCGTGACCAAGGACAACATTCAGATCCACGTCGATGGCGTGATCTACATGCAGGTCATCGACCCCAAGCTGGCCTCCTACGGCATCGAGGATTATCGATTCGCCGCGATCCAGCTGGCCCAGACCACGCTCAGGTCGGTGGTCGGCAAGATCGAACTCGACAAGTCCTTCGAAGAGCGTGCGGTGATCAACGAGCGCGTGGTCGATGTGCTGACCGAGGCTTCCGAGCCGTGGGGTGTGAAGGTGCTGCGCTACGAAGTCGCCGACATCCGCTTGCCGGAATCCATCAAGGATGCGCTGGAAAAGCAGATGCGCGCCGAGCGCGAGCGGCGCGCGGTGGTGGCCGAATCCGAAGGTGCGCGTGAAGCAAAGATCAACGTATCGGAAGGCATGAAGCAGGAAATGATCAACGTGTCCGAAGGCGACATGCAAAAGCAGATCAACGAGGCCAAGGGCCGCGCCGAGGAAATCCGGATGATCGCCGAGGCCACAGCCGGCGGTATCGAAAGAATCGCCAAGGCAATCAATCTGCCGGGCGGTTCGGACGCGGTCAGTCTCAGGATCGCCGAGCAGTACGTCAAGCAGTTCGGCGAACTGGCCAAGATCAACAACACCATGATTCTGCCGGCAGAGCTGTCGAATATCGGCGGCGTGGTGGCGGGCCTGGCAAAAACGCTGGAGAAGGCGCGGGTCGGGTCGTGAATGAGCCGGGCTGAAACGAAGCCCGGCCCGAACGTCAGGCCAAAAAAAACCGGGCGCCAGGCCCGGTTCTTTCGTGCTTCGGATTTTCTTGAACCGTTCAGCCGGCCACTTGGCCCTGCTCCAGTTCTTCCGGGCTGGCTTCGCGGATTTCGCGCACGGTGACGTCGAAATTCAACTGCTCGCCGGCCAGGTCATGGTTGGCGTCGATGGTGACCTGATCGCCGTCGACATCGGTCACCTTGACCACCAGCGGCCCTTGTGCGGATTCGGCATTGAACTTCATGCCGGGCTCGACCTCGTCGATGCCGGCAAAGGCTTCCATGGAAACCTGCTGGATCAGCTCGTCGCGTCGCGGGCCGTAGCCTTCTTCGGGGTCCACCTTGACCTTGATTTCTTCCCCTTCGCCCTTGCCTTCAAGCGCTTTTTCGAGTCCCGGGATGATGTTGCCGTGCCCGTGGAGGTACGCCAGGGGTTCGCGGCCTTCCGAGGTATCGATGACCTCACCATCGTTGTCCGTCAGCGTGTAGTCGATGGTCACGACGGTATCGCCTTTTGCTTGCATGGAATTTCCTGTCTATTCGAATGGTCGTATATGGTAACACCGGCTTCGGATGCGCCGGGCCGCCGCCTGATCGAGGAGAATATGCAATGCGATCTGAATTCAATAACATAGGTGGACGGGTTGGCGTATTTGCAGCCGTCGTGCTGACGCTTGCCGCGCTCGCCTTGTACTTCTACAGTGAGCGGGCCGTGCCGCCCGAGACGGAATTGGAGGCGCCGACGGACGCCGATTCCGGTGACGGGTTGGTGCGTCCCGATTCGTTCGAGCCTACGCCGTTGGGTGAAGCGCCGGCAGTTAAGCCAGAGAACGGTCCCGCCGAAGCCGATAGAGATAATCCGGTTTTCGACCCGGCCGTGGTGCCGAGACCGGGCGAGGCCGAGACTGTGCCCGAGCCGGAAGTGTCCCTGGAGCGGCAACAGCGACTGCTTCGCGAGGATCTGGCGGTGCGGCTCGGGCCAGGCCAGCTCGAAGTCCTCGTCGAAGAGCGCCTGCTGGAGCGGCTGGTGACCACCGTCAACAGCCTGGATGGTGCCCCTGTGCCTTTGCGCTTCCGGCCGTTGGCACACGTACCGGGCTTGCCGCGCCTGGAGCGCGAAGGCGGTGAACCGAGGCTGCCCGAGACGCCGGACCCACGGTACCGGCCTTATCGGGCAATGTTCGATCGCATGGACGCTGTGGAGATGGCCGAACTGTTCGATCGCTACGAGCCGGCGCTGGAGAAAGCCTGGCAGGCGCTCGGTGAACATGCCGGGCAGACGTTCCGGCAGCGCACGATCGAGATCCTGAGGCACCTGGCCGACTTCGAACCGCCCGCGTCCCGGCCGGCGCTCCACCAGCCGAAGGTTCTGTACGAGTATATTGATCCATCGCTGGAGCAGCTCTCGTGGGGCCGCAAGATTCTCGTGCGGATCGGCCCGGAGCACGCGCCGCCCGTTCAGCGCAAACTGGAGGCGTTGGCGGAACGGCTGGCGAAACGGCTCCGGTAGACTGGCGAACATACGACCCGATGCAACCATTCAGATCAAAGGCGGACGATATGAAGCCAATTCTCTTGAGTATGGTCTTGACGATAATGCTGACCGGATGTGCCAGTAGTCCGTTCGATACCGCAAGCCGCGAGCCGGCGGCGCTGGGGCCTGGCGAAGCACTTGCGCAGCGCGAGGCCACCGGTGCCTGGGTAATCTGGGGCGGACGCATCGTCGGCATCGTCAATGAGGACGATGCCACCGAAGTGGAAGTGCTGGCATTGCCGCTGGGGCCGGGAGACCGGCCGAGGCGAGAAGCCGATGGAGGCGCCCGCTTCGTCATCGTGCAGCCTGGATTCCTGGATCCCATGACCTACTCGCCGGGCCGCTACGTGACCGCGCTAGGGCGCTTCACGAACATCGAGTCGCGCCCGGTAGGCGCATTTTCGCTGGATCACCCGGTATTGGTCGCAGAACAGATCGAATTATGGCCCGTGAACCCGAATAGCAGCCGCGCCAACCTTAACCTCGGTATCGGCGTGCGTTTCTGACTTCAGCCCGGATGAGCGTGGCGCGCCAGCGCCCATTCCACGTGTTCGCGAACGACCGGGGACGGATGATCCCGGCGAGTCTGCAGCGCGGAGACAACGGCAGGAGAGGTTGGCGCGTTACCCAGGCCGACGGCGAGGTTTCGCAGCCAGCGCTCGAAGCCGATTCGGCGAATCGCGGTGCCTTCGGTGCGCGCCAGGAACGTGTCTTCGTCCCAGCCGAACAGGTCCACCAGTGAGCCGGCGTCCAGGTCCTCGCGCGGCTGGAAGTCGTCCTCGCCGCTAAATTGCGCGTAGCGGTTCCAGGGGCATACCGCCTGGCAGTCGTCGCAGCCGTAGATTCGGTTGCCGATCGCTTCGCGGAATTCCAGCGGTATCGAGCCCTGCAGTTCTATCGTCAGGTAGGAAATGCAGCGCCGGGCGTCGAGCTGATACGGTGCTGTGATTGCCCGGGTGGGGCAGACGTCGATGCACTTCCGGCACGATCCGCAGTGGTCGCGCAACGGCCGGTCGGGCTCGAATTCGAGATCGGTGTAGATTTCGCCGAGAAAAAACCAGCTTCCATTGTGTCGGTTCAGCAGGTTGGTGTGCTTGCCGATCCAGCCCAGCCCGGCCTTGGCCGCCAGAGGCTTCTCCATTACCGGCGCAGAGTCTGTGAATACCCGGTAGCCGAACGCGCCGATCTCGCCCTCGATCTTCTGTGCCAGCTTCTTGAGCCGGCTCCTGAGCGTCTTGTGGTAGTCGCGGCCGATCGCGTAGCGCGAGATGCAGGCCTTGTCCGGCTGTTCCAGAAGCTCTTCGACCGGCGTCGCGTCGGCCGGCAGGTAGTCCATGCGAAGCACGATCACCGAACGGGTGCCCGGCACAAGCTCATCCGGCCGGGTGCGCTTGGTGCCGTGGCGTGCCATCCAGTCCATATCGCCGTGACGGCCTTCGGCCAGCCACTGGTCGAGTTGCGCTTCTGTTTCGGTCAGGTCGGTGTCGGCGAAGCCGATCTGCTGGAAGCCCAGTCCCCGTCCCCATTGCCGGATACGCATCTTGAGCGCATCGAGATCCGGGTGCGGGTTCGGTTTGTCGGTCTGGCGTTGGGAATGCATGATACGGATCGTGACAGGGGCGAGCCTGAATTGTTCAGTTGTATCACGACTATTGAACGACGAAGTGGTTCGTCAATTGGTGTTTTGGTTTTTTGGTGTTTTAGTGTTTTGGTTTTAATTGGTTCTTGTATGGCTGTCCTTCGTGCTCTTCGTGGTTTCATGCTTTTGCCGTTTTGTCGTATTGATTCGCTGATCTGCGTTAATCTGAGGCTCCTGGTTCGTTCTGGACACGTCTATGGATATCGACAATCGCCTGTACCGCGCCGAACAGGTTGGCGAACTGGACCGCCGCGCCATCGAGGACCACGGCATCGAAGGCTTCGAACTGATGCAGCGCGCCGGCGCGGCCGTATTCAGGACCATCCGGGCGCGCTACCCCGAAGCGAGAAGCTTCGTGGCCTGCTGCGGCGGCGGCAACAACGGCGGCGACGGTTACGTGGTCGCCTCGTTGGCGAGGAATGCCGGGTTCCGGGTGCGGGTGATCGCGATGAAAAACCCCGAAGAACTCGGCGGCGATGCCCGACGGGCGGCCGATGCATGGATCGACGGCGGTGGCCCGGTCTCCGATCCGGACGGCGAAATAGAAGCCGACGTCATCGTCGATGCGCTGCTGGGCACCGGACTCGATCGCGAGGTGCGCGACGATTATGCGGCACTGATCGAATCTATCGATGCATCCGATGCCGCGGTCGTTGCGGTCGATGTGCCGTCCGGCCTGCATGCCGACACCGGCATGCCGCTCGGCGCGGCCGTGCGCGCGGATGTGACGGTAAGTTTCATCGGCCGCAAGCGCGGGCTTGAAACGGGGCGGGCGCCCGATTTCACCGGCACGTTGCTGTTCGACGACCTCGATGTGCCCGACACGGTCTACCGTGACCTTGAACCTGATGCCGAACGGCTGTCCAAAGACGCCCTCGAGCGATTTCTCCCGGCTCGCGCACGCTCGACTCACAAGGGTGCGCTGGGCCATTTGCTGGTCTGCGGCGGCGACTACAACATGCCGGGCGCAACGATGCTGGCCGCGCGCGCGGCGCTCATGACCGGCAGCGGGCTGGTCTCGGTCGCGACCCGGCGCGAGCATTCGATTTCGCTGGCAGGAAGCCTGCCGGAGGCCATGTGGGCCGACGGCGAAGACGGAGACACGCTCGATGCACTGGCTGCGCGTGCCGATGTGATAGCGGTCGGGCCGGGACTTGGCACTTCCGACTGGTCGCACGAAGCCTGGCGACAGCTGCTGGACTGCGACCGGCCCGTGGTGCTCGACGCCGACGGGCTGAACCTGCTGGCCGAACGCGGATTCGACCGGGAGAACTGGATTCTGACCCCCCACCCGGGCGAGGCGGCGCGTCTGCTGGCGGTGACCACCGCCGAAGTTCAGCGCGACCGGTTTGGCGCGGCGCGTGCAATCGCCGCGCGTTTCAATGCCGTCGTCGTACTCAAGGGCGTCGGCTCACTGATTGCCAGTCCCGGGGGGCGCGTCGGAGTTTGCCCGTTCGGCAATCCCGCGATGGCCACGGCCGGCATGGGTGATGCGTTGACCGGGATCATCGGCAGCCTGGTCGGGCAGGGCGTGGAGCTTTTCGACACGGCGTGCGCGGGCGTCGTATTGCATGCGCGTGCCGGTGATGCCGCGGCCGAAAATCGCCAAGCCATCCTGGCCGGGGAACTGATCGACGCGCTGCCCAGGGTCCTGCCGTGACCAATTTGCGGGCGTGCGAGTTTCATGCCGACAGCGAAGTTGACATGCTGGAGCTGGGCGCGCAGCTGGCCGGTGAACTGGCCGGCGGCCAGGTCGTGACGCTTTCCGGCGACCTCGGTGCCGGGAAGACGACGCTGGTGCGCGGTGTGCTGCGCGGGCTGGGCTTCAACGGACGGGTCAAGAGTCCCAGCTACGGCCTGGTCGAATCGTACGAAGTCGGTGGTCTCGAAATTCATCACCTCGATCTGTACAGGCTGGGTGAGCCAGAAGAACTCGACTTTCTGGGGCTTGAGGACCTGCTGGGCGAGCACAGCGTGCTGCTGGTGGAATGGCCGGAGCGGGCCGGCGGCCGGCTGCCGGAAGCGAGCGCCGAAGTTTCCATAGCGATGACGGGCGCAAGCGCGATCGATTCCACCAGCGCGCGTCGACGGGTGACGGTGCGCCGTCGCCTCCCGGCCGGCTGAGCGTCGAGCAAGGCTGAAGGGGCCGACACGATCGGACCCGGGCCATCGGTCCGCCGCTTTCCGGTTAATCGGGGCCAGAATCCGACTCGGGTCCTTCCGAAACCGAAAAAAGTGGCCACCTTTTTCACCCGGCATCGAATGACTATGTGAGCAGGCTCGAACGCCGCCGTCGTTGTTCAGCGGGCGGCGTACCGGGTCGTTTTACAAAGCCAACCCTCTTGCCGGAACGACATCATGCAACGAAATCGCTTGTTCACCTCGATCATGTGCGGCGGCGCACTGGCTTCAGCGGCATTTCTGCCCGGCGCCTGGGCCGGGGGCGGGTCTGACTGGGTCGAGGCCGGTACCGGAAGCTGGGCGACTGCGGGAAACTGGTCGCCGGCGGCGGTGCCCGACGGTACCGACGCGACGATCGACAACGGCGGCACGGCGCAGGTTGTCGGCATTGCGCCACCGACCTTCGATCTGTTGACCGTCGGGTCCGGCAACGCCGGTTCCATCGAGATCAGCGGCGGCGGCACGCTCGATTCCAGTTTGTTCGGTATCTTCGGGGAAACGCCCGGCTCCAGCGGAACGCTCTCCATCTCCGGCATCGGTTCGAGCCTCACGCTGTTCCGTGAACTTCGGCTTGGACTCGCGGGCGCGGCGACGATTCTCATCGAGAACGGCGGCACATTGACCAGTAATACGTCGGGGGCGGTGATCGACACGATCCTCGCCGAGCGTCCCGGCTCGGTCGCCAGCGTGACGATCCAGGACGCTGGCTCGAGCTGGCAGACCAACGACGGCCTGAGAATCGCGATGCCGGCAACCGGCGCGGGCGGCACCAGCGGGGGGACGGCCGAGCTCACCGTGACTGCCGGTGGAACGCTTTCCAGCAACGGCGGAACGCTCTCGCGCGGCGCGGCCGCCGATGCGACGGTAACGGTCACCGGGCCCGGATCGCAATGGAACACCAACGGCTACGACATCTCCGTCGGCTCGGGCAGCGACGACAATCGAGCTGTCCTGATCGTCGAAGCCGGCGGCCGCATTTCGGGCGACGAAATCATCATCAACCAGCCGTCGAGCCAGGCCGGGACGCGGACTGTTCGGCTGGGCACCGGCGGTGCACCCGGCGTATTGGATATCGAC
>Ga0209931_1001238_pt1 | contig 14142 bp, 13 predicted proteins | sample SalPonR1_B_D1_MG_FD_185697 | JGI IMG/M metagenome (GOLD analysis project Ga0209931, IMG submission 185697) | Salt pond soil microbial communities from South San Francisco under conditions of wetland restoration - Salt Pond MetaG R1_B_D1_MG... ...
CGCTGAACCCTCCGTTGGTCTTGTCGTGGCTCCAGGGCATCGGTGTGCGGCATCCATCGCGGCCCCGAAAGCGCGGCCAGAAGCGGATGCCGTACGGATCCTGAAGGTCCTCGTAGGCGACATATGCCTCGGTAAGCCCAAGCTCCTCGCCCTGATAGAGACAGACGGTGCCGCGAAGCGACATCAGAAGGGCGGCATAGCACTTCTGAGCGGCCCGAGGCAGGTTCCAGCGGCTGGCATGGCGCGCGACATCGTGGTTCGAATAGGCCCAGCAGGCCCAGCCGGCGCCCGGCTCGGCGGCGCGTGTCATCACGTCGGCCAGCCAGGTGCCGCTCGGGTAGACGTTCGACAGCAGATCGAAATCATAACACATGTGCAGCCGTTCGTGTCCGGCGGTATAGGCCGCCTGCACTTCCGGCCCGCGCTGGCTCTCACCCACCTCGCCCACCGAGGTGATCGCCTCGAATTCGTCGCAGACCGACCTGAACCGCTTCAGGAAATCGAGGTTTTCCGGCTGGGTCTTGTCGTAGAGATGGTCCTGGAAGTTGTACGGGTTCACCGATGGCGCGATCTTGTCGTTGCGCGCCTCCTGTTCGAGGGCAGGATTGTCCCTGAGTTCGTCGTCATGGAAGTAGAAGTTCACCGTGTCGAGGCGGAATCCGTCGACACCGCGTTCGAGCCAGTAGCGCACCATGTCGAGCAGTGCGTCCTGCACTTCGTCGCAGTGGAAGTTCAGGTCGGGTTGTTCGGTGAGGAAGTTATGCAGGTAATACTGCATTCTCTGGCCGTCCCACTCCCACGCCGATCCGCCGAAGATCGACAGCCAGTTGTTGGGCGGAGTCCCGTCAGGCCTCGGGTCGGCCCAGACGTACCAGTCTGCCTTCGTGTTGTCGCGAGACGAGCGGCTCTCCTTGAACCAGGGGTGCTGATCCGAGGTGTGCGACAGCACGAGGTCGATGATGATCCTGATTCCCAGGCCATGGGCCCGCTCGACGAGTGCGTCGAAATCACCGAGCGTGCCGAACATCGGGTCGACATCGCGGTAGTCGGAGACGTCGTAGCCGAAATCCTTCATCGGCGAGCGGAAGAACGGCGAGACCCAGATCGCATCGACGTCGAGCGAAGCGAGATGGGGCAGCCGGTGGATGATGCCGGCGATATCGCCGATGCCGTCGTCGTTGGAATCCTGGAACGACCGCGGATAGACCTGATAGATGACCGCACCCCGCCACCAGTCCGGATCGGAGGCAAGCCTCGCCTCCTGCCGGGGTTCGATCTCGGCATAACTCATCCGCCGGTCCCTCTACTTCACCGAGCCGGCCAAGAGGCCGCGCACGAGGAAGCGCTGCATCGCGAAGAACACGACAAGCGGCACCGCGATCATCACGAAGGCCGCCGCGGCGAGGATATGCCATTCGCCCCCGCGTGATCCGAGAAGGTTGGTGACCACGAAGCGGGTCATCACGGTACTTTCGGTATCGGCGGGCAGGAAGACGGAAGCCACCAGGAGATCGTTCCACGTCCAGAGGAACTGGAAGATCGCGAAGGACGCGAGCGCGGGGAACGACAGGGGCAGGATGATCTTCACGAAGATCTGGAAATCCGTGGCCCCGTCGACCTTGGCGTTCTCGATGATGTCTCTGGGCAGGCCGACCATGTAGTTGCGCAGGAGATAGACCGCGAGCGGCAGCCCGAAACCGGTATGTGCGAGCCAGATCCCGAGGAAGCTCTTCTCGATGCCGATCCAGCCATGGATGATGGTCAGCGGCACGAAGGCGAGTTGCAATGGCACCACCAGCAGGCCCACCACCACCGCGATGAGAAAGCCGCGTCCGGGAAAGTCCATCCATGCCAGCGCGTAGGCCGCGAACGCGGCGATCACGATCGGGATCACCGTCGCGGGAATGGCGACCGTCATCGTGTTGATGAACGGCCCGAACAGCGCTTCGTCCGAGAACAGCATCTCGTCGAGTCTCTGGCCCACGGAGCGCGCCTCGGCGCGCTCCTCGGCGTCCATGTCGGTGAGCACCTCGGCATAGTTCTGAACGGTCAGTTGCGGCGGGGCGACGAGAGCCATCGGCAGGGTGAGGGCGTCGTCGAAGGGCTCGGGCGAAGACGCGACCAGCGTGCCGTCGGGCTCGACCGTGACGGTGACGCCGCCGCGGGTTTCAACGGTTTCTCCGGGGTCGAGGTTCGGTCCGCGCAGGCGGGAGGCTCCGAATGCGGCGACACGACGCCGGTCGAGCACGTCCGCGGGAAGGTTCTCCTGCGCCCATTCGGTATCGAAGACATTCGTCTCCAGACGCCACAGATCGCCGTCCAGCACCTGCGCATCGGTCGGAACCTCGACCGAGATGTTCTGCGGAGAGCCCTGCAACGCCATCCACCACCCGGTCTGGGAGATCGCGTCCTGGTCGCGCAGGGAGGTCAACAGCAAGCCGAGGGTGGGCACGATCCAGATGATGACGAGCAGAAGGGTCGTGATGTGAGTTGCGAGTCCGAGGCCTGATTTCTGGCCGGCGATGTTGTCCATGTCGCTCTCCTTCCGCTCAGCGCACTTCCGCGCGTGCCTGCCGGATGTTCCAGACCATCACCGGCAGAACGAGCACCATGATCACCACCGAGATCGCCGTGGCGAACCCGTAATTGCCGCTGTCGAAATACCGCATCATCTGGGTCGGCAGGATCTCGAGGTTGCGGTACTGGCTGCCCATCGCAGCGACGATGTCGTAGACCTTCAGCACGAGGATCGTGATCGTCGTCCATACGACGAGAATCGTGGGCATGATCTGCGGCACCTTGATCTTGAAGAAGATCTGGAACGGGTTCGCCCCGTCGATGATGGCCGCCTCGATCGTCTCCTCGGGCACACCGCGCAGGGCGGCCGAAAGAATGACCATGGCAAAACCGGTCTGGATCCAGATCAGCACCACCATGAGCAGGAAGCTGTCGGTGATCCGCCCCGTTATCAGGGTCACGCCTTCGTCGGCCCCGAACAATCCGCGGATCGCGTTCACCACGCCGATCTCGATGTCGGGATGATAGACGAAGGACCAGATCAGCGATGCGCCCACGAAACTGATCGCCATGGGCATGAAGATCAGCGATTTCGCGATATTGCCCCAGGACAGCCGGTCGGTCAGTTGCGCCGCCAGCAAGCCGAAGAACGTCGAGGCGGCGGGCACCACGAGCACCCAGAGCATGTTGTTCAGAAGCGCGACGCGAAACGTCTGGTTCTGGAAGATTTCGGAGTAGTTCCGGTACCACCCGCCGTCGGCCGCGACCCCGGAGGTGAGCGACAGCCACAACGAGTAGAACACCGGCACAACGAGATAGAGGCCGAGGGCGAAGGCGGCCGGAAACACGAAAAGCCAGGGCCGGATCATGTTGGCCCGGTTTATGTTGACCCCTGCCCGTTCGCCCCTTGCCGGGAAAAGAACGTTGTCGAGCACATAGTTGGAGATCCAGAAGTAGGCGAACATCCCGCCCACTCCGATGAGGATCGTAATGATCCCCGAAACGATCACCGAGTCGAGCATGGTCTCCTCCCTATCCCCTGTCGGTGCGACGCGGCACCCGTGCCCCTGCCGGGTTCGACCCGGTCCGTTCCGGCCACGAGAGCCGGAGGGGCGTTCTGGTCTTCGAGGGTCCGGCCGCGTCGGCGGCCGGACCGGTGTGCACTGGCGCGCACTCTACTTGATGGCGTCCCACGCGCTCTGGATCTCGGCGGCTTCAGCCGGCGCATTGCCGGTCCGCATGTATTCGACCATGCCCGTCCAGAATGCGCCCGCACCGATTTCGGAGGGCATCAGGTCGGAGGCGTCGAAGCGGAACGACGTCGCCTCCAGAAGGATTTCGCCCATCCCTTTCAGCGTCTCGTCTGCATAGAGCTCGGTGTTGACGCCCTTGTGAGGGGTCAGAAAGCCCGACTGCGCCATCCAGATCTCATGGGAGATCGGCGCTTTCATGAACTCGATGAAGGCGCGGGCGGCCTCGTTGTCGTCGGTGATCGCCCAGACGGTTCCTGCGCCGAGCACCGGGCTGCCGAGATCCTCCTGCGCGAAAGCCGGGAAGTAGAAGAAGTCGAACTCCGCGTCTTCGGGAAAGAACGTTGGAATGAACGACGCCTGACGGTGCATCAGGCACTGGGGCGGCAATTCGAACACGCCGTCAGGCGAATCGCGGAAGTCGGTCTGCACGACTTCGGCCGGGGACATGCCGGTGAAGTTCTCGTTCTGCGCGAAGGATCCGAAAATTTCCATCGCGCTCACGACCGCCGGGTCGTCGAAGGGAATTTCGTTGGCGACCCACGCATCGTAGGTCTCCAGCGGCTGGGTGCGAAGCATGATGTCCTCGACCCAGTCGGTCGCCGGCCAGCCGGTCGCGCCGCCAGAGCCGAGCCCGATGCACCAGGGCGTGAACCCGTCCTGCACCGCTTGTTCCGAAAGCGCGATCAGCTCCTCCATCGAGGTCGGGATATCGTAGCCGAGCTCCTCGAAAACCGGTGGCGAGTACCAGACAAGCGACTTCACATCGACCTTGTAGAAAAACCCGTTCAGCGCCTCTTCGCCGGCCTGCTCGTTATGCGAGGTCGCCAGGGCAACCCAGGAATCGCCGGCGGCGTAGTTCTCGCGAATCCACTCTTCGGTATCTTCCGAGAGCGGGGCGACATCGCCTGACGCCGCGAGGTCCGCGAGGAGACCCGGCTGCGGGATGACCGCCATGTTCGGAAGCCCTCCGGTCTGCGACGCCCGCCGGATCTCGCTTTCGAAACTGTCGGAGCCGGAATATTCCACCACCGCTCCCGTCGCGTCCTCGAAATATGCGATGACGGTGTCCACGAGGTCCTTGTCGCTGCCGATCCAGGGGCCGGTGATCGTCAGTTCCTGCCCCGAGAGGTCGAATTCGGACGCGAACGCCTCGAGACTCTCCCAGTTGAAGTCGCCCTCGCCGGGCGTGAAGACAAGATCTTGAGCCAGCGCGCCGCCGGCCGAAAGGGCAACTGCCGCTGACGCGGCGAGAAATGTGTGTCGCATGGGTATCCTCCCGATAATCCCAAGGCGGTCGTTGCCGCCCATTTTTCCGCCCGCGCCTTCGGCTGAATCCGGCCAAAGCGCTTTGGACAGGGTGACCCTCGCCCAGAGCGGCAAGCCTGTCAATCCGCTTGTAATGGTTGACGTTAGCGCCCACACCAGTGCTTCGGAAGGCGGCATGCGTTTGACGCGGTGGAAGATCGCCGTCTAAGGTCGCCGCCGTCGCAAGCGCTCTGGATGCACGGGATATTGGCCAAGACTCTCAAAGATCTCGCTGCCGAACTGGGCTTGTCGCAAACGACCGTGAGCCGTGCGATAAACGGCTTTCCGGAAGTAAAGGAGGCCACCCGTCGCCGTGTGGTGGCTGCCGCCGAGCGGATGAATTACCGCCCCTCGGCGCGCGCCAGATCGCTTGCCACCGGTCGCACGATGACCGTCGCGCATATCCTCACCCTGTCCGACCGCCACGAGATGATGAACCCGGTCCACGGCGACTTCATCGCGGGAGCGAGCGAAACCTACCAGGCCGCAGGCTATCACATCCGCCTCGAGGTGGTCGCCGATTCCGACCAGGAGCGCGTCTTCCGAAACATCGCCGCGGAGCGGTCCGCGGACGGCGTCCTGCTGCAGGCCCCGCTCACCGGGGACCGGAGGATTCCGCTCCTGTCGGAAATCGGGCTTCCCTTCGTCGTCCACGGCCGCGCCTCGTTCGGTGACGACGCCGCCTATTCCTGGGTCGACGTGAACAACCGCAAGGCCTTCCGCGCCGCGACCCACCGGCTCGTCGGGCTGGGACACCGGCGCATCGCCCTCGTCAACGGACTGGGAGCGCTGGACTTCGCCCGCCGCCGCCGGGAGGGGTACCAGACCGCTCTCGACGAGGCCGGTGTCGCGGTGCGGCCGGATTACATCGTCGAGGGCGAGATGACCGAAAGCCACGGTTATGAGACCGCCCGCCGGATGCTCGTTCTGCCCGAGCCGCCCACTGCGATGCTCGCGGCCTCGATCATATCGGCCCTCGGCATCGCCCGGGCGGCCGCCGAGGCGGGCCTCATCCTCGGCCGTGACCTTTCGCTCATCACCCACGATGACGACCTCTCCTATCTCCGGAACGGCGGCGACATGCCGGTCTTCGCGGCCACCCGTTCGTCCGTGCGCGCGGCGGGGCGGATCGCGGCGGAATTGCTGATCGGGCAGATCAGGGGCGAGCCGGGCCCTCCCCCGCACCGCCTTCTCGAGGCGGAGCTTGTCGACGGGCCCTCCATCGGCCCCTGCCCCGATCACGTGTTTCAACGGAAGGCGACCCAGACAGCATGACCCGTTTCACCTGCAGTCGGCACGATTTTCCCGACGACTTCCTCTTCGGCGTGGCGACGTCGAGTTACCAGATAGAGGGTCACGGCTTCGGCGGTGCCGGCCCGACCCATTGGGACAGTTTCTCCGCCACGCCCGGCAACGTGGTGCGGGCGGAGAACGGCGACCGGGCATGCGACCACTACCACCGCTGGGAGGAGGACCTCGACCTCGTCCGCGACGCAGGGCTGGACGTCTACCGATTTTCGACGAGCTGGGCGCGCGTTCTGCCCGAAGGGCGCGGCGCGGTGAACGCCGACGGGCTCGACTTCTACGACCGGCTCGTCGATGGGATGCTCGAACGGGGTCTGAAGCCCGCCGCTACCCTCTATCACTGGGAACTGCCTTCGCAGCTTGCCGACCTCGGCGGCTGGCGCAACCGCGATATCGCCGGCTGGTTCGCCGACTTCACCGAGATCATGATGGGCCGGATCGGCGACCGGGTCTGGTCCGCTGCCCCGGTCAATGAGCCCTGGTGCGTGGGCTGGCTCAGCCATTTTCTCGGCCAGCACGCGCCCGGCCTGCGCGACATCCGCGCGACCGCGCGGGCGATGCACCATGTCCTTCTCGCCCATGGCCGGTCCATCGAGGTGATGCGGGGGCTGGGCATGAGCAATCTCGGCGCCGTCGTGAACAACGAATGGGCCGACCCCGCGGACGGCTCGGACGCGGCCGGACAAGCCGCCGACCTCTACGACGGCTACTACAATCGCTTCTTCTTGTCCGGCATGTTTCATGGGCGTTACCCCGAGAACGTCCTCGATGGGCTCGGCCCGCACCTTCCCCCGGGCTGGGAAGACGACTTCGCCACCATCGGCGCGCCGGTCGACTGGGTCGGACTCAATTACTACACCCGCAAGCTCATCGCCCCCTCGGATGGTCCCTGGCCGTCCCACACCGAGGTCGAGGGGCCGCTTGCGAAGACCCAGATGGGCTGGGAGATCTACCCCGAAGGTCTCGGCAGGTTTCTCCGCCGCATCGGCACAGAGTACTCCGGCGACCTGCCGATCTACGTCACCGAGAACGGCATGGCCAACCCCGATGCGGTTTCCGGCGGCACGGTCGCGGATGATGCGCGGATCGACTATATCGACACACATCTCGCCGAAGTGCGCGGAGCGATCGCCGATGGAGTGCCTGTGAAGGGCTATTTCGTCTGGTCCCTGATGGACAATTACGAATGGTCGCTCGGCTACGAAAAGCGCTTCGGCCTCGTCCATGTCGACTTCGACACCTTGAAGCGCACGCCGAAAGCGTCCTATCACGCGCTGGCCAGCATGCTGGGCAGCCGCGACTGACATGACCCCGACGACATCTCCGGACCTCGTTGTCGCCGATATCGGCGGCACGAACACCCGCGTCGCGCTGGCCTCGGGCGAGATCCTGAGAGCCGACACGATCCGGCGCTACCGCAACGAGACCTACCCGGGGCTCGAAAGCATCCTGCGTGAATTCGTGAAGGAAACCGCGCCCGGGGTGGTGGCGGGTGCCTGCGTCGCCGTCGCGGGACCGGTGCGCGACGGGCGCGCGGCACTCACAAACCGCGACTGGACGATCGACGCGGGGACCGTGTCCCGCCCCACCGGCGCCGGCACCGTGGCCGTGCTCAACGACCTGCAGGCGCAGGGTCATGCCATTGGCCGGATCGCGCCGGAAAACCTCCGCGAGATCGTTGCCGCGCCTGCGCCGGACGACGGTGACAAGCTCGTCATCGGGGTCGGCACCGGGTTCAACTGCGCCCCGGTCTACCAGCTCGGGCCCCAGCGACTGGTTTCGCCCGCCGAAGCCGGGCACGCCAACATGCCGATCCGGACCGAGGCGGACCTAGAACTGCTGCGCTTCGTCGAGACCGCCCACGGTTTTCCCGCGATCGAGGACGTGCTTTCGGGCCGCGGCCTCGAACGCATCTACGCCTGGCTCGGCAGTCGCGCGGGCGACCCTGCGGAACTCGGCTCGGCCGAGATCATGGTGCGCTGCGCGGACGGGAGCGACCCACGGGCGACCGAGGCGGCGCGGACCTTCGTGCGCATTCTCGGCACGGTCGCAGGCAACCTCGCGCTGATTCATCTGCCCTTCGGCGGGATCTTCCTTGTCGGCGGCGTATCGCGGGCCTTCACGCCCTACTACGAACCCTTCGGTTTTCAAGCCGCCTTCACCGACAAGGGCCGATTTGCAGGCTTCATGCAGAACTTCCGCGTGACCGTCGTGGAAGACGATTTCGCTGCCCTTTCGGGCTGCGCGGCGCATCTGTCGCGGATTCTGGGATCGAAAACGGCCTCCCCGTAACCGCGCCTTAACCTGGCCGGACCTAGACCCTGCGCCAAGATGGCGGCGGAGGACTTGGCGGGATGACGTTCACGACCCTTGCTCGGCGGAGAGCGGCCCGGTGACACGGCGCCACGAGCTTCCCGAGAAACTCGATACGGCAGCGGTGCCCGGCCTCATCGCGGCACTTCGCGAGTCCCAGGGCGCGAACCTCGCACTCGACGCGACGGTTCTCACCCAGGTCGGCGGGCTCGCCGTACAGGCCATCATCGTGGCAGCGAACGATTGGCAGGACGCCGGCCACAGCCTGACGCTCGAGAACGTGTCTGATGAGGTGCGCGAGCAATTGCGGCTCCTCGGCACCGCCCCCGACGTTCTCACCGAAGGAGATATTCGATGAGCATCTCGGTTCTCGCGGTGGATGACAGCCGCACCATGCGCGACATGCTTCGCCTCGCGCTGGTGGAATCGGGCATGACGGCCCATCTCGCCGAAGACGGCCGGCACGGCCTCGAAGTGCTCGACGGGCTCGAGCCCGACGCGATCATCACCGACATCAACATGCCGCGACTCGACGGCTTCGGGTTCATCGACGCGGTTCGCGGCATTGACCGGTTGCGCAACACTCCCATTCTCGTTCTCACGACCGAGAGTGCGGAAGACCTCAAGGCGAAGGCCCGTCGCGCCGGGGCGACGGGCTGGATCGTGAAGCCCTTCGACCCCGAAAAGCTCGTGCGCGCGCTGCGCATGGTGACCGGGTAGGAAACCGCCATGACAGACCCCATGCAGGAAATCCGCGCGTCGTTCTTCGTCGAATGCGAGGAACTTCTCGAGGCGCTGCAGGACGGCCTGCAGACGATGTCGGATGGCTCTGCCGAAACAGAGACAATCAATGTCGTCTTCCGCGCGGTGCACTCCATCAAGGGCGGTGCGGGTGCGTTCGGGCTGGATGAGCTGGTGAGGTTCGCCCACAAGTTCGAGAATGCGCTCGACGCGGTCCGCGCGGGCGAACTCACCGTGGACGATGCTCTGGTGAGCTTTTTCTACAGGTGCGGCGACATCCTGTCAGACCTTGTGCGCAGCGCGCGGGACGAGGAGGCGCTCGATCCCGCAACCATCGAACCGGTACTTGAAGAACTGCTCAAGCTGACAGGAGATGAAGGCGATGAGGTCGAGGACACGATCGAATTCACGCCGACCGCACTCTCTCTCGACCTCGACGGAGTAGACGGCCTCGCCGGCGCCGGGGACGACATGTGGGACCTTGCGTTGCCGGGCGACCTTCCCGCCCTCGACGCCGTTTCTTCCACGGACAGTGACGCGTCGCATGGGACGCCCATCGACGAAAGGAACGAGACGACCTTCCGGATCGTCTTCTCGCCCGAACCCGAGCTCTATTCGGGGGGGAACGAACCGCTCTTTCTGTTCCGTCTTCTGGCGGACCTCGGAGAACTGACGGCGAGTGTCGAAGCCGGCTCGACCCTGCCCGCGCTGGATGAACTGCGCGTGAATGATGCCCTTCTGACATGGACCATGACGCTGCGCACGCAAGTCGACAGGGCGGCGGTCGCCGAGATATTCGAGTTCGTCGAAGGGCTCTGCCAGCTCGAGATCACGGATACGTCGGATGACATTCCGGTCCCACAGGCAGTTGCACGGGCGCCTGTCGCGGACTCCGTGCCTGCCGTCGCACCGGCGGAAACCCCGTGTGCTCCCAGCGAGATTCCGGTTGATTCAGATCCCGAAGATTCCGCGCCGCCGGCCGCCGAAGAGCCGCCTCCCAAACCTGCCGAAAGTGCGGCCGCGACCGCCTCGCCGACGGCGCGCATGGCCTCGAAATCCCCGACGGTTCGGGTCGACCTCGAGCGGATCGACCGACTGGTCAACCTGGTCGGCGAACTCGTCATCAACCAGGCGATGCTGGCCCAGTCGGTGACGGAGGCCGGACTGCCGACCAATTCCCCGGTCTCGAACGGGCTCGACGACCTCCAGCACCTCACAAGGAACATCCAGGAAAGCGTGATGATGATTCGCGCCCAACCGGTCAAATCGCTGTTCCAGCGCATGGGCCGGATCGTCCGCGAAGCATCGACCGCGGTGATGAAGAACGCCCGCCTCGTGACCGATGGCGAAGCGACCGAAATCGACAAGACAGTCATCGAACGCCTGTCGGACCCGCTGACGCACATGATCCGCAACGCGGTGGATCACGGGCTGGAAAGCCCGACCGACCGCGAGGCGGCGGGCAAGCCGGAGCGAGGAACGGTCAGGCTCACTGCCGGCCACCGCTCGGGTCGGGTGGTGATCGAGGTGTCCGACGACGGCGGCGGCATCAATCGGGCGCGGGTTCAGGCGCTGGCGGAAGAAAAGGGGCTCATTCCCCCCGGACAGGCGCTCAGCGACCAGGAGATCGACAACCTGCTGTTTCTGCCGGGGTTCTCCACAGCTCAGGAAGTGTCGGACCTGTCGGGTCGGGGGGTCGGAATGGATGTTGTCAAGAGTTCGATCAGTTCGCTGGGCGGGCGGATCGCCATTGCGTCGACACCCGGCAAGGGCACGAGTTTCTCGATCAGCCTGCCGCTCACCCTCGCTGTGCTGGACGGTATGGTCGTCCGGATCGGGGAGGAGACCATGGTCGTGCCTCTCAATACCATCGCCGAAACACTGACGCTGAGCGAGAAGGACATTCGCGCTGTCGGGCCGCGCACGCGGGTCGTGCTCGTACGCGAGGCCTTCGTGCCGCTGCTCGACCTCGGGGCGGAACTCGGCTACCGGCGTCCGAGAGCAAGCTATGCGGGCTCGATCGCGCTGCTTCTCGCCCAGGAAGACGGCACCCGTGCGGTCCTCGTCGTCGACCAGATCGACGACCAGCGTCAAGTCGTGATCAAGGGGCTTCAGGACAGCTACGGCCACGTGCCCGGGGTGGCCGCGGCGACGATCCTCGGCGATGGCCAGATCGCGCTCATTCTCGATCCGTCCGATCTCATAGCGAATGCCTCTGGGCAGAGCGCGCCTGATGCGGCGCTTCGGAAAGCGGGATAGAGGACCAAGAAATGATGACTCAGGATCACGCGCCCGACAGCCAGAAGCACAACAGCGAAGTCGAACTGCTGTCGTTCCGGATCGGCACCCATGAATACTCGGTCGACATCATGTCTGTGCGCGAGATCCGCGGTTGGACAAGAGCGACGTCCCTGCCTCATGCACCCTGCTACGTGCACGGCGTCATCAATCTTCGCGGCGCAGTTCTTCCGGTGGTCGATCTCGGCCGCAGACTCGGTCTCGAAGCGGAAGAGCCCGGCGAACGAAGCGTCATCATTGTGCTGGACCTGACGGAACGCACCGTCGGCGTCAGGGTCGATGCCGTGTCCGACATCCTGTCGATTTCGACAGAGGCCCTGCAGCCACCCCCTGAAATGCTCAGCGACGGAAGCGGCGGCTTTGTACGGGGTCTCATCATGATCGAGGACCGGATGGTGCGGGTGCTCGACCTCGAGGCGGTGCTGCCTCCGGGCACCGAGGCAGCCGCTTGAGGAGTATGGGCGATCACTTCGGGGGCGCGGCACCCACCGGCGAGATGCCTGAAGATGTCTTCGCGGCGATCTCGAAGCTGGCACATGCCGAGGCCGGCCTGATGATCCCGGCCTCGAAGCACCCGCTCGTGCAATCTCGAATCTCCCGTCGTCTGCGCGCGCTGGGAATGTCGGATTTCCATGCCTATCTCGGCCTGCTTGAATCCGAGACCGGCGGCAGTGAACGACGCAACATGATTTCCGTGCTGACCACCAACGTCTCCGCATTCTTTCGGGAGAAGCATCATTTCGACACACTCTCGGACATGGCCCCCGGCCTTCTTGATCGCGCAAGGTCCGGCGAGAAGGTTCGAATCTGGTCTGCCGGCTGCTCAAGCGGTCAGGAACCTTTCTCAATCGCGATGACGCTCCTGGAAGCCGACAGCCGGGCGGGAACCCACGATCTCCGAATTCTCGCGACCGATATCGACCCCACTATACTGGATGTCGCGCGAAAGGGCACCTTTGACGAACGCCAGATGGCCGGCGTTTCATCTCTTCTCAGAGCACGCTATTTCAACACCGCGGCAGGTGGAGCGTTCGGCGTGTCGCACGCCCTTCGCAAGCTGATCAGCTTTCGCGAACTGAACCTTCTCGGACAATGGCCGATGAAAGGCAGGTTCGACGCAATCTTCTGCCGCAACGTGGTCATCTACTTCGATGAAGCGACCCAGGCCGCTCTCTGGTCACGGTTCCGCGATGCACTCGTAGACGACGGTCTGCTTTTTGTGGGTCATTCCGAACGGGTGCCGAACCCCTCCCTCCTCGGGTTCCGACCCAGCGGTGTGACAACCTTCACCGCGTCCGCAACCGCATCCATCCGGCCGCCGCGCGGGCCCGCACAAACCCGGAATGCCTAATCGCAGGGAAAACGGATGTCGCTTCGAGATCAGCTTCGCGTGATGGTGGTGGACGACATGTCGACCAGTCGCGGCCTCATCAACCAGGCGCTGGACGCAATGGGTGTCCGCAGCGTCGCTTCGGCCGCGGACGGGCCGAGTGCGCTACGCCTGATAGAAGCGAACCCCGTCCACCTGGTCATTTCCGACTACAACATGCCCGATATGAGCGGACTCCACCTGCTGCATGCGCTGAGGACGGCTCCGAAAACCGCGAAGGTCGGATTTCTTCTGATCACCGGCCGTGCGGACAAGGAGATCATAGACCACGGCCGGCGCCTCGGCATGAACAACTTCATAAAGAAACCGTTCCAGCCGGACGAACTGAAGAGCGCGATCGAGGCGATCGTCGGCCGTCTGTGATGGCGGCGCATCCCGGATCGAGCGTTGTCCCTCCGACAGGCGAGCAGACGCTACCGCTTGCCCACCTTCTCGGGCAATTGTCGCGGGAACTCGACAGCCTCGCCAGAATCGCGGACGACGTCCAGAACCTGACCGCCACGCTGACGGTCGGAGGCTACCTGACGGCGGAAGAGACGAGGCGCCTTCAACAGCTCGATCTCTTGACGCAGACCCTGGATGATCTCACGAAGGCCACTGGCCAACTTGTCGCGGGCGCGCCCGATTGCTGTATCGACGGTCATGCGCTCGCGTTGACCATCACCCTTTCTGATCTGCGCGCTCGTCTCACCGGCAATGGCGATGGAGAAAGTCATGACGATGGCGTCGGCACGGTCGCAATGTTCTAGAGAGAAAACGTGGTCGGTTGCGGCGGACCTGTTCCGACGCATCGAAACCCCGTCAGGTCATCGCGATGTGTCCGGGCTACGGAACGGGAGCTGTTGGCGTCATCCCCTTGCCGTCATGGACCAAAAAGCAGCGCCCGGGGCGGGTGCCGTCCACCACTTCGTAGCTCGGTAACTCTCATGAGCGTCAGAAGAGTTCGACACCGTTGCCTGCTGAAGCGGATACGATGTGCGGAGGCTCTCTGAAATCACTCACGACACGTTGCCGAACCCG
>Ga0209931_1001253_pt1 | contig 14060 bp, 14 predicted proteins | sample SalPonR1_B_D1_MG_FD_185697 | JGI IMG/M metagenome (GOLD analysis project Ga0209931, IMG submission 185697) | Salt pond soil microbial communities from South San Francisco under conditions of wetland restoration - Salt Pond MetaG R1_B_D1_MG... ...
CAGGTAGGTCAGTCCGCCCATCTCTTCGGGGTCCGACGTGATGACGAGGTCCACCTCCTCGCGGGCCAGGGCAGGCATGGCCTCGAAGGCGAGTCCGGCGCGGATGTCAACGTCCACGTCCGGCCAGGCACGGCGGAACTGCTCCAGCACCGGGAACAGCCATTCGAAACAGGCGTGGCACTCGATGGCGATGTGCAGGCGGCCCGCACGGCCCTGCACCAGCCCTTCGAACTCGGCCTGCACCGCCTCGACCTCGGGCAGGATACGCTCGGCGGCGGCCAGCAGCCGCTTGCCCGCCGGCGAGAGCTTGAGCGGCTTGGACCGGCGCACGAAAAGCTCCACCCCCGCCTGGTCCTCGATACCCTTGATCTGGTGCGACAAGGCCGACTGGGTCAGTCCCAGCACCTCGGCCGCCCGGGCCAGCCCGCCGGTGTCATGAATGGCCTTGATGCTGCGCAGGTGGCGGAACTCAATATGCATGGCGCTCATGATAATGTTCGAAGTTATGAATTTGTCTCACGATCAAGGCTGTGGGACAAGACTTTCAAACCAACGGAGTGCCCCATGACCCGCCCTGCCCTGTCCTTCGAGTTCTTCCCGCCCAAGTCGCTGCCGCAGTCCTTTCGCCTGTGGGACTGCGTGACGGCGCTGGCCCCCTTGGCGCCTGACTTCGTATCGGTGACCTATGGTGCCGGCGGCACCACCCGCAAACTGACCCACGAAGCGGTTCAGGCCATCGGCGCACAGACCGGGCTGGATGTTGCCGCGCATCTGACCTGCGTCGAGGCCACGAAGGACGAGACACTTGCCATCGCGGAGCAGTATCGCAATGCAGGCGTGAACCGCATCGTCGCCCTGCGCGGCGACCCGCCCAAGGGCGCAGGGCGTTTCGTGGCCCGGCCCGACGGGTTTTCCGGGTCGGTGGACCTGGTGGAGGCGCTGGCCGGCCAGGGCTTTGATGTATCCGTGGGCGCCTACCCCGAGAAACACCCCGACGCGACGGACCATTCCGCCGACATCGAGCACCTCAAACGCAAGCTGGACGCAGGCGCGGACACCGCGATCACGCAGTTCTTTTTCGAGGCCGAGACCTTCTTCCGCTTCCGCGACGCCTGCGAGAAAGCCGGGATCGACGCGCCGATCATTCCCGGCATTCTGCCGGTTGAGAACTGGTCCGGGACACGCCGCTTTGCCGAGGCCTGCGGCACCGCGATCCCGCAGGTGGTATCCGATGCCTTCGAGACCGCCGAGCGCGACGGCGGGGCCGACCTGCTGGCCACGGCACTGGCCACCGAGCTTTGCGACGATCTGCTGTCGGGGGGTGTCGAACACCTGCATTTCTACACGCTCAACAAGCCGGACCTGACGCGCGACGTCTGTCACGCTCTGGGCATCACGCCCCAGGTCAGCCTTCAGAACGTCGCCTGAGCGGGCGGTCCGGGATGGTACCCGCGGGGAGTTGACAAGGCATATCATTTTTGTCAGGTATTAATGATACGCTGTCCCGAGGCCTGACATGACCGATACGACCACCCCTTGCCGGGGCGCTGCCCCGGTTGGCCGCCTGTCCGACCTGCCCAGGCCCGAGGCCGCGACGATCAATGCCTTGCGCGAATGGCCCGGCAACCCCGATGATCACGCCGGGGATGACGGGGCGTCGCATCACCTGTCGCAATTGTTCGAGGCGCTGGACCGCTTTGGCCGGCGCCCTCTGATGCGCCATCATGTGGGGTGCAGCTGCCTTGGCGCTGATGAGGCCTGTGTCGCGCAATTGATCGGCAGCGCAGGCGAGGCTGACCGCGAAGACGCCATGATGATCGCCTGCCTGCTTGTCCGGGCGGACATGGCGCCGATGGTTGCCGATATCGCCCAGATGGTCGCCTTGCATCTGCGCCGCGCGGGCGGCGCGAACGCCAACCCGGGACGACAGGACCCGACCTGCCCGGCCCGCCCTGTCCTGCACTAGGGCGTGTCGCTTTCTTTCGAAGTCACGTGACCCGATCTGACCTCCGGTAAATCCGCGTTGGAGACACGCAAGACCCTGTGCCCGCTTTTTCGGAAGGCGGCCCGGGCGGCGTCTGCCGTTACGGGGTGTCCCAGTAAGTCGCGCGACCTGTTCGAGAGCCAACAAAAGCCCGGCACATGATCATGGCGGCTGCATACAAGGCGGATCGCCTGCGCACCTTCCGCGCGCGGGACCAGCGCGCAACGGCGCAGATGAAACAATACCCGACTTGCTGCACTTGCCATCCAAATGCCGGGATGCGCCATCAGGCGCATCACCGCGTGGAATGCATCTTCAACACAATCAAACGCTTCCGGCCGATTGCGCGCCACTCCGGCAAAACCGCCGCCTCCTTCAAAACCGTCGTCGAGCGCAGATGCGCGATGGCATGGACCGGTCGAATGCAAACGCCGCCTAGCCCTGGCGCACCAGTCCCCAGCGTTGCAATATCTCCTGTTGCAGGGCCCTTGAGCGGCGGTTCCAGGGCCGGGCGCCTTCCGGCACCTCGTCATTCACCTCTTTGCCGGCCGCCCTGCGATCCAGGTTCGCCGTGAAGATGGCGAAGGCAAGATCGCGCCCGTCAGGTGTCGTGACAATGCCCGCCAGGGTGCTCACGAAGTTCAACGTGCCAGTCTTTGCAACGACCGTTACCGGGTGGTTCGCGATGCGTTGGCGCCGATCGTCCAACATCGGGATGGGCTTGAGCAAGGGACGCAATGCGCCCTCGGGGCCATCGGCCCTGAGCACCTTCACCATGTCGGCGGCGGTGATGCGGCTGGCGTCCGACAGCCCGGAATGGTCCGCGAGCCGGGCACCGATGCCATATGTCCGCCGTAACCAGGTCGACATGGCCGCGGCCGAGGTATGCAGCCCGACCGGCCGACCCAGTCGTGTCCGGGTCGCGGCCAGCCCGCAGACCTCGGCGGTCAGGTTGGTGGAATACTCCATCATGTCCCCCAGGATCACCCGCAGCGCGTCGCTGTCGTGGCGGGCGAGTACCACCGCCTTTGGCAGGATGCCGACCTCGGCCGGCTCGGGAAGGCGCACTCCCTGCGCGCGCGCAAGGGTGCGAAAGACATCCCCGGCATAAAGCGCGGGCCGCCGCACCGGCAACCAGCGCGCACCGCCCTCGCCCAGCGCCGCGCGCGCCACGGTCCAGTCGTCGGGCCCCTCGTAGGTATAGACCGGATGCGACCGGGCAGAAACCCGCACCCGTGACATGCCCACGTCCGGGCGGTAGCGCGCGGTGCGTGCATCCAGCGTGATCTCGTAGTCGCGCCCGTCGCGGGCCCATTCGAAATGCACCCGGTTGAAATTCAGGTTCAGTCCGCTGACGGACGGGTTGTAGCCGAGGTGGTCAAGCTGGCTCGGCTCGATCTCCTCTATGTGCGGCAAGGCCCCGCCCCAGCACAGGAACCGCCCAGTGATGCCGGTGATCCCCTGCGCGGCCAGTTCCCCGACGAGATCGGCCAGGTGATCGGTCGTCAGCGTCGGATCACCCCCGCCGGCCAGCACCAGGTCGCCCTGCACCAGGCCGTCGCGGACCGGGCCAGAGGCAAGGACCCGCGTGGTGAACCGGTGATCGCCACCGAGTAGTTCAAGCGCATACAGCGAGGTCAGGGCCTTTGTGACACTGGCAGGCGGCAGCGGCGCATCCGAGGCCACCGAGGCGATGGGCGTGCCTGTGTCCATGTCCCGGATCTCGACACCCGCGACACCGCCCGCCCCCAGCCCCGCGCGCGCGACAACCTCCTCCAGCGCCGGGCGCAGGGGCGGACCGGCCCCAAGCGGGGCGGGCCGCAGCCGGGGGCGCAGCGAGGTGGTGACCGGGCTGGCCAGCGCCACCCCGCCCATGCTGCAGATCAGCCCGCCGAGCAGGCCACGCCGTGTTAGCTGCGCCCTCATGCCGGAAGAGTAGGACAGTGGAACCCGCCGCGGCAACCGCCTAGGGCCTCCATGCCCCGCGGGCGCGCAGGCGGCTCGAGGACTGGGAGTTCATGGGCATGTTGACGAAGCACCAGGCCGGTGGCTCGGCCCGCCCCAGCAGGACCGAGGCCCGCCCGGACAGCTGATGCGCGCGGAAGATGCGCGCCGCGCGGGACAGTCGCGCCGAGATCCGGTCGCCAGGCCGGGCGATGACCCCGACGGGCACCCGGTGCATGATCTCGCGCCATTGGCCCCAGAGGTGGAACCGGGTCAGGTTGTCCGCCCCCATCAGCCAGACGAAGCGCACCCCGGGATAGAGCCCTTGCAGGTGCGCCAGCGTTTGGGCGGTGCGCCGCGTGCCCAGCCAGGCTTCGATATCCGTCACCTCGACGCTGGCATGTCGCATCACCGCCCGCGCCCGGCGCATGCGCTGATCCAACGGCGCCGGGCCGTCTGGCTTGAGCGGATTGCCGGGCGAGACCAGCCACCAAACGCGGTCCAGCCCGAAGCGGCTTAGCGCGGCCCGCGTCAGGTCGACGTGGCCGCCATGGGCCGGGTCGAAGGACCCGCCCAGCAGCCCGATAACCTGTCCGGCGCGTGCATATGGGATTTCGGCGCGCATCACGCGCGGGCCTTACGCCGCGGTCGGTGGCTTGGCAAGCGCTGGCACGCCCTTAACCGGACAAGAACCGCGCGCGGCATAGGCTTGTCCGAATCGTATCAAGAGCAGGTGACGCGGCCTTGTCCTTTCTCATCACGGCAGTCCTGGCCCTTCTGGGCGGTCTCTTGCTGCTGGGCGCCCTTCTGCTGCGCAGCCGGGCGGAAACCGCTACGTTGGCGGAAACACTGCGAGGCACACGGCGCGATCTCGTCCGCCAGCTTCGCGAGGCCGAGCATTTCCGCATGGCCTGCGAACATGCCAGCGACGGCATCGTGATCCAGACACTGGACGGGGTCATCATCTGGCCCAACCCCGCCTATTGCCGGATCATGGGCCGCGACCCCGAGGAGATCATCGGCCGCAACCCCCTGAGCTTTGCCCTGCCGGAGGATCAGACCCCGTCACGAGAGGCGATCAAGGCCTTTAGATACGATCCCGACGACCCGACCTACGACAACCTTCAATTGCAACAGAACCGCCGCAAGAACGGCGACCTGTTCTGGACCCAGATCTCGACCTCGTTTCGCAAGTCCGCCGCCGGGGATCACCACGCCATCCTGATCTGCCGCGACGTCACCCGCCAGATCCAGCAAGAGGAACGGCTGCGCGAGGCGCGCAACAAGCTCGCCCACGAGGCCACACATGACGGGCTGACCGGGCTGTCGAACCGGTCCGCCTTCCTGCGGTTCACCGCCCGCGCGCTCGAAACCGCCCTGGAAACGGGGGCGCCCGTGGCCCTGCTGCACGCCGATCTGGACCACTTCAAGTCGATCAACGACACCCATGGTCATTCCGCCGGGGACGCCGCCCTCGTCCACGTTGCCCAGGCGCTCAGGAGCGAGGTCGGCACCGGCGCCATGGTCGCCCGCATCGGCGGTGACGAATTCGTCGCCGTGCTGCCCGACATTCGCACCCTGGACGACCTGCGCGAGATCGCGGCGCGCATCGGCTACGGCGTGGCCGAGCCGCTGGACTGGAACGATAGGCTGATCTCGGTGAGTTGCAGCATCGGTGCGACGCTTTCGCCCCCGGGGGAGATCGATCCCGACACCCTGCTGCTCCAGGCCGATTTCGCGCTTTACGAGGCCAAGCAGCTGGGCCGTGCCCGGGCCGAGATCTACGATGATGCGCTGCATCGCCGTCACAGCCTCAGATCCCAGCGCGCCAGCGACCTGGCCGATGCCATCGACACCGCGACGCTCGATCACGTCTTCCAGCCGGTGCTCGACCTTCAAAGCCAGTCCGTCATCGGCCTTGAAACACTGGCCCGCTGGACCCATCCCGAAGCCGGCACCATAGGCCCGGACGATTTCCTGCCCATCGCCGAAGAACTGGGCCTGATGGGCGCACTCGACCTGGGCTCCATGAGCAAGGCGCTGGAACAGAAGCACCTGCTCGAAAGGGGCGGGCACGGCGGCCTGACCGTCTCTTTCAACGCGTCGAGCAGCCTGCTGGCACATCCCGAATTCGTGAACCGCCTTGTCTGGGGCGTCGAGGCCGGCGGCCTGTCCCGCGACCAGGTCGCGATCGAGGTCCTCGAAACCACCGCTTTTGGCAAGATTACCGAGAATTCTTCCCACGCGGCAACGATCCGGGACCTGCACGATGCGGGCTTCAAGGTCTACCTGGACGATTTCGGGGTTGGCTATGCGGGGCTGGCACACCTCGCCGAACTGGCCGTCTCGGGTGTCAAGATCGACCGCAGCCTCGTTCAGAACGTCCGGCAGGACAACACGGCGGCAAAGATCGTCAGGAAGATCATCGAGCTTTGCAACGACCTCGGCCTCAACGTCGTGGCCGAGGGGGTTGAAGACCGCCACACCGCCAACACCCTGCTCGACATGGGCTGCACGACGGTGCAGGGTTTCTGGGTATCCCGGCCGCTGCGCCCCGAGGATCTTCCGGCCTGGCTCCGGGCGCGCAGCACCACGCCGCCGCTGCGCATGATCTCGGGTTAGACCCGCGCCGATCCGCAGTTGAAGCGCCCGGCCCAAGCCGTTATCGACCCTCGGGATATCCGAAACACGTTACAGGGGGTGCGTCATGGCGTCTTACCAATATGTCTATCACATGGATGGTGTCTCCAAGACCTATCCCGGCGGCAAGAAATGCTTCGAGAACGTCCGCCTGTCCTTCCTGCCCGGCGTCAAGATCGGTGTCGTCGGCGTCAACGGCGCCGGCAAATCCACCCTGCTGCGCATCATGGCCGGGCTGGACACCGAGTTCACCGGCGAGGCCTGGGCCGCCGAGGGCGCACGCGTCGGCTACCTGCCACAGGAACCACAGTTGGATACCGCCAAGACCGTTCGCGAGAACGTCATGGAAGGCGTGGCCGAGAAGAGGGCCAAGCTGGAGCGCTTCAACGAACTCGCCATGAACTACAGCGACGAGACCGCCGACGAGATGGCCCGGCTGCAGGACGAGATCGACACCCAGGACCTCTGGGACCTCGACGCCCAGATCGACGTCGCGATGGAGGCCCTGCGCTGCCCACCCGACGAGGCGATGCCGGACACGCTTTCGGGCGGCGAGGTGCGCCGCGTCGCGCTGTGCAAGCTGCTGCTGGAAGCGCCTGACATGCTTCTGTTGGACGAACCGACCAACCACCTCGATGCCGAGACCATCGCCTGGCTGCAACAGCACCTGATCGACTACAAGGGCACCATCCTGATCGTCACTCACGACCGGTATTTCCTCGATGATATCACCGGCTGGATCCTGGAACTAGACCGCGGGTCGGGCATTCCCTACGAGGGCAACTATTCCAGCTGGCTGGAACAGAAGGCCAAGCGCCTGGCGCAGGAAGCGCGCGAGGACAAGTCCAAGCAGAAGACGCTGGAACGCGAGCTGGAATGGATGCAACAGGGCCAGAAGGCGCGACAGGCCAAGTCCAAGGCCCGTATCCAGGCCTACGAGGAACTTGCCAACCAGTCCGAACGCGAGAAACTGGCCCGCGCCCAGATCATCATCCCCAACGGCCCGCGCCTTGGCGGCAAGGTGATCGAGGTCGAGGGGCTGAAAAAGGCCATGGGCGACAAGCTGCTGATCGAGAACCTCGATTTCTCGCTGCCGCCAGGCGGCATCGTCGGCGTGATCGGCCCTAACGGCGCCGGCAAATCCACGCTCTTCAAGATGCTGACCGGGCATGAACAGCCCGACGAGGGGACGGTGGAATATGGCGACACGGTCTCGCTGTCCTACGTCGACCAGTCGCGCGACGCGCTCGACCCGGATGCAACCGTCTGGGAGGAAATCTCGGACGGCGGTGAAATCATCCAGCTGGGCGATGCCCAGATGAACTCCCGCGCCTATTGCAGCGCGTTCAACTTCAAGGGCGGCGACCAGCAAAAGAAGGTCGGCCTGCTGTCAGGGGGCGAGCGCAACCGGGTGCACATGGCCAAGCTGCTGAAATCAGGGGGCAACGTGCTGCTGCTCGATGAGCCGACCAACGACCTCGACGTTGAGACGCTGCGCGCGCTGGAGGATGCCCTGACCGAGTTCGCGGGCTGCGCCGTCGTCATCTCGCACGACCGTTTCTTCCTTGACCGGATCTGCACCCACATCCTGGCCTTCGAGGGCGACGCCCACGTCGAATGGTTCCAGGGCAACTTCGAGGACTACGAGGAAGACAAGAAACGCCGGCTGGGGGCGGATGCGCTGGAACCGAAGCGGCTGAAGCACAAGAAATTCTCGCGGTAGAATGGTGGATGTTGGGAACGTGCGGTATGCTTGGTCGCATCACTCACGTCCCGCCCCTTTGCCGAAAACCACGGATGCCAGGTTGGGGTGGACGATTTCGCCCACCCCATCGGTCTGTTCGCGCGCGATCGGCGAATACCCTTCGACCGATTTCCTCTTGCCATCCGCCCGCAGAACCGTCATACAGCGCCTGCATACGTTACTCGACCTCGACCCTGACTTCCTTAACCGGCACTCAGTTCTTCGACCCAGACTGACGACGCCGGGCTGCCGCACCAACGCGGGCAGCATATATCATAAGGAAGACTTCACATGGCCAATGGCACCGTGAAATGGTTCAACACCACCAAAGGCTTCGGCTTCATCGCACCTGAGACCGGCGGCAAGGACGTTTTCGTTCATATCTCCGCCGTCGAGCGTGCCGGCCTGACCGGCCTGGCCGACGACCAGAAGGTTACCTTCGACGTCGAAGCCGGCCGTGACGGCCGCGAGAGCGCGACGAACATCGCCCTGGCCTGAGCCACACGCGACGTGAATTGGAAGGGGCGGCTTCGGCTGCCCCTTTTTGCGTTCAGGCCTGCGCCCAGCCCACGATGGCTGAGGCCTGCATCGCGCCCGACTGGCGCCTGACCTCGCGGCCCTTGCGGAACTGGATCATCGTCGGGATGCCGCGGATGCCGTATTTCGCGCCTGCGGCCTGATGGTCCTGGGTGTTCAGTTTGACCAGCCGTGCCCGGCCGGACAAATCACCGGCCGCCTTCGTGAACTCCGGCGCCATCATCCGGCACGGCCCGCACCAGGGCGCCCAGAAATCCACCACCAGCGGGACAGTATCCCTTTTGGCGGCCTTTTCCAGGGTCTTGAGGTCGATCTGGACCGCCTTGGCGGGCATCAGCTTCGCCCCGCAGGTGCCGCATTTGGGCCCTGCTTTCAGACGCTCCGACGGGATCTTGTTCAACTGCCCGCAATCCAGGCAGGTTAGGGTTTCATGCGCCATTGCGGCCTCCCGAAAAATATTACAATTTATTAATATGTTTCAGGTCGCCGTTGTTCAAGGCCCCAGCCGTTCAGGCGGCGGGTTTCTCGGCCGCCTCGGTCTGCGCCTCGGCGGTCTCGGCGGTCTCGTCGCTGTCCTCTTCCGAGGGGGCCGGCAGGGCCAGGGCCTCGTCGGGCATCTGGTCGGGCAGGTCCAGCGTCAACCCGCCGGTCTCCATGTCGACGGTCAGCTTGGGCTTGTCCGTCAGCTCCGTCATGATCTCGTTGATCTCGCCGATGGCGCGTTCCAGCGTCTCGCGCTGGGTTTCCTTGACCGGCTCTGCGCCGCCCTTGCGTCCGAATAGGAACTTGAACATCTGTTTCCCCGAAGGTTGCGATTTCGCTTCAGGCTTAGCAGACACGGCGCCGAGCCACCAACGGGAATGGCGCCGCAGGCCGGTCCCGCGCGATCATCTGCCAATTGCGGCGGCGCCCTGCCCGATTCCAGTGCCACAGGAATTTCACTTGATCCGTTTCGGCAAGATGCGCATCCTGTCTCCGCGACGTTACCACGATCTACCACTGTCTCCTCTATCGGCGCAGTTTCTCGATCCTCTGCACTGACGAGCCGATCCGCTGCATCCCGCGAGCGGAGCAAATTGAAGGAAACAGTGATATGGCCACTGGCACAGTCAAATGGTTCAACACCACCAAGGGGTATGGGTTCATCGCCCCCGAGGACGGCGGCAAGGATGTCTTCGTTCACATCTCGGCGGTCGAGCGGTCCGGTCTCACCGGACTCGCCGACGATCAGAAGGTGACCTACGAGTTGCAGGAAGGCCGTGATGGCCGCCAATCCGCGGTGGACCTGGCGCTGGCCTGAGCCCGCCACCGGGGTGCGCCCCGGTCTCGCAAATGGAACGCCCGGGGCCCCGCCCGGGCGTTTCGCATCCCGGCCTCAGTCATCTACCCGCGCGACCAGGTCCAGGACCGCCGGCCCCATGGCCGCGACGATCCGGTCCACGCCCTCGGCATTGGGATGGATACCGTCGGGCTGCATGTAGCGGGCCCGGGCGCTGGACAGGTCGTCCGACATGATCCCTTCGAAGAAATTGTCAAACAGCAGGCTGTCGTAGCTGTTTGCCAGGTCAGGATAGATCGAATCGAAGGCGCTCTTGTAGTCGGGGCCGTAGTTGCCCGGCGCCTCCATTCCGATCAGAAGCACTGGTTTGTCGGCCGCCTCTGCCGCCTGCATGATGCCGTCGAGGTTGGCACGCGCGACCTCGGGCGCGATCCCGCGCATCATGTCGTTGCCCCCCAGCGCCACGATCAACGCGTCCACCCGAGGCGTCAGCGTCCACTCAACACGGGACAGTCCTCCGGCGGTGGTATCCCCCGACACGCCGGCATTGATGATATCGACCTCCGCGCCCTGATCGCGCAGCCAGGCCTCCATCCGCGGGACGAACCCCTCCTGCTCGATCAACCCGTAGCCCTGTGTCAGGCTGTCACCCAACGCGGCGATCGTCACCGTTTCCGCCTGCGCGGCCCCGTTGACAAGCACGATTGCCGCAATCGCATTGCGGGCGAGGCCGATCGCCCCATATGTGAGGGATCGCAACATCCCGAAGGCCCGCGCCATGAGTGACCCCGCCCTTTCGCTGACCGATGTCTCGCTGTCCCTGATGGGCAACGCGGGGCGCGTCGATATCCTGCACGACATCTCGTTGCAGGTGGCGCGGGGGGAAACCGTGGGGCTGGTCGGGCCGAGCGGGTCGGGCAAATCGTCACTCCTCATGCTGATGGGCGGGCTGGAAACCGCGACATCGGGGCGCATCACCGCACTTGGCACCGACATCACCCGGCTGGGCGAGGACGCGCTGGCACGATTCCGCCGGGACAATATGGGGGTGGTTTTCCAGTCCTTCCACCTCATTCCGACCATGACGGCGCTGGAAAACGTGGCGACACCGTTGGAACTGGCCGGTCACAGGGACGCTTTCGACCGCGCACGGGCCGAATTGGAGACCGTGGGACTGTCCAGCCGCGCCGGGCACTACCCCAGCCAGCTTTCGGGGGGCGAGCAGCAGCGCGTGGCCCTCGCCCGCGCCGCCGCGCCGCGCCCCAAGATTCTGTTGGCCGATGAACCAACCGGCAATCTGGACGAGACCAATGGTGCCGCCATCATCGACATGCTGTTCGGGTTGCGGGAACGCCACGGCGCGACGCTGGTCCTCGTCACCCATGCGCCCGAGTTGGCCAGGCGCTGCGACCGTATTCTGCCCCTGCGCGACGGGCGTATGGACAACGGCAAGCGAGCCGCGGAATGAACGCGCCGCTGGCCTATAAACTTGCCCGGCGCGAGTTGCGCGGCGGGTTGCGCGGGTTTCGCATTTTCCTGGCCTGCCTGGCGCTGGGGGTCATGGCCATTGCTGCGGTGGGCACCATCCGTGCCTCGATACAGGCAGGGCTTGCCCAAGAGGGCGCGGCACTTCTGGGCGGCGATGCCGTTGTCACCTTCACCTACCGGTTCGCCACCCCGCAAGAGGCCGAGTGGATGCAGGAAAAAGCGCTCGCCGTCTCGGAGACGGTGGATTTCCGATCCATGGCGGTGGTGCCGGGCGACCCGCCGGAGCGGGGCCTGACCCAGGTGCAGGCGGTCGACGCGCTTTATCCCCTTATAGGGGCGGTAGAACTGGACCCGCCGATGCCACTTGCCGACGCCTTCGCGGGGACCGATCGCTTGCCCGGCGCCGTGATCGAGCAGGTGCTGGCCGACCGACTGGCGCTGTCACCCGGCGACACTTTCCGGCTGGGCACGCAGGATTTCGTGCTGTCGGCCGTGCTGGACTCCTATCCGGACAATTCCGGCGGCGGATTCGGACTGGGCCCGCGCACCCTGGTGCAGCTTGAGGATCTCTCGGGCAGCGGCCTGCTGGGTGAGGGCACGCTGATGGACAGCAACTACCGGATGGTCCTGCCTGAAGACGCCGATCTTGCCGCGCTACAGGCCGAGGCCGAGGCGCGCTTCCGCGACAGCGGACTGCGCTGGCGCGATGCGCGCGACGGGGCGCCCGGGGTCAGCCAGTTCGTGGATCGTATCGGCGCATTCCTGATCCTGGTGGGCCTGTCGGGGCTGGCCGTGGGCGGCGTCGGCGTTTCGGCCGCAGTGCGGGCCTATCTCGCGGGCAAGACCGAGGTCATCGCCACGCTCAAGACCGTCGGCGCCACGCGGGGAACGATCTTTCTGACCTATTTCCTGCAGATCGGCATTCTGACCGTGATCGGCGTCGGCATCGGAGTCGTTCTGGGTGCGCTGGTGCCACTGGCCCTGTCGCCGATGATCGCCGAACGGCTGCCGATCCCCGCCGACTTCACGCTCTACCCCGCGCCCCTGGCAGAGGCGGCCCTCTACGGCATTCTGACCGCCGGAATCTTCACCCTGTGGCCGTTGGCCCGGACCGAGCAGATTCGCGCCGCCACGCTGTTTCGCGACATCGGCGGCACTGGCGGGCGCCTGCCGGCGCTGCGCTACCTCTTGGCAACCGCCATTATGTTGGCCCTTCTGGTGGGGGCCGCGATCTGGTTCTCGGGCACCGCCTTTCTGACACTCTGGACGACCGGCGGTATCGTGGTAGCACTGGCACTTCTGGTACTGGCCGCGCAGGGCGTCGGATGGTTGGCGCGCCGGTTCCAGGGAACCACCCGCGGCCGCCCGACACTGCGGCTGGCCCTGGGCGCCATCGGCGCACAAGGGGGCGAGACGACATCCATGGTGCTGTCGCTGGGCCTGGGGTTGACGGTTCTGGCAGCCGTGGGCCAGATCGACGGCAACCTGCGCCAGTCCATTTCGGACGAATTGCCCGAGATCGCGCCCTCCTACTTCTTCGTCGATATCCAGCCTGATCAGATCGAAGGGTTTCGCGCCCGGCTGGACCAAGACCCGGCCGTGCGCGACTACGAGGCGGCTCCGATGCTGCGAGGCATCATCACGCGCATCAACGGCCAACCCGCCGACGAGGTCACGGACCACTGGGTGATCGAGGGCGACCGGGGCCTGACCTATTCGACCGATCCACGCCCGGGGACGGTGGTGACCGACGGGGAATGGTGGGCGGCCGATCACGACGGGCCACCGCAGGTCAGCTTCAGCCGTGAAGAGGCCAGGGAGATGGGCCTGTCTCTGGGCGATACGCTCACGGTCAACGTGCTTGGCCGCGACATCACCGCCGAGATCAGCAGCTTCCGGCAGGTGGATTTCGACGACGCCGGGATGGGATTCGTGATGTCCATGAACCCCGCCGCCCTGCAGGGCGCGCCACACAGTTGGATCAGTACCGTCTATGCCGAGCCTCAGGCCGAGGCCGCGATCCTGCGCGACCTGGCGCAAGCCTATCCGAACATCACCGCGATCCGCATCCGCGACGCCATCGACCGGGTGCTGGTCGTGTTGGGCGGCATCGCATCGGCCACGCGCTATGCCGCGCTGGCCACGCTCATCACCGGGTTCCTTGTGCTGATCGGCGCGGCGGCGGCGGGCGAACGCGCCCGCACCTACGAGGCCGCGGTACTCAAGACGCTGGGCGCCCCCCGGGCGCGCATCCTGCGCAGCTTCGCCCTGCGCGCCGCGTTGCTGGGGCTGGCCGCGGCGCTGGTGGCGCTGGCAGCAGGCATGGCCGGGGGCTGGGCCGTCTCCACTTACGTGATGGAAACCGGGTTCACGCCGATCTGGACCAACGCCCTGGCCATCGTGCTTGGCGGGGTGGTGACGACACTTCTGGCCGGGCTGGCCTT
>Ga0209931_1001255_pt1 | contig 14040 bp, 10 predicted proteins | sample SalPonR1_B_D1_MG_FD_185697 | JGI IMG/M metagenome (GOLD analysis project Ga0209931, IMG submission 185697) | Salt pond soil microbial communities from South San Francisco under conditions of wetland restoration - Salt Pond MetaG R1_B_D1_MG... ...
AGGCCCGATTCCTTAATCCGGCCTCAATTGTCGCCCGACCCGTTCAGCGTAATCGCCAGGATCCCGTCCAGCGCGCGCCGCACCTCGCGCAGCTCGGTCAGCAGGGCCTGCCGGCCTTCGGCAGCGCCGCCGCCCCCCTGCAACAGGTCCCGATGCGCCGCCAGCTTCAGCGCCGTCTCGTACAGGGACTTCGAGACGGATTCCTCGGAGAACAGCCGCCCCTGCAGGCGCATCTGCCGGCCGAGTTTCAGACAGCCGGACACGAAGGCGGCCCGGTCCTCGACGGCCTCCGCGCCCGCCTCGACCAGCGCCCGCGCCACCACCCGATAGGCGTCGGCGAAGGAGCGCAGCACCGCATGGGCCAGCAGCAGCCGGCTCTGGCGCAGCACTCGCACGACCTCGTCTTCGCCGCCGGCGAGCGCGTCGCGCCAGTGCGGGAATCGTTCTTCCAGCACAGACTGCACCGCCGCCGGATAGTCCTGCCGGCGCGGGAAGTAGAAGTCGAACAGGAACAGCTCGCGCAGCTCCTCCAGCAGCGCGAACAGAGCCGCCTCCCGCTCGCCCTCCGGCGCGCCGGCCGCGCGGTGCAGGGCCACTTCCACCAGCGCGTCCAGCACGAAATGGTGGATCGCCGTATTCCGGTAATAGGCGGCCTTCAGGTGCTGATCCGGCGTGATGGCGTAGAGCCGCTCCGTGCCCTCGTCGAAGAACGTCACGATGCCGGTGGAGCGCAGCTGCTCCAGGGTCGCCGGCAGCGTCTCCGGCTGGCGGAAGTCCGGGTCGCCCGCGATCTCGAGATGGCGGCGGCGCACCAGGCTCATGCCGACGCGGGTGAGGAAGCCGATCTCCTTCAGGCTCAGCGCCCGGTTGCCGGCGGCGAGCAGTATCAGCGTGACGATGGCGGTGGCGGTGATGGGCGTGGCCGCGTTCATGCGGAAGGCGACCTGCAGCGCGAGATTCTGCACCAGCGACTGTTTCTCGGCCTCGTCCGGCCCGGCCTCGAGCCGGTCCCTGGGCGCCAGGTCGGTCAGCGCCAGCTCCTCGCCGAAGCGCAGGAAGATGCGGCCGTGGGGCGCCGAGGAGCGCAGGAAGCGCACGATCCAGGTCGCCCCCTCAGGCTTCTTGGCGTGGCCGCGCTGCTCCGTGGCGTAGTCCTCCACCTCCGTGATCTGGTCGTAGGTGACCGACACCGGCACGAACGCCACGTCGAGCAGCTGGGTGCGCAGGATGGACTCGACCACGTAGTTGAACAGCCCGTAACGCGGCGGCAGCAGCTTGCCCGTGCGCGAGCGCGTACCTTCCAGCGCCCACAGCAGCGAGAAGCGCTTGTCGATGAGGTAGTCGATATAGCGGCGGAAGGTCGCCTTGTAGATCTCGTTGTCCTGGAACGAGCGGCGCAGGAAGATGATGCCGGCCCGCCGGCCGAGCGCCCCCAGTCCCGGCGTGTTCAGGTTGATGCCGCCGAATGTCAGCGGCAGCGGCAGGTTGGCATCGAACAGCACGATCGACAGCGCGATCGTATCCAGCATGGACTTGTGGCTGATCAGGAAGGCGACCGGCCGGCTGCCGAGCAGTTCCGCGACGTGGCGCAACTGCTCCTCGTCCACGTCGATGTCCGGGTCGTGGTTGCTGCGCGCGGCCGCCCGGTAGATGGCCATGGCAAGATCCAGCGAAAACGGCGTCTGCCGGGCCGCCATCTCCTCCAGGTAATCGCCCGCCTTGTCGGTGACTTTGTGCACGCTCTCGTCGCGCTGCTGCGCCAGATTGGCCAGCTGTTCGCGGAACTCCCGGTTGGCGAACACGTCCTTCGGCAGCAGCCTGGCCACCTTGTAGCGGGTACCGCGGGCCACGCGCTCGGCCCGCTCCAGCGTGATCAGCGCCTGGCGGCGGACGAAATCCGACAGCCCCACCGTGGGCGCGTCGCTACCGTGCTGGTCGCGATAACGCTGCCTCAGGTCCGCGAGCGGCGCCCCCTGGCCGGCGATGAAGCGCATCCGCTCCGGCTGGCCCCTGGCGATACGGCGGCGGCTGAACAGCGTCGGCCGCTCGGTCCACGCGAAGAAGAAGTCCCGCAGCAGGCTGCCGCCCTCGTCCCGGTCCGCCGGCAGCCACACGATGCGCACGGGCTGCAGCCAGGTATCCGGTTCCATCTTCTCCAGGCCGGCGAGGCCCTCGCCATTCTGGGGCAGATCGAGCAGGCGATAGTCATTCTTGCCGGCCGCGGGGCGGGTGGTCTCGATCCAGTCCCTGAGCAGCCTGTGCTCGAACCGGTCGGGAACGTCGAGCAGGAACACCACCCTGTCCTGCTTTTCGTCCGGCCAGGGCGAATCCGCCGCCCCCGACTCCAGTGCCGTTTCCTGCAGTGACTGCCTGTTCACGCCTGATCGCCCCCCGCGCATCGCCGTGGGCATCAGATCGTAGCCGCCTAGCCGCCTAGCCGCCTAGCCGCCGCGATGCCCGCCACTCAGTATGGCATGGATGCCGGTTCCTGTGACGGGCCGGGTCAGGAGGCCCGGGAGTGCAGCCAGCGCGGCAGAAAACCGTGCGGATCCGCCTCGGTGTCGGCGGCCCAGTCCACTCCGGCGCTCTCCAGCGCGGCGTGAAGTTCGCCGCTGCCGAACGCCTCGAAGGTCTCGCTGCAACCGCCGACGAGCTTGCCGCCGACGAACACCTGGGGGATGGTCTGCATGCCGGTTCGCGCGTTCAGCGCGGCCCGGATCCGGCCGCCGCGATCGTTCTCCTGCCATTCGACGGCATCGAGATCGATGCTGCGGTACGGGATCCGGCAGTGCTCGAAGAACCTGCGCACCGACCAGCAGAATTCGCACCATTCCAGCGCGAACATCACCACGGGCTCGTCCGCGACGACACGCTCCACGAAAGCCGCGGCCTCCTCGTCGATCTGCGGCTCCTCCGCCGGCTGCGGCGCAGCCGGCGCGGGCCGGTCGAAGCGGAAGGAAGGTGTGGAACGCGAGATCGCCTGCTCCTTCTCGTCCATCTCGACCCCGACCTCGTCGAACAGCGGCGTGGACATGTAGCGCTCGCCGGTGTCCGGCAGCATGCAGAGGATCACGCTCCCCGCGGTCGCAGTCTCCGCCACCTTCAACGCGCCCGCCAGCGTGGCCCCGCCGGACGTGCCCGCCAGAATGCCCTCGCGGCGCGCGAGATCCCGGGCGCAGCGCAGTGCGTCGTCGCCGGCCACCGGCACGACGCGGTCGACCGCGCCCGCCTCCATCGCCGTCTCGGTCAGCCGCGGGATGAAGTCCGGCGACCAGCCCTGTACCAGGTGGGGCCGGAAGCGGGGATGACTCTCCGCGGGGGAGCCGTCATCGTTGCGGCTCTGCCTGAGACCGCTGCCGAGCACCGGGGCATTGTCGGGCTCGCAGACGACGATGCGGGTCTCCGGCCGTTCCTCGGCCAGCACCCGCGAGACGCCCGCCAGCGTGCCGCCCGTGCCGCAGCCCGTGACCCAGTAGTCCAGGCGCTCGCCGGCGAAATCCCTGAGGATCTCCCGGGCGGTGGTCTCGCTGTGGGCGGCGGCATTCGCCTCGTTCTCGAACTGCCGGCACAGGAACCAGCCGTGGGCTTCGGCGAGCTCCTCGGCCTTCGCCAGCATGCCGGAGCCTTTCCCGGAGGCCGGCGTCAGCACCACCCGCGCGCCCAGGAAGCGCATCAGGCGGCGCCGCTCCACGCTGAAGTTCTCCGCCATGACGACCACCAGCGGATAACCCTTGCGGGCGCATACCATGGCGAGCCCGATGCCGGTGTTGCCGCTGGTGGCCTCCACGACGGTCTGCCCGGGCCGCAGCTCGCCGCGGCGCTCGGCGTCCTCGATGACGGCGAGCGCCATGCGGTCCTTCACCGAACCCAGCGGGTTGAAGGCCTCGAGCTTGACCCAGATCTCGGCGCCCGGGGGCGACATCCGGCCGAGTTTCACGACCGGCGTGTCGCCGATGGTGCCGAGGATGTTCTCGTAACGTTTCTTCATGGCCGTGACCTCCCGGCGCCTCAGTAAACCTGCATGAACGCCCAGAGGTTCATGGCCAGGATGCCGCAGCCCAGGATCAGCCCCAGGATGGTCCTCGGCGTATCCAGTTCGTCGTGTCTGCGTGTCTCGTCGTCCATGGTCTCGTCCTCCGTCGCGGTGAACCATGGCGCCAGACTAGACGGGCGACGTATCCGCAGGATTTCGGGACGACCGCGTTTTGTTGCCGCTTCGTATCAGTCCGCGGCGATGTGATCGCGCAGCAGTTCGAAGAGCCGCTGCTGGTCGACGGGCTTGCGCAGCACCTCGATCACCCCGGCCGCGCGCAGCCGGGCTTCGTGCAGGTCCTCGGCATAACCGGTATAGATCGCCACCGGGAAGGGATGATCGGAGAGGCGCACCCGCTCGGCCAGGTCGAGGCCGGTCATCGACGCCATCGACTGGTCGAACAGCCCGAAATGCGCCCCGCAGCCGTCCTCGATGGCGCGCAGCGCGGCGAGGGGGTCCCGATAGGCCGTGACCTCAAGCCCCCAGCTCTCCAGCCGGTCGATCATGAACTCGCGCACGCTGTCCTGATCCTCCACCAGCAGCACGCGGCCGCGGAGCCCGGACGTGTCCCACTCGATGCCCGACGCCGGGGCGTCCTCGTCCGGCACCACGTCGTGCAGAGCCGGCAGCAGGATGCGCAGGCAGGCGCCGCCTCCCGGCGCGCGGTCCACCAGGATGTGGCCGCCGTGCTCGTGGACGATGCCGTGCACCATGGCGAGACCCATGCCGGTGCCGCGGCCGGTCTCCTTGGTGGAGAAGAAGGGCTCGAACAGCCGGTCGAGCAGATGATCGCCGATGCCCGGGCCCTCGTCGGCCACCGACAGCTCCACGTAATCGCCGGCGACGGCGTGCCGGCAGGAGGAGCAGACCTCGTCCTGCCGGCCGGCGTCCTCCACCGCGATCGTGATCTCGCCGGCGCCGTCCATGGCGTCCCGGGCGTTGATGCAGAGATTCATGATGATCTGCTCGACCTGGACCGGATCCATGCGCACCAGCGCCGTCCCCCCCGGCAGCAGCGGCTTGAAATGCACCGTGCTGGGTATCGTGGAGCGCAGCAGGTCCAGCGCCTCCGCAACGACCGGTTCCAGCGCGAGGGCGCGCGGCCGGCTCTTCTGGCCGCGGCTGAAGGTCAGCATCTGCTGGATCAGCACCCGCGCCTTTTCCGCGGAGCGGTTCGCGCGCTCGAGATACCGGACCATGGTGTCGTCGCCCAGATCCGCCGCGCGGTCGGCGCCCATGGACAGATAACCCATGATGCCGGTCAGGATGTTGTTGAAATCGTGAGCCACGCCGCCCGTGAGGTGACCGAGGGCCTCCATCTTCTGCGACTGACGAAGCTGCTCCTCGAGGCGCTTGCGTTGCGCCTCGGCCTCGTGGCGCTGGGTGATGTCGCGGAGATAGCCGATGAATATCTCGCCGCCGGCACCCTGCGCCACGCCGATGGCGAGCTCGATGGGGAACTCGCTGCCGTCGGCGCGCAGGGCCCAGGTCTCGATGCGCCGTCCCAGGTACGGGCCGCTGCCTTCGCGCAGATAACGTGCCATGCCCCGCTCGTGGGCACGGCGATAGCGCTCCGGGATGATCAGCTCGGACAGTTTGCGGCCCACCGCCTCGTGCTCGTGGAGGCCGAAGCAGTCTTCGGCGGCCGGATTGAAACCCAGAATCCGCCCGTCCGCGTCCATCGTGATGATGCAGTCCAGCGCCGCCTCGACGGTGGCGCGCAGCCGGTCCTCGCTCTGTGTCAGCGCCTCCTCGCGGCGCTTCAGGTCCGTGATGTCCCGTGAGTAGGAGATCAGCCGGTCGACGCCGCCGAGCCGCACGCGCTTCATGACGATCTGGTCCCAGTGCAGGCTGCCGTCGCGATTGCGCCGGTGCCACTCGTAGCGCTGCACCTCGCCCTGTCTGGCCCGCTCGATGTGCTTCGAGACACCGGCGAAATTGTGCGGGTACTCGCCCGAGCCGAGATCGCTGAAGCGCTTCGACAGCAACTCCTCGCGGCTGTAGCCGTAACTGCGGTAGACGGTCGGGTTCACGTCGACGACGTAGCCCGTGTCGATGTCGTGAATGTAGATGCCGTCCTCGGCGGTCTCGAACATCGTCCGGTAGCTCTCCTCCATCTGCTGCTGACGGTCGAGAGCGCGCTGGTGCTCCAGTTCCGCGGCGGCCCGCACGGCGAAGATCTGCAGTATGGACTCCAGGAACTCGGGTTCCGGCAGCCGCTGGCTGTGGGCCACGGACAGCACGCCGAGCGGCTCTCCCGAGGAGTCCTTCAGCGGCACGCCCGTGTAGCTGTTGAAGCCGAAGGTGCGGAACATGCCGTCCGCCGGGAAGCATTGCTGCACGTCGCCCGAGTAGTACTGGAAGCCTTCGCCCAGCACGAACCGGCAGGGCGTGTCGGCCACGTCGTAGCTCATCGGCGCCGTCAGCTCGCCCCGATTCCAGGCGGCCAGCACGTCGAGCCGGCGGCCGTCCTCGTCCAGCTGCGCGATGAAGGCGAAATCCACGGACAGGGTCTCGCCCAGCTTCTCGACGATGGCGCGGAACACGTCGCTGCCGACGGCGCCGGAGACGCCGAGCGCCACGTTCTTCAACGCGTTCTCCGTGAGCTTGCGGCGCGAGATGTCGGTGGCCATGCCGCACAGCGCATAGGCCCGGCCGCCCTCGTCGCAGAGCGCGAACTTGCGCACCAGATAGGTCGTGCGCCGCTCTCCGGAGCGCGCGTGCTCCTCGGTCTCGATCTCGCGGCAGGTCTCCAGCACCTCCCGATCGGCCCGCCGGTAGCCCGCCGCCATCTGCGGGTCGATCAGCTCGAAGTCCGTGCGGCTGATGACCTCGTGCTCCGCGCGGCCGATGCGCTCGAGGAATTCCCGGTTGACGAGGACGTAGCGCCCTTCCGGGTCTTTCACGAACACCAGCGTGGTCGTGTTGTCGAGTATCTGACTGAGGCGGAAGGGGCGGAAAGACACGCGCAGCCGCCGCTCTTCTGGCGCCAGCACCACGAGCCAGGGCCTTGGCACGTCCAGGCGCCGCCAGATCAGGCTGTGGGGGCGGCCGCCGGCGGCTTCGGCCATGGCGGCCTCGATGACCTGCGCCGGCACTATCCCCGTCGCCATGACGGCGGTAAGCGCTTCGCCCTCGAGAGAGTCGTCCCGGCCCAGGAAAGCCGCCGCGGGCCCGCTCGACGAGACGATGCGTCCGTCCTCCAGCCAGAGCACGGCCACCTCCTCGGCGAAGGCGGCTGGCTCGTTACCGGGATGGCGGTCGTCTTTCATGATCGATCGGTTCGGCGCGGGATGGAGTCTCCGAGTCTAGCGGTGCCGGGGTTCCCGCGGACCTGCGCCTACAAAGCGCGAACAATTGATACGAGACTGAAACAATCGCGGCACTCGTCCGCCGCGAGCCCTCAGGATGCCGGCACGAACTTGTAGCCCACGCCGCGCACCGTACGGATCAGACGCGGGTTGGCCGGGTCTTCCTCGACCTTCTGGCGCAGGCGCGCCACGCGGATGTCGACGCTGCGGTCGTAGGGGTCCCAGTCCCGGTTCTGGGTCAGATTCAGTATCCGGTCGCGGGACAGCGGGCGATTGGGGCGTTCCGCCAGCACGTGCAGGAGCTCGTACTCCATGCGCGTCAGCGGCACTTCCTCCCCGGCCTCGTCGAGCAGCACCTCCGCCGTGCAGTCGAGCCGGTAGCGGCCCACCGCTATGAGCTCTCCCGCGGCCGCGGCCCGCCCGGCGGGCCCGCCGGTCGTGGCGGCGGTTTCGGCCGTGTCGGCATTGCGCCGATAGCGGCGCAGCACGCTCTTCACGCGGGCGAGAAGCTCGCGGGTATCGAAGGGCTTCGTGAGGTAGTCGTCGGCGCCCACCTCGAGCCCGATGATCCGGTCCAGCGTGTCGCCCGCACCGGAGACGATGACGATGGCCACGTCGTGGTGCTCGCGGACGTAGCGTGCCAGGCTCAGCCCGTCTTCGCCGGGCAGCCCGATATCCAGCAGGATGAGATCCGGCGCGAAGGCCGCGAGCAGTTCCCGGGCCTCGTCCGCGGACCGCGCCATCCCCACCTCGAAATGGTGCAGGTCCAGAAAGTCCTGCAGCATCTCGCGTACGTCGGGGTCGTCGTCGACGACCATGATTCGATGCGACCGTTCCATGCCCGTTCCCCCGGCAGGACAAACAGCCAACACGGGCGATGATAGCACCGCCCGTGCCGGCCGGTTAGCTGCCGTCGCCGCTCACATGAGCGGCCCCAGCGCCTCCGTGATCCGCGCCATCTGCCCGGCGCTGACCAGGTTGCCCAGCACCGCCTGGAAACGGGGCTCCTGCACGCCGGAGACGATGTACTGCCAGCGATAGGCGGCAAGCATCGCCTCCTCCAGGTCCCGGTGCTCGGTCTCGCCGACCTCCCGCCCGCAGATCGACACGAAATAGGCCGTGTCGGCCGCGGACTGGAGCTGCAGGATGCCGTCCACCGCGCCCACCAGTTCGATGAGGTCGTCCACCGCCCGGTCGCGCTCGGCATCGGAGAGCTTCGCGTCCTCGCGGGCCCACTCCAGCTCGTCCAGCACGGCGTGCTGGGACTCCTCCTTCCAGTGATACAGGAAAACGTCCTTGTACAGCTCGGAGAGCTCCGCATCCGGCCGGATGCTCTGCCGATAGTGGGCCTGGGTGAAGAGCTCGATGTGGCAGGTGAGCCCGAGCACCGCCCAGGTGCACTTGGTGAGCACGGCCGCCGCCACGTCGTTCGGGTCCGGCAGGAAGCGGTAACCCTCGGGCATGCCGTCGGCCACCATGCCCTCGATGCGGCGGAACAACTCCTGGTGCTTCAGTTCCTCGTCGCTGAAGCGGATCAGTGCCTCGAGCGCGGTCTGGTCGCCCAGCCAGTGGTCGCGGCTCACCTCGAGGATCTTGGCGTTGATGAAGCGTTCGACCAGGCCGAAGATGTTGGCGTAGGAACGGCCCTGGATCTGGCTGACCAGCCGCTTCTCCTCAACGCTCAGGCTCTCCATGCGGTCCACCAGCGACAGACCGTCCGGCAGGAACTTCTGCGAGAAATCGAAGCTCCGTCCGCGGATGACGTCGTCGTCGATGTCCCAGCGCACCCGCCTGGAGATATCCACGCACCGCGCGTAGCGGCCCGTATCGGTCACGTAATTCTGTTCTGCAATCTGCATTTCCCGTCTCCCTTGCTTGTCGTCCGTACATGGCGGGCGCCACGACGGCGGCCGCCCATGGACGGCACATTAGGGAGTCGAGGTATCGGGACTATTTCGCAATTGCGCCGGATTGTTGCCCATTTGTACCGTTGTACCCGCTGCCCGCGTCGTACGCGGTCGCTGCGGGACGGCGGACCGGTCAGATCGTGCCGTACAGCCGGTCACCCGCGTCGCCCAGGCCGGGGACGATGTATTTCTTCTCGTTCAGGTGATCGTCGACCGCGGCCGTGTAGATCTGCACGTCGGGATGGGTCTTGTCGACCGCGGCGATTCCCTCCGGACAGGTCACCATGCAGATCACGATGATCTTCTCCACGCCGCCCGCCTTCAGCAGATCCAGTGTGGCGATGGTGGAGCCGCCGGTGGCCAGCATGGGGTCCACCACGATGTACAGCGCGTCTTTGTGGAACGTGGGCAGCTTCTGGTAGTACTCCACCGGCGTCGCCGTCTCCTCGTCGCGCTGCATGCCCACAAAGCCGACCTTGGCGATGGGCACCAGGTCCAGGATGCCTTCCAGCATGCCGACGCCCGCCCGCAGCACCGGCACCACCACGATGTCGTTGGCGATGCGCTTGCAGGTGGCCGGGGCCACCGGCGTCTCCACCTCGACCTCCTCGACCTGCACCTGCTTCAGCGCCTCGTAACAGAGAAACATCGTGATCTCGTTGGTGAGTTCGCGGAATTTCTTGTGCCCGGTGTCCTTGTTCCGGATCAGGGCGAGCTTGTGCTGGATGCAGGGGTGATCCACTTCGACGTACATGGGCAGGCCTCGTCGTTGGTTGCGCGGAATGGCCGCTCGTAAAGGTGAGTCGGGGTCGGCCGGGATTATACCGCCTCCGCCGGCCGCCACCCGGCGGCGGCGCACACCCATTTCCGGCGGGCGATTTCCGGCGGGCGATTTCTGACTCGCCACGGATGCCGGTAGACTAGCGGCCTCTCACCGCAAGCCCCGCAGCCATGGCAAAGCTCTATTTCTATTATTCGTCGATGAATGCCGGCAAATCGACCTCGCTGCTGCAGTCCAGCTACAACTACCGGGAGCGGGGCATGCACACGCTCGTGCTGGCGCCGGAACTCGACAACCGCTATGGCGTGGGCCGCGTGACCTCGCGCATCGGCCTGGAGACCGACGCGCTGACTTTCCGCACGGACGACGACCTCTTCGCCACCGTCGAGCGCGAGCACGGCGAGCGGCCCCTGCACTGCGTGCTGATCGACGAGGCCCAGTTCCTCACCCGGCAGCAGGTCTTCGAGCTGAGCGAGGTCACGGACCGGCTGGGCATCCCGGTGCTCGCCTACGGTCTCAGGACGGACTTCCAGGGCGAGCCGTTCGAGGGCAGCAAGTATCTGCTGGCGTGGGCCGACAACCTGAAGGAGATCAAGGCCATCTGCCATTGCGGCAGCAAGGCGACCATGGTCATCCGCCTGGACGGCGAGGGCCGCGCGGTCACCGAGGGCTCCCAGGTGGAGATCGGCGGCAACGACCGCTACGTCTCGATGTGCCGCCGGCACTTCAAGGAACGCTTCTACGCCGGCGGCGACTGAGCCGGCGCCGCTCCCGCCATGCAGTTCCTCACCGCCCTCGCCGGCATCGCCACCCTGCTCGTGCTCGCCGTACTGATGTCGGAGGACCGCCGCCGCATCAGGATGCGCACCGTCGGCATCGCGCTGGGTCTGCAGGTGGCCATCGCCGCGCTGGTGATCTACTTCCCGCCGGGCCGCGGCGCACTCGCCGGGCTGGTCCGCGGCGTGCAGAACGTCATCAACTACGGCAACGAGGGCATCGAGTTCGTCTTCGGCGCCCGCACCACCGAGAGCCTCGGTTTCACCATCGCCGTGAACGTGCTGCCGGTGATCGTCTTCTTCTCGGCGCTGATGTCGCTGCTCTACTACCTCGGCATCATGCAGCGGGTGGTCTCGGTGCTGGGCGGCTGGCTGCAGCGCCTGCTCGGCACCACGCGGACGGAGTCCATGTCGGCAGTCTCGAACATCTTCGTCGGCCACACCGAGGCACCGCTGGTGGTGAAGCCCTACCTCGCCGGCATGACCCGCTCGGAGCTGTTCGCCGTGATGACCGGCGGCTGCGCCACCATCGCCGGCGCCGTCATGGCGGCGTACGCCTCCATGGGCGTTGATCTCACGTACCTGATCACGGCGAGCTTCATGGCGGCACCGGGCGGACTGGCCATGGCCAAGATCGTGATGCCCGAGGCCCATGCGCGGGAGGCGGAGATCGCCGTGGGCCCGGTGGAGGAGGACGAGAAGCCGGTCAACGTCTTCGAGGCCATCGGCAACGGCGCGCTGCTCGGCCTGAAGCTCGCGCTGAACGTCGGCGCCATGCTGCTCGCCTTCGTGGCGATGATCGCGCTGCTGAACGGGCTGATCGGCGGCGTCGCCGGGCTGGCCGGCTACGAGGGCCTGACACTGCAGCAGATCCTCGGCTGGCTGTTCGCCCCGCTCGCGTTCCTGCTCGGCATCCCCTGGGCGGAGGCACCGGCGGCCGGCAGCCTGATCGGTCAGAAGCTCGTCATCAACGAGTTCTATGCCTACGCGAACTTCGTGCTGATCAAGGACGAACTCTCCGCCCACGCGCAGACGGTGATCACTTTCGCGCTGTGCGGCTTTGCGAATCTGACCTCCATCGCTATCCTGCTGGGGGGACTCGGCAGCATTGTTCCCGCCCGCCGGCACGACATCGCGCGCTTCGGCCTGAAGGCCGTGCTGACCGCGACGCTGGCCAACATGATGAGCGCGGTGCTGGCCGGGCTGTTCTACTCATTGACTGGCTGAAGAGGGCACCGGAAGCGGGCGCCTGCACGGCATCGACGCAACGGCACGGACGGATCATGAGACGCGCAATCATCCTGGTACTGGACTCCTTCGGCATCGGCGCCACCGCGGACGCGGAGCACTACGGAGACACCGGCGCGGACACGCTGGGCAGCATCGCCCGGGCCTGTGTGGCGGCAAGCGAGGCCGGCGAACGCAGCGGACCGCTGGCACTGCCGAACCTGGCGCGGCTGGGCCTGCTGCATGCGGCCGAGGCAAGCACCGGCGCCGTGCCGGCCGGCTGCGAGCTGCCGCCGTCCACGGCCGGCGCCTGGGGATACGCGAAGGAACTCTCCAGCGGCAAGGACACGCCCAGCGGCCACTGGGAGATCGCCGGCGTGCCCGTGCTGTTCGACTGGGGCTATTTCACCGAGCGGGAGAACACCTTTCCGCCGAAGCTGCTCGAGACCCTGATCCGGCGCGGCGGCCTGCCCGGCGTGCTGGGCAACTGCCATGCCTCCGGCACGGAGATCATCGCGCGACTCGGCGAAGAGCACATGGCGACGGGCAAGCCCATCGTCTACACCTCGGCCGACAGCGTATTCCAGATCGCGGCCCACGAGGAGTCCTTCGGCCTGGAGCGCCTGCTCGAGCTGTCGGAGCTCGCGCGCGAGCTCGTGGACGAGTACCGCATCGGCCGGGTCATCGCCCGACCCTTCGTCGGCGACAGCCCGGACACCTTCCAGCGCACCGGCAATCGGCGCGACTACACCACGCCGCCCCATGCGCCCACGGTGCTGGACAAGCTCGTGGACGCCGGCGGCGAGGTGGTGAGCGTCGGCAAGATCGCGGACATCTTCGCCCACCAGGGCATCACCCGGAAAGTGAAGGCCAGCGGTAACCACGCGCTGTTCGACGCCACGCTGCAGGCGGTGGCGGCGGCGCCGGAGCGGAGCATCGTCTTCACCAACTTCGTCGACTTCGACATGGTCTACGGCCACCGCCGCAACGCGCTCGGCTACGCCGCCGCGCTGGAGGCCTTCGATGCCAGGCTCCCGGAGCTGCTGAACGCCATCGATGACGACGACCTGGTCGTCCTCTGCGCCGATCACGGCTGCGACCCCACCTGGCAGGGCTCGGACCACACCCGCGAGCACATCCCTGTGATCGCCCGCGGCGCCGGCCTGCCGGCGGGATCGATCGGCGAGCGCGCCACCTTCGCGGACATCGGCCAGACGCTGGCAGCCTACTTCGAGCTGGAGCCGATGGACTACGGCGAGAGCTTCCTGCCATAACCCCACGTAGGAGGGCCTTCAGGCCCGACCAGCCCTGCCAGACCCCCATTCTTTCATGGCCGCCCTGCGGGGGTATCCATCTTGCTCCCGACAAAAGGTCGCGGCGATGGATACCCCCGCATGACGGCCGTGCTCGCGGTAGCGTGACGGAGCTGCCAGTCAGTGGCGCCTGCTGATTGGTGCCAATGCTCTCGGCTGCGGGCCCGTCGGCGGGTGGGCAAGGGTGGCGGGGTCGTCCGGGCCGACTGGAGCCAGGACGGCGGGAAGGAGGCACGGCCGAAGCGAAGGAGGACAGGACGTCCGACTGAGCGTCCCCGCGACCCTTGCCCGGCCGATGGCGGGCCAACGCCAAGAGAAGTCAGGATCGGGCCTGAAGGCCCTCCTACCGGTTTTGCTGGCGTTCGGCCAGGCCGGCGGTGATCTTCGCCGCCAGCGCGTCCGCCTCCCTCGCCACGCGTTCCGTGTCGATGGTCAGGATCTCGCCGTCGCGCATCAGCACCCTGCCCTCGACGATGGTGGTGACCACGTCCTGCTCGTCGGCCACGTAGACCAGGTGGGAGGTCACGTCGTAGGTGGGCACGAAGTGCACGTCGTCGAAGGAAACCTGGATGATGTCGGCGCGCTTGCCCGGCTCCAGGCTGCCGATCTCCTCGCCCAGACCGATGGCCTCCGCGCCGCCGGACGTGGCCATGCGCAGGACGGCCTCCGCCGGCAGCGCCTGGGGATCCATC